>WNGF01000467.1_pt1 | contig 58525 bp, 53 predicted proteins | sample 5400641 | NCBI WGS metagenome assembly WNGF01 (sample SAMN13153371, study PRJNA577476) | soil metagenome | isolation source: 80 cm soil or saprolite under grassland replicate 2 | place: USA:California | collected 2016-06-15
CGCGGGCCAGCGATGCCTGGCGGGCTCCGTGGCCGTGGGTGTCGGGACCGTGGGCGACGTGCTGCTCGAGGAGATCCTCGACCAGGCCGGCAGGCTGCGACTCGGACCGGGGCTGGAGGAGACCACCGACATGGGGCCCGTCATCCGCGACGAGCGCCGCAAGGAGCTGGCCCACGAGATCGAGCTCGGGGAGGAGGCCGGCGCCAGGCTCGCGCTGGACGGCCGGGGCGTGGGCCCGTCCGACGGGTTCTTCCTCGGTCCCACGGTCTTCGACGGCGTCACGCCCGAGATGCGGCTGTGGAAGGAGGAGCTGTTCGGGCCGGTGCTCAGCGTCGTCCGGGCCGGCGACATCGACGAGGCCCTGAACGTCCTGAACGCCAGCACGTACGGCAACGCGGCGTCGATCTTCACCACGTCCGGGGCGAACGCCCGGGAGTTCAAGCGCCGCGCCGAGGCCGGGATGCTCGGCGTGAACATCGGCGTGGCCGCGCCGATGGCCTTCTTCCCGTTCACCGGGTGGAAGAGCTCGTTCTTCGGCGATCTCCACGCGACCGGCGCCGACGGCGTGCGCTTCTACACGCGCCAGAAGGTCGTCACGTCACGGTGGTGGCATCCCGAGATGCTGTCCGCCATCGAGGGACGCGGCGCCTGACCGACCGCCGGCCCTCGAGGTCAGCTCTGGGGACCGGCCACGTCGAGCTCGTACAGGCTCAGCCGCATGTCGTTCACGACCGTGTCGCCGCGGTGCTCGAAGCCGGCGGCCTCGTAGTAGCGGCGGATCCCGGAGTTGTGGGCGAGGCAGTCGAGGCGCAGGTACCTCTGCCCGGCGCGCAGGACTTCCTCCTGCATGAAACGCAGGGACGCCGTGCCGATACTGCCGCCGCGGTGTGCGCGCAGGACCGCGAACCGGTGGAGGTACAGCGCGTCGTCGGCCGCCTCGGGCCAGAACAGCGAGTCCTCGGGCATCAGCGAGAACGTGGCGATGGGCTCGCCGTCCAGGAGCGCGAGGTACAGCCCGTCTGCACGCAGCGCCTCGAGGAGCCGCTCGCGGCCCCAGGCGCCTGGGTCGGAGAACGTTCCGGGCGGCCAGGAGTCGAAGCCGAGCTCGGCGGCCCACTCGATGGCGTCCTCCAGGATGCGGGCCGCCTCGTCGACGTCGCCGGAACCGGCCCGGCGGATCGCCAGCTCGCCCTCCGGGGACGCCTCGGTCACCGGGTCGCTGCCTCGAGGTCCTCGCGGGCTGGCAGCTCGCGATCGCCCACGGGATGTTCCGAGGGGCTGGTCGCCGCGGCATCCCAGTGCAGCTGGCCGCAGGCGGCGTCGATCTCGCGGCCGCGGGTGTCCCGGACCGTGACGGGGACGCGGCCTCCCCGGACGACGTCCGCGAACCGCCGGAGTCGCTCCGGCGGGCTCGGCCCGTGCCCGGAGTGCGGCGTCGGGTTCATCGGGATCAGGTTGACGTGCGCGTGCATGCGCCGGGCGAGCGGCGCGAGCAGCCGGGCCTGCCGGGCGTCGTCGTTGACGCCGTCGATCATGGTCCACTCGATGGACGGCCGGCGGTGGGTGAGCTCCCGCCAGTCGCCGACTGCCCGCTCCAGCTCGTCCAGCGGCCACAGGCGGTTGACGGGAACCAGCTCGCTGCGAAGGTCGTCGTCGGCGGCGTGGAGGCTGACCGCCAGGCCCACCTGGGGGTGGTCCTCGGCCAGGCGCCGGATCCCGGGAACCACGCCGACCGTCGACACGGTGACGTGCCGGGCGCCCAGGTCGAGCCCGGCGGGGTCGAGCAGCCGCCCCACCGCGTCGCGGGTGTGCCGGTAGTTCGCCAGGGGTTCGCCCATCCCCATGAACACGACGTTGGTGAGGGGCTTCTCGACGCCGGGACGGGCCACCCGGGCCGCCCGGTGCGCCCACACGACCTGCGAGGCGATCTCGCCGCCGGTGAGGTTGTTCAGCAGCCCCATCTGGCCGGTGGCGCAGAAGCCGCAGCCCATGGCGCAGCCCGTCTGGCTGGACACGCACACCGTCATCCGGTGCGGGTAGGCCATCAACACTGCCTCGACGACGTGACCGTCGCCGAGCCGCAGCAGGCCCTTCCTGGTGGCCCCGCCGTCGGCGTCGCGCTCGGTGATCACCTCGAGCCTGGTGGGGAGCTCCTCCGCCAGGCGTTCGCGCAGCGCCCGCGGCAGGTCCGTCAGCTCCTCGTAGGTCGCGGCGCGGCGCCACAGGCCGTCGAACACCTGGCGGGCCCGGAACGGCGGCTCGCCCCAGGTGGCGAGGTGCTCTGACAGCTCCTCCAGCGACAGGTCGTAGGCGTTCATGGACTTCGAGGGTACCGGGGCCGCGCTCTGGGCCGATCTCAGCCCGCGGCGATGAGCACCACCCCGGCCACGGCCGCCCCGACCCCTACCAGCTGTGGCCTGGAGACGCGCTCGTGGAGCACCAGGAAGGCCAGGAACGCCACCACCACCGGGTACAGCTGCCCGAGCACCGACACCAGGCTCAGGAGATCGCGGGTGGTGGCGACCGCGAAGAACAGCGTGGCCGAGACATCGAGGACGCCGTTGCCGATCACGAGGCTCGGTCGTTCCTCTGCAGCCGGAGCTCGGGCCGACGAGCGACCACCGCGATCCCGACGAGGGACGTCAGCACCACCCGAATCGAGAGCACGGCCCACAGCGGATCCCCGTCTGCGGCGGCGTTCAGCCCGATCAGGGAGCAACCGAGGCCGACGGCGGCCACCAGCGCCAGCCCCACGCCTGCTGCGGTGGTGGCTCGGCCGCCATGGAGCCCGGGTTCTCGCGCGGCCAGCATCACGCCCGCCAACGCGAGGGCGATTCCCGCGAGCTGGACCGGCGCCGGCCGCTCGCCCCCCACGAGGCCGGCGGTCACCGGGATCGCCGAGTTGGTGGCCGAGATGGGCGCCACCACCCCCATGTCGCCGACGGCGAGGCTTCGGTACAGCGCCCACACTCCCACGAGGGCGACGGCGCCGCTCGCCCCCCCGTAGAGCAGGAACCGGACCGCCGGAGGTCCCTCGCCCCGGGCGGTCACCGCAGCACACGTGATCACCAGGCCGACCGCCTGCGACCACATCAGGACGGTCAGAACTGGCAACCGCCGGGTGGCCACGCCCGCCAGGAAGTCCGCCGATCCCCAGCACACGCTCGCCGAAAGCCCGAGCGCCAGCGTCAGCACCGCCCCGTCTCCCCGGTCATCGGCGGAGCATAGAGGCACGAATCGGGGCAGCGTGACGATCTGGCGATCCCTGGCCCTGAACCGGCCCCGGTTCCTTGGACACTTCGGTGACCTTCCGTAATCATGCGGCGGCGCCCTTCATCGCCACCTCGTAGGCCTCCCTCGGTGTCATGTGCCCGTGGCGCTCGATGAGCCACTCAGAGTTGTAGCGCTCCACGAACTCCTTGACGCCGGCGCGGAGCTCGGCCAAGTCGGTCCACGTCCGCGCCCAGATGCACTGCTCCTTCAGCGTGCGGATGAACCGCTCGGCGCACCCGTTGCAAGGCGGCTCCCCGACGAAGGCTGGGGAGTCCTCGATGCCGAGCCACCGAAGGGCCCCCTGGAAGTGACCGCTCGTGTACTGCGACCCCCAGTCGTGGCGGCAGGCGATGCCGCGGGCGACGTCGGGGCCGATCTCCCCGAACCGGTCCCTCACTGCAGCGTAGATGGGCTCCACCGCGGCGAACCGGTCGCCACGGGGTGCGACCTCCGCCCACGCCTCCGCGGTGTGGTGGTCGATCGCGACGAACGCCCACACCCACCCGTCGCGGATGGTCCAGGCCATGGTGGAGTCCGTTCCCCAGATCATGTTGGGCCCGCCCGGGATGATCGTGCCGTCGTGGGCCCGGGGACGCCGCCGTCCCCTCGAGCGCTGAGGGGCGAGCAGGCCGGCCTGGCGCATGATCCTGAGCACGCGCTTGCGCCCCACGCGGATCCCGTGCTCCCGGCGGAGGCGAGCGGTCACCTTGCGGTGGCCCTCCCCGGCAAACGGCGAGGAGCGGATGACCTCCCGGATCTTCTGAAGCAGCTCGTCGTCGGTGAGGGAGGTGCGGGGACCGCGCTTGGCCGGCGCCGCGTCGCACGCGTTCCTGGCTGCCCTGGCGTACACGGTCGACCGCGGCGCGTCGAGCACCCGGCACACCGTGGCGAGGGGCGCTCCGGTCTCGGCCATCACCTCGGCCGCCTCGCCCGCGGGATCTGGAGCCCCCTTTTTCGGGTGGCCGCGAGCAGGATCTCGTTCTCCAAGGTGAGCTCCCCGATCTTGCGCTCGGCCTCCTTCAGCCGGCGGTCCTCCGGGGCGAGGGGGCGAGCCTTCAGCCCCTCCAGGCCGCCGGCCATGAACTCGTCGCGCCACGCGGCCAGGCGATGGGCTTCCACCCGGAGCTCCCGAGAGACCTCGTCCAGGTCCTCGCCCCGGAGAAGGCGCATCACGGCGTCCGCCTTACGTCGTGCCGACCAACGAACCTCTTTGCGAGCGTCCTCCTCGACCACCGACAACCTCCCGGTCCGGTCCATGGCCGCGCACCCTCCATTGTCTTATCGGGTGTCCAGCAGAACCGGGAGCGATGGAGCCCATCAATGTTCCCTTTGGGCCCATTGACTTTGTGGACACACCTGTACAATGCTGTAGCCTCATCGGGGGTGGTCCTCCGAGGGGGTCGAGGCGTCCGCCGCACGGCGTCGCCCGGTCGTGATCTGACAGCGGGGGGTAAAGAATGGCAGCTCTTCGATTCCGCAAGCTACGTGTGTCGTTCGCCGTGGGAGCCCTGCTCCTCCTCGCGACGGCGGTGTATCTCCAGCCGGCGCAGGCCGCGAACTCGACCATCAAGGTGTATACGGTCAGCGTCGCTCCGACGAGCGTGGAAGCCGGCTCGACGACGTCGTACACGTTCACCATCACGAACGATCTCTCGAACACCCAACAGCTGGGATCGGCGAACCTGACGGCCGCATCGAACCCTAGCGGCGGGTTCCATTTCCCGGCGCAGACCCTGGCCAGGCCGACGTTGGACGGCACGACGACGCCCATCGGGTCCGCCACGCTTCTGAGCTCCACGGTGATTGGCTTGCGGGGGCTGTCCTTGCAGCCGGGGCATTCGGTGACGGTCGGGTTCAGCGCCGAGGCTCCCTGCCCCTCTGGCACTTACACCTGGAGCCAAATCGTCAAGCAGGCGAACGACTACAACGGGTCGCCGGGCAACAACTTCAATCTAAAGGACTCGCCCGCGGTCACAACCGTGTCCGACGCTTGCCAGTTGGCCTTCTCGGCACAGCCAGCGAGCACGGGCACGGGCATTAGCAACCCGATCACGGACAATGTTTTCTCGACCGGTGGGCCGGTCAAAGTGGCGGTCATGAGCCATCCAACGGTTACCTTTCCGTCAATGCTCGTTACGTTCTCGGTTGCGAGGATCTCGATAACGGACCCGGTGACCCTCCAAGGGAACACCCCCACGGATGCGCACTCCGGAGTCGCGTCGTTCTCGGGCCTCTACATCAACGAAAGCGCCCACAGCATCGTGCTCCACGCGGCCCCTGACCCGAGCACGGTCGGCATCGACGCCCAAGGGGTCGACTCCACCCCGTTCGACGTCACCGACGCGTTCAGCAGCTGCTCCAGCAAGACGAAGTGTGGTCCAGTGCCGGATTCGGACCCGCTGGGGACGACGGACGTCAACGTGACGGCGACGGTACCTCTGTCGGCCCCGCCCGGAACGACGTTGTCCGGATTCCTAGCCGTTTCCCTAGACGTCCAGTTCAAGACCCTGACGACGTGCCCGGGATCTGACTACGTCCTGCCCCCTACAGGCGGTGCCACGTTCGACATGTACCAGGGCTCCGGGGACCTGAGAATCGATTACACGATCCGGCACCCGGACCGGGCGGCCTCGCAGTTTCAGATGTGCTACGCATCTAAGGCTTTCTTCCACGCAATCACAGTGTCCGGCGATGCGACGGGTCCGAATGCGGACGGCTTCTACATTGGGCTGTTGCTGCCCTGCAAGACGGCGCCAGCCCCCTGCTACCAGGGATACTCCACAAACGTCAAGACCAAGGCGGTGACGCTCACTGCCCTGTTGCCCCCGGAGGGAGACCGCTGGACGCACTAGTCTCCTCACGGGCCGATCAGGCGAGGCGGATGCGCCCCCGAGGCGATCTCGGGGGCGTCCGCCTTCTCCAGCGGACTTGGAAATCTCTCTTCTGTAAGCGCGGGTAAGGGACGTAGACTCGACCGGTGCAAATCTGTCCAAACTGCGGCGAGGAGAATCCCGACCGATTCCGCATGTGCGGGATCTGCGGGACCAAGCTCGCGCCGGAGATCGAGGCCGAAGAGGTCCGCAAGACCATCACCGTGATCTTCACGGACCTCAAGGGCTCCACGTCCCTCGGGGAGCGGCTGGATCCGGAAACCCTGCGTGAGGTCCTGTCCCGGTACTTCACCGAGATGAAGACCGTGCTGGAGCGCCACGGCGCCACCATCGAGAAGTACATCGGGGACGCCATCGTGGCGGTGTTCGGGCTCCCCCGGATACGAGAGGACGACGCGTTGAGAGCGGTGCGGGCCGCCCTTGAGATGCAGGAGGCCCTCGGGAGGTTGAACGAGGAGCTGGAGGCCCGCTGGCAGGTCCGTCTCGCCAACCGAACCGGGGTCAACACCGGCGAGGTCGTGGCGGGGGAGATTCACAGCGGGCAGCACCTGGTCACCGGCGATGTGATGAACACGGCGGCGCGACTCGAGCAGAACGCCCCAACCGACCAGATCCTCATCAGCGAGTCGACCCTCCGCCTGGTGAAGGACGCCGTGAGGGTGGAGCAGGTCGAACCGCTCGAGCTGAAGGGGAAGGCGGAGCGGGTGCCCGCCTTCCGGCTGGTAGCGGTCTCAACGGGTGAGGGGGTGGCCCGTCGGACCGACACGCCGATGGTGGGCCGAACCGAGGAGATCGAGGTCCTGGTCTCCGCCATGGAGCGCGCGTTCGAGGAGCGCCGGCCGCAGCTCGTGACGGTCCTCGGACCGGCGGGGGTCGGGAAGTCCCGCCTCCTCCAGGAGATCGTGGAGCGCTCGGGGGACGGCGCCAGGTCCCTCCGGGGGCGCTGCCTGTCCTACGGCGAGGGCATCACGTTCTGGCCCCTCGGGGAGATGCTTCGGGAGGCCACCGGGACGGCCGGCGAGGCCCACGAGCCTGCGCGAACCCAGGCCGAGCTGGACCGGCTGCTCGCCGACGCCGGCGGGGGGGTCGCCGAGCGTCTCGCCGCGGTGATCGGGTTGTCCGATGCGACCTTCCCCATCCAGGAGACGTTCTGGGCGGCCAGGACCTGCCTCGAGACGCTGGCCCGGCAGGAACCACTGATCGCGATCGTCGAGGACATCCACTGGGCAGAGCAGACATTCCTCGATCTCATCCGGTTCGTGATCGACTCCACGACCGACGCGCCTATCGTGGTCATCTGCTCGTCCCGCCCCGACCTCGTCGACGGCCGCCCGGAGTGGGTCGCGGAGCGCGACAACTGGCACTCGATCACCCTCGCCCCGCTGTCGGAGGAGGAGAGCTCCCGGATCGTGGAGAACCTCCTCCCCAGCGCGGCCCTCGACGCCGCCGCGAAGTCCAGGATCATCGAGGCGGCGGAGGGCAATCCGCTGTTCGTCGAGCAGATCCTCTCGATGATGGTGGACGACGGGGTCCTGGCGCCCGACGACGGGGGAGCGTGGACCCTCGCCTCCGACATGGGGGAGTTCACGATCCCTCCCACCATCAACGCGCTGCTGTCCGCCCGTCTCGATCGACTGAGCGCGACCGACCGGGCGGTGATCGAGCGGGGGGCGGTGATCGGTCAGGTGTTCTTCCGCGGGGCGGTGGAGCATCTCGCCCCCGAGCCAATGCGGGATCACGTCCGGGTGAGCATCGACAGCCTGATCGACAAGCAACTGGTCGGGCCGGTCGACTCGCACATTCCGGGAGAGGAGGCGTTCAAGTTCCAGCACGTGTTGATCCGGGACGCGGCCTATCACGGGTTGCTGAAGCGCCGGCGCGCGGGTCTGCACGAGGGCTTCGTCGACTGGGTGGAACGAGTCGATCCCGAGGGAGAGCTCGAGTTCGCCGAGATTCGCGGGTACCACATGGAGCAGGCGTATCTCACGCTCACCCAGCTCGGTCCTCTGGACGCACATGGCCGTGAGGTGGGCGTCCGCGGCGCGGGGTACCTGTCCTCGGCTGGACGTCGAGCTCTGGCGCGAGGCGACATGCCCGCCGCCGGCAACCTGCTGCAACGAGCCTGCGTCCTGCTTCCAACCGAGGATCCCGTCCGTCCGCGCCTCCAGCTCGACGCAGGCGAAGCTCTGATCGAGGTGGGCGAGTTCATCCTGGCCGACGCGGCGCTCGGAGAGTCGCAGGAGGGCGCGGCAAGGCTGGGACTGCGGGGACTCGAGACGGCTGCGGACCTGGTGCGGCGCGAGATGCACTTCCTGACGGAGAGCGAGGGCTCGGAGGAGGAGCTACTCGCCGCGGCAACCGGCGCCATCACCAAGCTCGGGAAGTGGCAATACTACGAGGGCGTGGCCCGGGCCTGGCGTCTGGCCTGGATCGTCCACGCCAACGCCAGCCGGAACGGGGATGCGGAGATCGCGGCCCGTCACGCGATCGAGGCGGCACGGCTGGCGGGCGACACCGTGATGGAACGGCGATTCCTGAGCTCGCTCGCCTTCGCAGCGCTGTACGGCCCGACTCGCGTCCCGGACGCCATCACACGATGCGAGCAGGTCCTGATGGAGGCGGCCGGAGATCGGAAGGCCGAGGCGCTCACACTGTCGGTGCTCGCCAGGCTCCTGGGGATGCAAGGGAGCTTCGAACAGGCCCGGGAGTTGTATCAGCGGAGCCGCGCGTCGCTGGAGGAGCTCGGGTGGAAGCTCCACGCTGCTCTCACCTCGCTGGTCTCCGGCCCGCTCGAGATGTCGGCCGGCGAGCTGGTCGCCGCGGATGCCGAGCTCAGCCGGGACTTCGAGACGCTGCAGAAGATGGGGGAGCGGAGCTACATCTCGACCACCGCGGCGTGCCTCGCCGAGGCCAAATACCGGCAGGGACTGTATGGGGAGGCGGAGGCGTTCTGCGCGATCAGTCAAGAAGTGTCCGCCCCCGACGACGTGGCGTCGGAGGCGTTGTGGAGGTGCGTCGGCGGGAAGGTCCTCGGGCAGGCCGGGCGAGCGGAGGAAGGAGAGGCTCTCGTCCGAGAGGCGCTGACGCTGATCATGCGGACCGATGACCTCAACCAACAGGGCGACACGCTCATGGATCTGGCAGAGGTGCTCGCGCTGGGAGATCGGCAGCCGGAAGCGGCTCAGGTCATGGGCGAGGCCGCCAGCTTGTTCGACAAGAAGGGGAACGTCGTGGCCGCCGCGCGGGCAAGGACCCAGCTGGCACCGGCCTGAGTCAGCCCCGCCCTGACCAGGCCAAACCGAGCTCGACACATTGGACTTCAGCCAGGAACGATTTGGGTGCCGGTCTCGCCGGCCAAGGCGCGTTCGACGTTCTCTGGGTCGGTGATGATCGCCGTGCCGCCGGTGGCCTCGACGTAGCGCACGGCCGCATCGATCTTGGGGGCCATGGAACCCTTGGCGAAGTGGACGCCTTCGGCCAGGTACTGCTTCGCCTGGGGCACCGTCATGCGGTCGATCCACTCCTGATCGGGTGTGCCGAAGCGCAACGCGACCTTCTCCACCGCCGTCGAGATCATGAACAGCTCCGCGCCGAGCACCCTCGCCAGCAGCGATGACGCCAGGTCCTTGTCGATGACCGCTGCGACCCCCACCAGGTTGCCGTCGCCGTCGCGGATCACCGGGATGCCGCCGCCGCCGACCGTGATCACGACGAAGCCGGCTCCGACGAGGTCCTTGACGGCGGCCTCCTCGACGATGCGCGTCGGCTCAGGAGACGCCACCACCCGCCGCCACCCCCGGCCGGCGTCTTCCATGACCGACCAGCCTTCCTGCTCGCGCTGCCCGGCCTTCGCCTCGTCCATGTAGGAGCCGATCGGCTTCGACGGCTTCTGGAAGGCTGGATCGTCGGCCGCGACCTCCACCTGGGTCACCACGGTGACCGCGTGCTTGTCCATGCCCAGGCGGGCGAAGTCGTTGTACAGGTTCTGCTGCAGCGCGTAGCCGATCGCGCCCTGGCTGTCGGCGCCGCACACGTCCAACGGGACCTCGTGGAGCTCGTGCGCGGCCAGCTCGGACCGGCGGAGGATGAACCCGACCTGGGGGCCGTTCCCGTGGCCGATCGCCACGTCCCATCCGTCCTTGATCATCGACGCGATGTGCCAGCACGTCTCGCCCGCGGCGATGTACTGGTCGCGGACGGTCTGGTGCTCCTTGTCCTTGATCAGTGAGTTGCCGCCAATCGCGACCACGGCGGTCTTCCCGCTCACGACGAACGTCCCGTCTGCCTGACCAGGTACAGCATTGTCAGGGCGAGCAGCAAGTACACGACCCACTGCGGAACCCTGAGCAGGTGCGCGAGATCCATCTCCGTCTCCCTCCCCTCGACGTGGTCGCCTACTCGGCGGCGCCCAGCACCAGCGCCAGCAGCGCCATGCGGATCACGACGCCGTTGAACGCCTCCGTCCAGTACCGGGCGTGGCGGGTGGAGTCGACGTCCGGGGGCAGCTCGTCCATCCGGGGCAGCGAGTGCAGCACGATCGAGCTGGACTTCGCCCGGTCCCGCAGCAGCTCCCGCGTGACCTTGTACTCGTCCGGCGTGGTCGGCAGCTCCGCGGCGCGCTCGTCGCGGCCCTTCGTGTAGTCGGCCTGGACGACCGGTTCCATATAGATCACGTCGGCGTCGGCGATGCACTCCTGCACCGACCCCACCTCGGTGTACCGCACGCTGTATTCGTCGATCTCCTTCTTGAACTCGTCCAGCAGCGACATCTCCGGCGGGCACACCACGAACGCCTCGGAGTCGAACTGCGACAGCGCGTACAGGATCGAGTGCATCGTCCGCATCCGCATGTCGCCGACCAGGAGGAACTTCAGCCCGTCGAGCGTGCCGAGCTCCTTGTACGTCGTGTACAGGTCGGTGAGCACCTGCGTGGGGTGCTCGCCCCACCCGTCGCCGCAGTTGATGACCGGTACCGTCGCCCAGTGCGCGGCCTCGGCCGGCGCGCCCTGCTGGAAGTGGCGCATCGCGATGACGTCGCCGTAGTACTCCAGCATGTGCACGGTGTCCTTGATCGACTCCTGGTAGAAGTCGCCGGCGCGGGTCATCTTCGCGTCGGAGAACCCCAGCACGTGCCCGCCGAGGCGGTGCATGGCGGCCTCGGTGGCCAGCCGGGTCCTCGTGGACGGCTGGTAGAACGCCGTCAGCAGCGTCTTGTCCTTCAGCAGGTCCGTGTTCTTGCGGTTCGCCGCGTGCGGCTTCAGCTCGTCGCACACCTCGAACACGCGGAAGAACTCGTTCCGCTCGAAGTCCTTCAGCGACAGGATGTCGCGTCCCGCGAAGCTCCTCATCTCGGTCCCTCCCTCGTCCGCTACTCCCGCCGGATCCCCGTGAACAGCACGGCGATGCGCTCGTCGCCGCCGATCTCGCCCCGCCGGCGCAGCTTCATCAGCCCAGCCAACCCCGACGTGCCGGTGTGGTCCGCGGGGATGCCCGTCGCGTCGAACCCGGTCCGGTTCGCCTCCCGCAGCGTCGCCTCGTCGACGACCACCGCCGATCCTCCGGTCTCGAGCATCGCCCGGACCACCGCGAGCCAGTCGTAGGTCTCGTCGTCGAGGATCCCGTGCGCGACGCTGTGCGGTTCCTGCTCCCACGGCCACATGAACTCGTGACGGTGCGTTCGCGGGTACGCGATCGCCTCGTCGATCGGCGCGCCGCGCTCCCGCCGCCACGCGACGACCCGGTCGAACGCCCGCGCCAAGGGGGAAGCGCCGGTCGTCTGCACGGTGTGCAGCGCCGGAACGCGGTCCAGCGCTCCCAGCCCGTGGGCCTCGCGCAACCCCTGGACCACGGCCGTGGCGAGTGTGCCGCCGCCCACCTGGACGACCACCCGGTCCAACGACGCACCGGCCTCGCGGAGCTGCGACGCTATCTCGTACCCCAGCGTGATCCCGCCCTCGATGGCCAGGCCGTTCTCGTTTCCCTGGCAGGTGAACGGCAGCGCGCCACCGGCCAGGGCCCGCTTCAGGGCGTGGTACGTGGGGTCGCCCGGCAGGCCGGGTTCGCGGGGGGCGACGACGATATCGGCCTCCAGCTCCTTCAGCCGGGCCACGATGACGGGATCGGCGTCGGTCGGCACGAACACCTCGAGCCGCCGTTCCGCGGCCCGCGCCACCACGGCGGCCGCCAGCGCTGCGTTGCCGCACGACGCGATGGCCAGCGGCCTGGCGTCGCGGTCGGCCGGGTCGATCAGCCCGACGCGCTCGGCGACCTCGAGGTGGATCAGCAGCCCCATGAGGTGTCGCGCCTTGTGCGAGCCCGAGACGTTCCCGGTCTCGTTCTTGACCCACACGCCGCCCGACGGCGAGAACCCCAGCCGTTCGGACAGGTCGTCCTCGCGGGCAAACGGCGTCACCCGGAAGCCGTCCCCGTCGATCCGCGCCACGGATTCGTCAAGCAACTTGACGATCTCCACGAACCCCGAGTCGTCCAGGCCGAAGCGCTGGGCCAGGTGGTGGGAGCGGAACAGCTCGCGGTACCGAACGTACGGATTCTCGGAAGCCTCCTGGGAACCCGCCGACGGGAACGTCACCGCGGACATATCCAAGACCCGGACCAGCACGTGGTCGACGTCGGCGTCCGCGCCGGCTTTCGGGCACCGGAACGGGTACGGCTCGTCCGGGCCGACCTCCGTCCCGCAGCCGGAGCAGACCATCCGGCTGCGCATCGCCGTCCTCGCCTTCACACCCGCCGTCCCGGTCACCCCTCCACGCCCGTGCGTTCGTTGAACTCATCGATCATGGCATCCCACACCGGGACGACGTCCTGCAGCTCGCGCCACCAGGCCTGGTCGCGTCGGGCCGTGAACTCCTCCAGCGACACCCCCTGCTGCTCCACCCAGGTGAAATAGCCGAGGTTGAAGATCCGCTCCCGGTCCCGCAGGGAGGTCTCCAGGTAGTCGTCGGTGCCCATGCCGGCCACGTGCTGCCCGAACACCTCGCCGGCGTCCACGGTGTCGAACTCGCCGCCGAAGTCGCGCGCGGTGGCCTTCTCGCGCTCGCTGCCGTACATGCCCGAGCCGTCCGTGGCCACCGTGACGATCACGTCGTCCGGGCCCATCCGGTAGTACTTCGCGGTCTTGATCGCGGCCAGGACGTTGCAGATCGACGACAGCCCGAACGAGGAGAACGCGTCGATCACGTCCTTCGGCACGCGCTTGCGCGTCGCCAGGAACTCCCGGCCCACAGGCGTGTTCAATAGCAGGTCGACGTGGTCGGTCGCCCGGTCGCTGACGCCCGCCACCGCGTCGGTGTTCATCACGTTGTGGATCAGCGGGATGTGCTTGTCGCCGATGCCCTGGATGTTGTGCTCGCCGAACCCGTTGGCCAGCATCGTCGGGCACTCGGTGGCCTCCACGGCCACGACCAGCGAGCCGTGGCGCTCCTTCAGGTAGTCGCCCGCCCCGATGGTGCCCGCCGACCCGGTCGCGCTGACGAACGCCCGCAACCGCAGAGCCGAAGACTCCTCCCCGGAGAGCGACTCGAACAGCCGCTCCAGCGCGCGGCCGGTCACCACGTAGTGCACCAGGTGGTTCCCGAACTCGGAGAACTGGTTGAAGATCACGTTCTCCGGGTCCTTCGACAGCTCGTTGCACCTGTCGTAGATCTCCTTGACGTTGCTTTCTGTGCCGGGCGTGCGGATGATGTCCGACGGGTCCAGCACCCACTGCTCCAGCCAGTCGAACCGCTCCCTGCTCATGCCCTCCGGCAGCACGGCCACGCCGCGGGACTGCATCAGCCGCGAGATGGCCACGCCGCCCCGGCAGTAGTTCCCGGTCGAGGGCCAGATGGCCCTTTGCCGCGTGGGGTCGAACTGCCCGGTGACCACCCGCGGCGCCAGGCAGCCGTACGCGGCGAGCACCTTGTGGGCCCGGATCATAGGGAACCGGTCGCCGAACGCCACCACGATCCTGGCGTCGACGCCGGTCAGCTCAGAGGGCAGCACCACGTGGTCGGGGAGGCCGACGGTCTCCGCGCGGTCCGGTCCGTTGAACCAGTGGACGCGGAACAGGTTCAGGGGATGGGCGTCGTCGGGCCCGACCGACGCCAGCCCGGCGCGGACGGCGTCCGGGATCGTCGCCGGGTCGGCCAGCTGCTCGAAGGTGGGGAGACGGATACCCGCATCCCGGAACCGTCCGACGGTGCGGTCGTAGACGCCGCGGTCCACCAGCTCGCGTTCCAACCCCAGTCGTCGCATGCCTGTGATCACTCCCCCCGCGGGTTTCGGTCGTTCCAGTGTGGATGCGCCGCCGATTCGCGGCAACCGGCCGTTCGTCCCGGCCCCGCCGGCCCGAGCGGCCCCTTTTCGACCCCCGCCCGGCTGGCCTAATCTAGCTGGGGATACTTCCAGCGTCGGAGGCACGAGGAGCGCCAAATGGAGTTCACACTCAACGGCCGCACGGTCACCGCGGAGCCTCGCGACGGCGCCAGCCTGCTCGACCTGCTGCGCGAGGAGTGCGGGCTCCGTTCCATGAAGGACGGGTGCGCGCCCGAGGGCTCGTGCGGCGCCTGCACCGTGATGGTGGAGGGGAAGGCCGTGGTGTCCTGCGCGCAGCCGGCGGTGCGGGCCGCCGGGAAGTCCGTCACCACGCAGGAGGGGCTGACCCCCGAGCAGCGCAGGACGTGGGCGGACGCGTTCGTCCTGTCGGGCGCCTCGCAGTGCGGGTTCTGCTCGCCGGGAATCCTGATGAAGGCCGAGGCGATGCTGGCCAAGAACCCGTCGCCCTCCCGCGACGAGATCGCCCGGGGCCTGGCCGGGAACCTCTGCCGGTGCACGGGCTACATCAAGATCGTCGACGCCATCGAGCACGCGGCGGCGGCGAAACGGGGCGAGCCCATGCCGGAGGTCGACCGCAGCGGCCGCGTCGGATCGCGGACCGCCCGGTACATGGGCGACGAGCTCGCGCTCGGCGACAAGCCCTACGTGAACGACATGGTCGTGCCCGGGATGCTCAACGGCGCGCTGCGGTTCAGCGACCACCCCCGGGCGAGGGTTCAGCGGATCGACACCTCCCGGGCCGAGGCGTACCCGGGAGTCGTCGCCGTGACCACGTGGAAGGACGTCCCCGGCGAGCGGCTCCAGGGGACCATCCAGAAGGACTGGCGGCAGTTCGTAGCGGAGGGCGAGATCACGTCCTACGTCGGGGACATGCTGGCCGCCGTGGCCGCGGAGACCCGGCACGCCGCCCGCGAGGCCGCCGCGCTGATCGAGGTCGACTACGAGGTCCTGGAAGCGGTCACCGACCCCTTCGAGGCCCTGAAGCCGGGGGCGCCCCAGGTCGGCCCGGAGGGCAACCTGCTGTCGCAGTCCGACGTGAAGCGGGGCGACACCGAGGCCGCGCTGGCCTCGGCCCCGCACGTGGTGTCCGAGACGTTCCGCACGCAATGGGTCGAGCACGCGTTCCTCGAGCCGGAGTCGGCGCTGGCGGTTCCCGAGGAGCCCAACGGCGGGCCGCGCGTCCACGTCTACTCCCAGGGCCAGGGGGCGTGGGAGGATCGTCACCAGGTCGCGTCGTTTCTCGGCCTGCCCCAGGACCACGTCCGGGTCACCCAGGTCGCGTGCGGCGGCGCGTTCGGCGCGAAGGAGGACCTCAACGTCCAGGGCCACGCCGCGCTGCTCGCCCTGAAGGCCAACCGGCCGGTCCTGTTGACACTGTCGCGGAAGGAGTCGCTGTTCGTCCACTCGAAGCGGCACCCGCTGACCATGGAGTACACGGCCGGCTGCGACGACGACGGCCACCTCGTCGCGCTGAAGGCCCGCATCGTCGGCGACTCGGGCGCGTACGCCAGCGTGGGCATGGCCGTGCTGGAGCGCGCGGCCGGCCACGCCTGCAGCGCGTACCGGATCCCCAACGTCGACATCGAGTCGCGCGCCGTCTACACGAACAACGTGCCGTGCGGCGCCATGCGGGGGTTCGGGGTGAACCAGACCAACTTCGCCATGGAGGGCATCCTCGACATACTGGCCGAGAAGGTCGGCCTCGACGGCTGGGAGATCCGGTGGCGGAACGCCGTCGACGTCGGCGACCGGTTCGGCACCGGACAGGTGCTCGGCGAGGGCGTCGGCGTGAAGCAGACCCTCCTGGCGGTGAAGGACGCCTACTACGGCGCGAAGTACGCCGGCATCGCCTGCGGCGTGAAGAACACCGGCATCGGCAACGGCATGCCCGAGGGCGGCCGCGTGATCCTCCGGCCGGAGCACGACGGCACGGTGACGCTGTTCCACTCCTGGACCGAGATGGGCCAGGGCGTGAACACGATCCTGCAGCAGATGACGTGCGAGGAGCTCGGCCTCCCGCCCGAGAAGGTGACCGTGGTCGTCGACACCGAGAGGGAGCTCGACACCGGCCAGACCACGGCGTCGCGGTCGACCACGCTGGGAGGCCAGGCCGTGATCCGCGCGGCGGCGAAGCTCCGGGAAGCCCTCAACGGCGGCAAGCTGGAGGAAGTGGCGGGGGAGGAGTTCTACGGCGAGTTCCTGGTCGACTGGACCACCAAGAACGACGCGCCCGACCCGATCACGCACATCGCGTACGGGTGGGCCACGCAGGTGGCGATCCTGGACGACGACGGCCGGCTGGTGAAGATGGTGGCCGCGCACGACGTCGGCCGCGCCATCAACCCCACGCTGGCCGAGGGGCAGGTCGAGGGCGGCATCCACATGGGCCTCGGCCACGCGCTGTCCGAGGAGTACGTCATCGACGGCGGCCGGCCGGTCACCGAGACGCTGAAGTCGCTGAACATCGTCCCGCCGAGCGGCATGCCCGAGGTCGAGTGCATCCTGGTCGAGGTCCCCCAGCCGGAGGGGCCGTACGGCGCGAAGGGCGTCGGCGAGGGTCCGCTGGTCCCCACGGCGTCGGCGGTCGCCGGCGCGCTGTTCCGGTTCGACGGCGTCCGCCGGACCCGGCTGCCGATGAAGGACTCGGCCGCCGCCCGGCTGGCCGTGCCGAAGCTGGCGGCTGCCGGGAGGCAGCGGGAGTGACCCAGGCCGAGGCGAACGATCCGTCGAGGGGGAGCGGGGGCCATGTCCTCACCGGCGCGACCGTGGTCACGTCGCTCGACCCGCCCTCGGTGGAGCGCGCGGACCTGCTGGTGCGCGACGGCCGGATCTCCGCGGTGGGCCGCTTCGACGGCGCCGGCGCCGCCGGGGTGGACTGCTCGGGCTGCCTGATCATCCCGGGGAACGTCTGCGCGCATCACCACCTGTACTCGGCCCTGGCCCGGGGGATGCCGTACCGGCTGCCGCCACCCGAGAGCTTCATCCAGATCTTGCGCCGGGTGTGGTGGCGGCTGGACCGGGCGCTCGACGAGGAGTCGAACCGGGCGTCCGCGCTGGTCGGCGGCGCCGACGCGCTGCTGGCCGGCACCACGACGATCGTCGACCACCACGCGTCGCCGAACGCGATCGAGGGCTCGCTGGACGTCATAGCCGACGCCCTGGAGTCGCTGGGGGTCCGATCCGTTCTCGCCTACGAGGTCACCGACCGCGACGGCCCCCATCGCGCGGCCGCGGGCATCGAGGAGAACCGGCGGTTCCTGAAGGGCGAGCGGGACCTGACCCGCGGCATGGTGGGCGCCCACGCGTCGTTCACGCTGTCGGAGGACACCCTGGAGGCTTGCGTCGAGGTGTCCCGCGACGGCGAGACCGGCATCCACATCCATGTCGCCGAGGATGCCGCGGACCAGGCCGACAGCCGGGCCAGGTTCGGCCGCACGGTCATGCAACGCCTCGCAGCGGCGGGCGCGGTCGACGAGCGGTCGTTGCTCGCCCACTGCATCCACATGGGCGAGGAGGAGATCGAGATCGTGCGGGACTCCAGCGCGACCGCCGTCCACAACCCCCGTTCGAACATGAACAACGCGGTCGGCCGTCCCCGGGTGGGCTCCTTCCCGAGGCTGGCCCTGGGGACCGACGGCATCGGCGGGTCGATGTTCGAGGAGGCCCGGGCGGGGTTCTGGCGGGCCCGGGAGGCCGGCGACGCCCCGGGACCGGAGTGGGTGCTGGACCGCCTGGCCGAGTCGGCGCGGCTGGCCGGCCGGGTGTTCTGGGAGCCGCTGTTCGGCCGCCTGGCGCCGACGGCACCCGCCGACCTGGTGGTCCTGGAGTACGAGCCGCCGACGCCGCTGTCGAGCGAGAACCTGGCCGGCCACTGGGTGTACGGCCTGTCGACGAGGATGGTGCGCGACGTGATGGTGGCGGGCGAGTGGGCGGTCCGGGACCGCCGGCTGACCCGGCTGGACCAGGACGCCCTGGCGGCCCGGAGCGCGGAGCAGGCCGACCGGCTGTGGGAGCGGTTGGCGGACATCGACGAGCATCCGTTCCAGCCGGCGAGCTGAGGGGGGAGGAGCGATGGCGGTATCCAGTGATGGACGGGTGGCGTTGTACCTGCAGGACGCGCACCCCATCCGCGAAGCCATGCGGTACGCGCAGATGGCCGAGGAACGCGGGTTCGAGGCCGTGTGGCAGGCCGAGAGCCGGCTGGTCCGGGAGGCCACGGTCCCGATGGCCGCGTACGCCGCGGTCACCGAGCGGATCAAGGTCGGATCCGGCGTGGTGAACAACTGGACCCGGAACGTGGGGTTGCTCGCGGCGACGTTCTCGACGCTCGACGACCTGGCGCCCGGGCGCGTGCTGCTGGGCATCGGCGCGTGGTGGGACCCGCTGGCCCGGAAGGTGGGGATCACCCGTTCCCGGCCGCTCCTCGCGATGCGCGAGACCGTCGAGACGGTTCGCCGGCTGCTGGCCATGGAGCGGGTGACGTTCCACGGCGAGTTCGTCGACGTCGACGACATCGAGATCGACATCGTCCACGGCGACCGGTCGCCGAAGGACGTGCCGATCTACATCGGGGCGACCGGCATGCGGATGATGGAGCTGGCCGGGGAGATCGCCGACGGGGTGTGCCTGAACTACCTGGTCGGGCCCACGTACAACCGAACGGCGCTGGAGCACCTGGCGGCGGGCGCGGCGGGGTCGGGGCGCGCCGTGGAGGACATCGACCGGCCGCAGCTGGTGGTGTGCTCCCTCGACGACGACCGCGAGGTCGCGCTGGACCGGGCCCGGGAGCTGGTCACGCAGTACCTGGGCCAGCAGCCCCACATCGGGAAGGCGAGCGGCGTCGACCAGTCGCTGCTCGACGAGATCGGCCGGGCCCTCACGTGGCCTGCGTCGGAGGAGGAGATCCGGGCGGCCATGAAGCTCGTGCCCGACGAGGTCGTGCAGCTCATCACGGCGTCGGGGACGCCCGACGAGTGCCGGGCCAAGGTCCGGGAGTACGTGGAGCACGGCTGCACGTGCCCGATCCTGTACCCGCTGGGACCGGACGTGGGCGCGATGCTCGACGCGTTCGCCTCGGGGAAGTTCTGATGGAGGTCGTCCTCCCGGAGACGCTCGAGGAGGCCCTGGAGGCCAAGCGCGACATGCCCGAGGCGCGCGCGATCTGCGGGGGCACCGACCTGATGGTCGAGCTGAACTTCGACAAGGGCCGCCCGGCGGGGCTGATCGACGTGTCGCGCCTCGTCGAGCTGCAGGAATGGCGGCGCGACGACGGGTGGCTGTTCCTGGGGGCCGGGGTCACCTACGCGCGCATCGAGCGGGAGCTGTCGCAGATCACCTCGCTCGTGCAGGCTTCGCGATCGGTGGGGTCGCCCCAGATCCGCAACCGGGGGACCGTCGGCGGGAACCTGGGGACCGCCTCGCCCGCGGGCGACGCCCTGCCGCCCCTCGCGGTGCACGACGCCGAGGTCGTCCTGAAGCGGGCCGGCGGCGGCACCCGGGCGGTGCCGTTCGGCGAGTTCATGACCGGGCCCAAGCATCACGTCGGCGAGCCCGACGAGCTGATCCTCGGCGCGCGGTGGCCGGCCATGCGGGGCGTGGGGACGTTCTCCAAGATCGGGACCCGCAACGCCATGGTCATCTCCGTCGCGGCCCTGGCCATGGTGCTCGACGAGGACCACCGCGAGGTCCGGGTGGCGCTGGGCTCGGTGGGGCCGGTGATCCTGCGCGCGCCGGAGGCCGAGGAGCACGCGGCGCGGGCCCTGGCCGACGGCGGCAACTGGGACGACCCGGCTGCGCCGCTGGGCGGGGGCGTCGCGGAGGAATTCGGCCGGCTTGTCGCCGCCGCGGCCCGGCCCATCGACGACGTGCGGGGGTCGGCCGCCTACCGGCGCCACGCCGTGGAGGTGCTGGCCCGCCGCTCGCTGAGGTGGTGCGTCGAGGACCGGCGTTCCCCAGCTGGCGAGGGGAGCTGAGTCCCGTGCTGGTCCGCCTGACGGTCAACGGCGACGAGCGCGAGGCCGACGTCTGGGCGGGCGCCAGCCTGCTGTTCATGCTCCGCGAGCACCTCGGGCTTCCGGGGTCGAAGAACGCCTGCGAGCAGGGGGAATGCGGCTCGTGCTCGGTGTGGATGGACGGCGAGCTGGTGTGCGCGTGCCTGGTGCTGGCGGCGCAGGCCGAGGGCGCGGAGGTTCGCACGGTCGAGGGCCTGGCCGGCGACGGGTCGGGCCTGCATCCCGTCCAGCAGGCCTTCGTCGAGGCCGGCGCGGTGCAGTGCGGGTTCTGCACGCCGGGGCTGGTGGTGGCGGTGGCCGACCTGCTGGAACACGACCCCGACCCCGACGATGCAACGATCCGGGAGGCGCTGTCCGGCAACCTGTGCCGGTGCACCGGCTACCAGAAGATCATCGACGCCGTGCACCTCGCGGCCGCCCGGACCGGAGGCGGTTCGGAATGACGACTCGGACTCGAGGCGGCCGGGCGGTGGCGCCGTGACGTCGCTGCTCATCCGGGGGTGCGAGGTCGTCGCCACGATGGACGACGCGGGGACCGAGGTCGCCGGCGGGTCGATCCTCGTCCGGGACGGCGCCATCGAATGGGTGGGGTCCGGGGAGCCGCCGTCGGCGGCCGACGAGGTCGTCGACGCCTCCGGCTGCGTGGCGATCCCCGGCCTGGTGAACACCCACCATCACCTGTACCAGGTGCTCACCCGGGCCCGGGTCCAGTCGGGCGGCCTCTTCCGATGGCTCCAGGAGCTGTACCCGGTGTGGGCCGGGATGGACGAGGAGTGGACGCGTACGGCCGCGTCGCTCGGCCTCGCCGAGCTGGCGCTGTCCGGCTGCTCCACGTCGACCGACCACCACTACGTGTTCCCGGCGGGCGCCGGCGACCTGCTGGCGGCCGAGATCGACGCGGCGCGGGAGGTCGGTGTCCGGTTCCATCCGTGCCGCGGCTCGATGGACCTCGGGCGGTCCGACGGCGGGCTGCCCCCCGACTCCCTCGTGCAGGACCGCGACTCGATCCTCGCCGAGACCGAGGAGGCCGTCGCCCGGCACCACGACCCGTCGCCGGGCTCGATGCTCCGGATCGCCGTCGCGCCGTGCTCGCCGTTCAGCGTCACGCCCGAGCTGATGAAGGAGTCCGTCGCGCTGGCCCGGCGCCTGGGGCTGCGCCTGCACACGCACATCGCCGAGGCCCTCGACGAGGACGACTTCTGCCTGGAGCGGTTCGGCGTCCGGCCGATCCAGCTCCTCGAGGACCTCGAGTTCCTCGGCGCCGACGTCTGGCTGGCCCACGGCGTGCACCTGTCCGACGACGACATCGCCAGGCTGGCCGAGACGGGGACGGGGGTGGCGCACTGCCCGTCGTCCAACCTCCGCCTGGCCAGCGGGATCGCGCGCGTGCGAGCGCTGCTGGACGCGGGCGTCCCGGTCGGGCTCGGCGTGGACGGGTCGGCGTCGAACGACTCGAACGACCTGCTGGCGGAGGTCCGCCAGGCCATGCTCGTGGCGCGGGCGGGCATGGATCCCACGGCGCTCTCCGCTCGCGAGGCGCTGCGGATCGCCACGCGGGGCGGAGCCCGCTGCCTGGGACGGGACAACGAGATCGGTTGCCTGGAGCCCGGGAAGCGGGCGGACGTGGCCCTGTTCGACATCACCGGACTGGCGTTCGCCGGGGCGGACGGCGACCCGGTCGCCGCGCTGGCCTTCTGTGCGCCGCAACGGGTCCGGGACCTGTTCGTCGACGGCCGCCGAGTGGTCGCGGACGGCCGGCTGACCGGAGCGGACGAGGAACGGCTGGCGGCCGACGGCCATCGCGTGGCCCGCCGCATCACCGACCGGGCGGGGGGATGAGCGTGAGGAGCGAGGACACGGACACGGCTACCGGTTCCCGGGTGGCCGAGCGGGTGGGGCTGGGCGTTGGCGTCTCCGCGCCGCGCGTGGACGGCATCCCGAAGGTCCAGGGGAAGTTCGCGTTCGCCAGCGACGTGTGGGCCGAGGGCATGCTGTGGGGCCACACCGTCCGGAGCCCGTTCACCCACGCCCGGGTGCTGTCGATCGACACGGCCGAGGCCCTGCGGTCGCCCGGGGTGAAGGCCGTGCTGACGATGGAGGACGTCCCCGGGAAGAAGACGTTCGGCCTGGAGTTCTCCGACCAGCCCGTGATGGCCGAGGGCGTGGTCCGGTACGCGGGCGAGCCGGTCGCCGTGCTGGCCGCCGAGACTCCCGAGCAGGCCCGCCGGGCCGCGGACCTGGTCCGCGTCGAGTACCAAGAGCTCCCCGCCGTGACCGACATGGTCCGGGCCCTCGACCCCGACGCGCCGAAGGTCCATGACTTCGGCAACGTGCTCCGGCACATCCACATCGTGCACGGCAACCCCGACGCGGACGCCGACGTCTGGGTCGAGGGGTACTCCGAGACCGCCATGCAGGACAACGCGCCGCTCGGCCCGGAGGGCGGGCTGGCCATCCCCGCCGAGGACGGCGGCGTCGACCTGTACGTGAACACGCAGTGGCTCCACGTGGACCTTCAGCAGATCGCGCCATGCCTCGCGCTCCCTGAGTCGAAGGTCAGGATCACGCTGGCCGGGATGGGCGGGGCGTTCGGCTCGCGCGAGGACGTCCACCTCCAGATCCACGCCTGCATGCTGGCCCTGCGAACCGGCCGGCCCGTGAAGATGTCGTTCGGGCGCGAGGAGTCGTTCCTCGCGCACAAGAAGCGTCACCCGTCGCGGATCTGGATCCGGATCGGCGCCTCGCGCGACGGGAAGCTGCAGAACGTCCAAGCCCGAATGATCATCGACGGCGGCGCCTATGCGTCGAGCAGCCCGGCCGTCATCGCCAACGCCACCACGTTCCTCAGCGGGCCCTATGAGGTGCCGAACGCGCGGCTCGACGGCACGGCGGTGTACTCGAACAACCCGCCCTGCGGCGCGATGCGGGGGTTCGGCGCGCCGCAGACGTGTTTCGCCGGCGAGGCGTTGATGGACCGGCTGGCCGACTCCCTCGGGATGGACCGCGTGGAGCTCAGGTTGAAGAACGCGGTGAAGACCGGCTCGGTCCTGGCCACCGGCCAGGTGATCAAGGGAACGGCGCCGGCGCGAGAATGCCTGGAGGCGGTGCGGCGGATCCCCGAGCCGCCCGAGGAGCGGGCGGCCGGGCGGGACGCCATCGAGTACCCGGGCGGCGCCGGCAACGTCAGCCGGGGCGAGAGCTTGAAGCGCGGCGTGGGCTGGGCGCTGGGCTACAAGAACGTGGCGTACAGCGAGGGATTCGACGACTCCTCGGACGCGCGGGTGACCCTGTCCGCCGGTCCCGACGGGCCCGTGGCGTCCATCGACACCGCGGCGGTGGAGTGCGGGCAGGGGCTGCTGACGGTCCTCGCCCAGATCGCCCGCGAGGAGCTCGGCGTCGACGAGGTCGTGTTCGAGCCGCACGACACGGTGGGGATCGGGTCGGCGGGTTCGTCGTCCGCCTCGCGCCAGACGTTCATGTCCGGCGGCGCCGTGCAGATGGCCTGCCGCGAGGTGCGCGAGGAGCTGCTCCAGCGGGCCCGGGGGATCGCCGAGGACGCGGCCGACATCGAGGTTCGGGCCGGGCGGGTCGAGAGCGGCGGGCGGCTGGTCGCGCTGGTCGGCGACCTGGTGGCCGAGCCCATCTCGCGGTCCGCGGTGTTCCACCATCGCCGGACCCGGCCGTTCGACGAGCGGGGACAGGGCGACATCCACGTGATGTTGGCGTTCGCCTGTGAGCGGGCCGTCGTGGAGGTGGACATCGACCTCGGGCTGGTCCGGGTGCTCCAGATCGCGGCGGCCCAGGACGTCGGCCGGGCGATGAACCCCCAGGCCGTGTACGGGCAGATCGAGGGCGGGACCGCCCAGGGCCTGGGGCTGGCGCTGATGGAACAGGTGCAGCTCGAGGCCGGGATCATCCGGAACGCGTCGTTCACCGACTACCTGATCCCGACGATCCTCGACGTGCCGCCGGTCGAGTCGGTGCTGATCGAGGAGCCGGAACCGGATGTGCCGTTCGGCGCGAAGGGCGTGGGGGAGCCCTCGACGATCGTGTCCACCGCGGCCATCGTGGCGGCCATCCGGGATGCGACCGGCCTCGAGCTGAACCGCGCCCCGGTGTCGCCGGACGACATCGTGGGGCTGCGCGGGCCGGCCGAGGGGGGAGCGGCCCCGCCGCCGCCCGACGTGCCGTGGCAGGTTTCCGTCCCCGAGCTGCACGGGATGGGGTTGGGCCAGCAGGAGCTGATGAAGTAGGCCGGCCCGCAACGGGGCCGGCCGGGGAGGAGATCGACATGGACCGCACGAGCCTGACCGGACGCGACTACATCGAGACGTCCGATTGGACCACCGAGGAGGTCGACGAGGCCATCGCGGTGGCCTCCGAGCTGAAGGCGAAGTTCAAGGGAGGGGAACGGCATCGCCTGCTCGAGGACAGGACGCTGTTCATGCTGTTCCTCGACAAGTCGACCCGAACCCGCAACGCGTTCGAGTCGGGGATGACGCAGCTCGGCGGCCACGCGATCTTCCTCGACGCCGACAAGACGCAGGTCGCGCACGGGGAGAGCCCCAAGGACATGGGGATCATCCTGTCGCGCTACGGCCACGGGCTGGCGATCCGCCACGACCTGGTGCCGTACGAGGGCAACAAGTGGATGCGCGAGGTGGCCCGGTGGGCCGACATCCCCCTGATCAACCTGCAGTGCGACGTCGACCACCCGACGCAGACGCTGGCCGACCTGATGACGCTCCGGGAGCACCGCGGTCAGAACCTGCGCGGTCTGAAGATGGCAGTGTCATGGGCCTACGCGCCGTCGTATGCGAAACCGCTGTCGGTGCCCCAGGGCCTGGCGATGCTGATGCCGCGGTACGGGATCGACGTGGTCGTGGCGCACCCGCCGGGGTGGGAGCTGATGCCCGAGACGATCGAGAAGGCGAAGAAGGCAGCGGCGGACGGCGGCGCTTCGTTGTCGTTCACCAATTCCATGGAAGAGGCGTTCGAGGGCGCCGACGTCGTGTACCCGAAGTCGTGGGGCCGGCTCGGCGCGTTCAGTGACGAGGCCGCCCGCGCGGCCACCGAGTACGCCGGCTGGATCTGCGACATCGAGAAGATGGGCCTGGCCAAGGACGACGCGCTGTACATGCACTGCCTCCCGGCCGACCGCGGCACCGAGGTCACCGACGAGGTCATCGACGGCCCCCACTCCGTGGTCTACGACGAGGCCGAGAACCGCATGCACACCGGCAAGGCCCTCTGCGCGCTGACGATGGGCGGGTTCTCAGCGTAGGCGACTGGCGCCCGAGTACCGTCGGTCGCTCACGGTTCCATGGCGTGGCACGCTGGTGGGGGAAGAAGATCGCGCCTGGATCGGGACAGCACTAGAACACTTGGTGATAGTCCCCCAGCATGTACTGCTCGGGTGTAAGACCATAGTGGATCGGTCTCGTACCCCACGCTCGATGCCCCTCTCTGGTCGACCGCGACGGTCAAATACGCCGGCGCACCCCCATCGGGTTCGTGGAACCGCCAGATCCAGTACCGCACCTCAGCCACCCGCGCCGTGCGCAGAAAGGTGAGATCGGTATCTCGGAGGCGATCGCCTCCCGGAGCTTCCATTGCCAGATACTCGAGGATCTCGGGAGTCGGGACCGCGCAGCTCTCGGCCGTATCGGGGCGTAGCTGCTCGAAGGTCACATCAAGTCTGGCGAAGTCGACATTGTCATCCGGCATCTCTTCGATGGGAATCACAAAGGCACGCTGCCGAGCGGAGTGCGAGCCTGCAAGTCGTCTGAGTGCCATAGCCGGAGCCGTTGCCCTCCAACAGATCCGGTACCGGGACCACGGTGCACCCTCCCCGGTGCGGATCGCGTCACCACGCGGTGCTACACTCGGCCGCGCCCATGAGAACGGTCTGAGCAGCGACGTTTCCGCGCCGGGCGCGCCCGCGGTCCGGTAGCTGCTCGCACCCATCTTCGACCGATCGGAGACCGCTCTCGTGACCACCGCTCCAAAGACCGCAGTTCGCCGGCTCGCGCTGGCGCGCGCCATCTCGCTGACGGGCGGGGCCGCGGCGTTCGCCGCCCTGAACTTCGCCATCTATCAACGGACGAAGTCGCCAACGTGGGTCGCCGCTGCCCTGTTTCCTGACGTTCGGCACGGTCGGGTTCACCAGTCTCTTCGCGGGAGCGCTCGGCGACCGGTTCGACCGCAAGCGCGTGATGATCGTGAGCGACCTCGCTGGTGCCGGGGCCTTCGCCGCGATGGCCTTCGTCCACGATCCGGGCTGGCTGCTGGCGGTCGCGTTCCTGTCGGCGCTGGCGGAGTCGCCGTTCCTCGCGGCCTCTGCTGCAGCGATCCCGAACCTGATTGCCGACGAGGAGCTCGGGTGGGCCAACAGCCTCATCTCGATCGGACGCGACTCCGGGATCCTCGTGGGACCGCTCATCGGCGGGGCGCTCGTGGGGACGATCGGGGCCGGGTTCGTGTTCGGGCTCAACGCCGTCTCGTTCGTGATCTCGGCCGCGCTGGCCTGGTCGGTCACGGGGTCGTTCTCGAGGTCGCGCGACGACTCGGGAGAGCACGCCGGCGTCGCCGCCGGGATCCGGTTCATGGCTCGCGACCGTGTGCTCCGATCCGTCGCGCTGGCGTGGATCCCGATCGCGTTCGGGCTGGGGATGACCATGGTCGCCGACGTTCCGCTGGTGGCCCTGTTCGGCGGCGGGGGCGTGGGGTACGGCGTCCTGATCGCCTCCTGGGCCGGCGGGTCGATCCTGGGGTCGCTGCTCGGGCGGTTCCTGAACCGGCGGACCGAGCCGATCGCGTTCGCTGCCGGGGCCGGGGTCGTCGCCGTGTCGGGAATCCTCACCGGCCTGTCGCCGTGGTTCTGGGGCGTGCTGGTGGCGATCTTCGTGATGGGCATCGGCGACGGGACCCAGGTGGTCTCGCAGCAGGGGATCATGCAGCGGCGGACGCCCGACGCCGTGCGGAGCAGGGTGGCCGCGGGGCTGGAGGCGGTCGCCCACCTCTCGCTCGCCGCCTCCTACGTCGTCGCCGGGCCGGTCGTCGCCTGGCTCGGCCCGAGGGGGACCTACGTGGTCGGAGGACTCATCGGGCTCCTCGCGATCGTCGCGGCTCTCCCCGCGCTCGAGGCCCGCCGCGAGGCCGACGTGGGAACCCGGGACGCCGGCCAGGGGAGGGATGCGGCCTCGGTCGTGCTCGGCTATTCGGGCGGGGAGACCGAGACGACCGCCTCCACCCGGTAGCCGGACTCGCGCAGCACCGCCGCGCCGCCGCGGTCGAGAGCCAGGACGATGCAGGCTACCGTGCATCCGAGGTCCTGCACGGTCCGAGCTGCCGCTTCCACCTGGTGGCCGGTGGTGCTGACGTCCTCGATGAGGGCGACCACGGCGCCGAGATCCGGGTAGCCCTCGACCTGCGTCCGGGTCCCGTAGGCCTTGGGCTCCTTGCGGACGACGATCATCGGCAGGCCCGTCTCCAGGGCGACCGCCGACAGCAGCAGCGTGGCCGCCCCCTCCGGAGCGGCGAGGTGCGTGACGCCCTCCGGCAGCAGCGCCCGGACCCGCCCGGCCACCTCACGAAGCAGCGCCGGGTCGGCCAGGAACCGGAACTTGTCGAAGTACACGCTCGAACGCCGGCCGCTCGACAGCACGAAATCGCCGTGCAGCTCAGATACTTCGAGGAGGCGCCGGGCCAGGTCGTCCTTCGCGGGTTCGCCGGCCATGGCGCGGTAGCATAGGCGCCCGACATGGGCCTGTACCGCGCGCTCCGGCCGCTGATCTTCGCGGCGCCGCCGGAGACGGCCCATCGCCTGGCCGGCTCCCTCCTCGAGCTCCCCCTGCCCTGGCGGCTGATCGGTGGCGCGGTGGACGACCCCGCGCTCCGCACGTCGCTCGCCGGCATCCATCTGCGCAACCCCCTCGGCCTGGCCGCCGGCTTCGACAAGCGGTGCCGTGTCCTGCACTCCCTCGGGCGCCTGGGGTTCGGCTACGTCGTCGGCGGGACGATCACCTCCAGTCCCCGCGAGGGGAACCCCCAGCCGCGCATCGTCCGGTATCCACCACGCCGGGCCATGGTGAACTCGATGGGGCTGCCCAACCCGGGCCCTCGGGAGGCGGCGAAGAACCTCGTGCGCATCCCCCGCACCGCGCCCCGCATTGTGAGCATCGCCGATGAGGACGAGGCGGACGTCCTCGGCGGCTTCGCGCTCCTCGAGCCACACGTGGACGCGCTCGAGCTCAATGCCAGCTGCCCGAACGTGCCTTGGGGCCGGGACCGCGACACCGAACGCCATCTCCGGGCGCTGGTCGGCGAGCTGGTGGCCCGCACGCCGAAGCCGCTGGTCGTCAAGCTCCCGCCCTTCGCCCACGACCGGCCGGCCGAGCGTGATGCCATCACCGCCCTGGCCGGCGTCGCCGGGGAATCGGGCGCGGCGGCCCTGACCTGCACGAACACGCGCCCCGTCCGCGATCCCCGCCAGGCCGTCGGGACGGGCGGGCTCTCGGGCCGGCCGCTGTTCCCCGGGACGCTGGAGGCCGTCGCCGCCGTGCGCGCCGCGGCGGGCCTTCCCGTGAACGCGTGCGGCGGCGTCTTCTCGGCCGAGGACGTTCTCGACTGTCTGGAAGCGGGCGCCACCACGGTCCAGCTCTACACCGCGCTGGTGTACGAGGGCCCCCGTCTCCTCCGGCACCTCACGGAGGGGCTCGCGACGCTGCTGCGCGGGCGCCGGACCTCGGTGTCGGCGGTCACGACGGCGGCCTGATCACGGCCGGACGCTCTTTCGCGCCACCCGGGGGGCCGTTCCCGTGAGGCCCGGCACCGGGGGTACCCGGTTCGCCCAGGACCGTGCGCTGTGCCGGATGACCGCGTCCTCGCAGTGGGAGGCGGGCCGGGATGACAGACTCGGGTCGATGAGGGGTCGAGCGTGAGGGCCGTGGTCGTCGGTCCCGGGGAGGGCCGGGCCCGGGTGGCGATGGCCGACGTGGCCGAGCCGCGGATCGAGGAACCCGGCGACGCGGTGATCCGAGTGACCCGCTCGGCGATCTGCGGGTCGGACCTCCATGCCCTGCACGGCAAGCTGCCCATGGAACCGGGGGAGATGCTGGGCCACGAGGGCGTCGGCGTCGTCGAGGAGGCCGGGCCCGCGGTCGCCCGGTTCCGTGCGGGCGACCCGGTGGCGATCGCGTTCGACAACGTGTGCGGCGAGTGCTGGTACTGCTCGCGGGGCGAGTCGTCGTTGTGCTCGGGGCTGCGGAACCTGGGGCTGGGCGCGGCCGGCGGCGGGCTCGGCGGGACCCAGGCCGGGCTGGTCCGGGTTCCCCGCGCGGACGCGAATCTCCTCCCGATCCCGGACGACGTCGACGACGAGCATGCGCTGTTCGTCGGGGACGTGCTGACCACCGGGTACTACGGGGTCTCGCTGGCCGGCCCGAAACCGGGGGAGAGCGTCGCCGTGGTCGGATGTGGGCCGGTGGGGTACTTCGCCGTCCAGGCGGCCCGGCTGCTCGGCGCGGATCCGGTCGTCGGCATCGATCTCGTCCCGGCGCGGCTCGAGCTGGTCCGCGCTCAGGGCGCCGTTGCCGTGGACCCGTCGGCCGGCGACCTCAAGGCCGCCGTGCGGGAGGCGACCGAGGGGCGCGGCGCCGACGTCGCGGTCGAGGCGGTCGGCACCCTGGCGGGATTCAACGCGGCCCGGACGGTGGTGCGCCGCGGCGGCCGGATCTCGGTGGTGGGCGTGTACGGCGACGACACGCTCGAGGTGAAGATGAACGAGTACTGGACCCGGGGGCTGAAGCTCCTGTTCGCCGGGATCTGCCCGGTGCACGGCTGGTGGGAGCGGGCGATGGACGCGGTCCGCAGCGGCGACATCGACCCGATCCCGCTGATCAGCCACCGGCTCCCGCTCGAGGAGGCGCCGGCGGGCTACGAGCTGTTTGAGCGGCGGGAGGCCACGAAGGTCGTGCTGGTCCCGTAGGAGCTACAGGTACTGCCCGGGGCGGGCCTCGCCCTCACCCGGAGGCTGGATCCCCGGGCGGACCATGCCCGGCGGGAGCCCCCGCCGGCGGAGCTCCTGCAGCTGCAGCATCGCGGCCTGCTGCTGGGCGACCACCGCGGCCTGGATCCCGTGGAACAGGCCCTCCAGCCACCCCACGAGCTGGGCCTGGGCCACCCGCATCTCGGACTCGGTGGGCACGCCCTCCAGCGGCAGGATGAACTCCTGGAGCTCGCGCTCCAGCTCGTCGGGGAGCACGTCTCGGAGCTCGTCCACCGAGCGCTCGTAGATCTGGCGCAGGCGGGCCCGGCCGCGCTCGTCGAGCGGCGCCCCGCGCGTCTCCTCCAGCAGCTCGCGAACCATCGTGGCGATGCGGAGCAGCTTTCCCGGCTCGGCGATGGTCTCCTTGGGCTCGCCCTCGGCGGGGGAGTGTTCCCCGGGAGGAACGGGAACCGCCTGCAGCGGCGAGACGGCCTCCTGCGCCCCCGCGCTTCCGGAGGGCTCGCCGCCCTCCGGCACGGTCGCGTCGGTCATGGCCCCACCGTAGCAGCGACGTACTGCAGCAGCAGGGCCTCGGCCAGGCAGGCCCGCTCCAGCTCCTTCAGGTCCACGCTCTCGTTCTCGGCGTGGGCCCGGCCCTGTCGGTCCTCGACGCCGGTCAGCAGCAGCGCCGCATCGGGCCATCGCTCCGCGAAGTCGGCGACGAACGGGATCGAGCCCCCGGCGCCCATGTCCACCGGGTCCGTCCCCCAGATGTCTCGGAACGCCCGGCGCGCCGCGTCGTACACGGGGCCGTCCGCCCGCACGCGGTACGGCTCCCCGGCGCCTCCGGGGGTGACCTGGACGTCGACCCCCCACGGCGCGTTCGCCTCGAGGTGCTTCACCAGGGCGTCCTGGGCCCGGTGGGGGTCGTCGCCGGGCGCGAGCCGGAGGCTCACCTTGGCGCGCGCCACCGGGACGATCTGGTTCGAGGCCTCCCGGACCCGTGGCGCGTCGAAGCCGAGCACGGCCACCGCCGGCTTCGCCCACAGCCGCTCGGTGATCGTCCCCTCGCCGATCAGCTGCAGGCCCGGGCGGGCGCCGAGGTCGGCCCGGTACTCCTCCTCGGTGAGCTGCGCGGCCGGGGGTTCCCCGGCGACCAGCCCGGGGATCGCGACGTTCCCCCGTTCGTCGTGCAGGCTCGACAGCACCCGGGCCATCGCCGTGATCGCGTCGGGGGCCGGGCCGCCGTACATCCCGCTGTGCACCGCGTGGTCGGCCACCCGGACCTCGACCACGCAGTCGACCAGCCCGCGCAGCGTGGTGGTCAGCCCCGGTACGCCGGTGTCCCAGTTCGTGGCGTCGGCCAGCACGATGACGTCGGCCGAGAGATCGTCGCCGAACGCCTCCAGGAACCGGGACAGGTTCGGCGATCCGGCCTCCTCCTCGCCCTCGATGAAGACCTTCACGGTGACCGGCGGCCGGCCCCCCCACGCCCGGATGGCCGCCGCGTGTACGACCACGCCGGCCTTGTCGTCGCACGAGCCGCGGCCGAACAGCCGCCCGTCGCGTTCGGCCGGTTCGAAGGGCGGTGTCTCCCACAGGTCGTCCGCGCCCGGTGGCTGGACGTCGTGGTGCGCGTACAGCAGCACGGTCGGCGCCCCCTCCGGGCCGGGGACGTGAGCGAACACGGCGGGCGCGGCGCCGTCGAGCTCGAGAAGCCGGACCTCCGGACACCCGGCCGCCCGGAGGATGTCCGCGGTCGCCCCGGCGGAATCCTGAACGGTCGCCGGCTCGAACCCCTCGAACGAGACCGAGGGGATCCGCACCAGCCGCTCCAGCTCCGCCCGGATCCGCGCGGCGTCATCGTGGACGCGCGCGGAGAGTTGCTCACGATCGCTCATGCGGGAACGATACCGGCAGGCCGCCCCGACGCCCGCGAGAACCCGGGCGCTTCACGACGGCCCGGGGCCCTCGGACAGCTCCCGGGACGCCTGATCGCGGAGCTCGACCCGGCGGATCTTGCCGCTGACCGTCTTCGGCAGCTCGTCGACGAACTCGATCTCCCGCGGGTACTTGTACGGGGCGGTCACGCGCCTGCAGTGCTCCTGCAGCTCGCGGACGAGACCCCCGGAGGGCTCGTGGCCGGGCGCCAGGATGACGTAGGCCTTGACGATCTGGGTTCGTTCCGGGTCCGGCTTTCCGACCACGGCCGACTCCGCGACCGCGGGGTGCTCCACCAGGGCCGACTCCACCTCGAACGGGCCGATGCGGTAGGACGCCGAGATGATCACGTCGTCGTCCCGCCCGACGAACCAGAGGTACCCGTCGTCGTCGCGGGTGGCGCGATCGCCCGTGTAGTACCAGCCGTTGCGGAACGCCGACGCGGTGGCGTCCGGGTCCCGCCAGTACTCCTTCATCAGGCCCACCGGCCGCTCCGGCTCGACCCGGAGGGCGATGTGGCCCTCCTCGCCGGCCGCCAGCCGATTCCCGTCGTCGTCCACGACGTCGACGTCGTGGGTGGGCGTGGGCCGGCCCATGGAACCCGGCTTCACCGGCAGACACGGGAAGTTCGCGACGATGTTCACGGTCTCGGTCTGTCCGTAGCCGTCGTAGATCGTGGTGTCGGTGCCCTCCCTCCACACCTTGATCACCTCGGGGTTGAGCGGCTCGCCGGCGGACACCGAATGGCGGACCCGCGAGAGGTCGAACCGGTCGAGCGGCTGCTGCACGAGCGCGCGGAACAGGGTGGGCGGGGCGCAGAACGTGGTCACGCCGGACCGTTCCAGCACGCGGAGCGTGAGCTCCGGGTCGAGCTTCCCCCGCTGGTCCCACAGGAAGACGGCGGCGCCGACCCGCCACTGGCCGAACAGCTTCCCCCACGCGGCCTTGGCCCAGCCGGTGTCGCTCACGGTCCAGTGCAGGTCCCGCTCGGTGAGGTCCTGCCAGAACCGGGCGGTGATCTCGTGTCCCGCGCCGTACGACGCGTGCGTGTGGAGCACCATCTTCGGGTAGGCCACGGTTCCGCTGGTGAAGTAGATGAGCAGCGGGTCGTCCCTCGACGTGGGGCGGCCGTCCGGTGTCGCGTCCGAGGCGCGATCCAGGAGGTCCCGGTAGGAGGACCACGGGCCCCCGGGCCGCTCGCCGACCACGATCAGGTGCTTCAGCGTCGGGCACCGGTCGAGCACCTCCTCGACCTTCGCCGCGCCGTCCGGATCGGTGACGGCGATCGTGGCCTCGGACGCGTTCACGCGGTACTCGATGTCCTTGGCCGAGAGCTGGATCGTGCCCGGCATCGGAACCGAGCCCTGCCGCGCCATTCCCACGAGCAGCTCGTGCCACTCCGGGATCCGGGGAAGCATGACGAACGCCCGGTCCCCGGGCTCGACCCCCAGCCCGTTCAGCCCGTTCGCCACCCGGTTCGAGGCCCGGGAGAGGTCGGCGAAGGTGAGCTCCCGCCGGTGCTCGCCGGCGGGGTCCACCGCGACCAGCGCGGTCTTCCCCGGCTCGCGCGCGACCCAGGCGTCCACCACGTCGCGCGGGTAGTTGAAGTCCTCGGGGACCTGCAGGCGGAACGTCCGCCGGGTCTCCTCGTAGTCGGTCATGTTCACCGGCGGCCTCCTTCGACTTCGGGTGCGGGAGCGGGCGCGCGCCGGCCCGTCGTCCCGACCGAAGCCTATCGCCGGGTCGGCGAGCCCGGGATCACGAAACCGGTTCCAGCGTGGTCGTCCCGGCGCGGTGGGTCGGGAAGCGGACGCCGACGGAGGAGATCGAGAGCGACGACGGCTCGTTGTCCGGGCGCCACGTGGGGGCGTCGACCCGTCCGATCTGCAGCTCGATCGTGTGGCCCGGGGGGAACACCCAGTCGTTGCCGAAGAGCTGCGTGCGCAGGACGCTCGAGGCGGGGTCGCCGTGCGCCCACAGCCGGTACACGCCTCGCGTGACCATGGTCTTCGACCCGTCCGGCCGGACGTCCCACAGCTTGAACACCACGGTGGCGTCCTGGCCGGTCAGGTCGTAGTGCACCGCCACAGACGGCAGCCCGAGCAGCCCCAGGCCGGTCGCCGGGGGCTTCCACCGCCGGTGGGTCGGCCGCGCCGCGGGTCAGCGACGCCCACGTGCCGGCGAGCGGCGTCTGCATCTTCGAGGACGCGGGGCAGTGCGTGCGGAACGCATACGCCTGGGCCCGGGGCGCGACGGACGTGCGCCCGAGCAAGTGCGCCAGCGCGAAGCGCCAGGCCAGCCCGTTCAGCGGGTGCCACTGTCCGGCCGGGTTCCGCGCGTTCGAGTGGCCGATGTCCGCGAACGCCATCTGCACCGGGTAGTGGGGGTCGCCGGGCCGTGTCGTTGATCGCCGCCCACCCGTGCGAGACGAACCACACGTTGTTCCAGTGCCAGGTGTCGGGGCTGTCCCCGCGGGGGAGTTCGCCTCCCAGGTCGTCTTGTCCTCCGACCACCCGTGGAGGAACAGAGCCGTGGGGAGCGGCGCGGTGGCGCCGGCGGGGATCGACAGGTCGGTGTCGAGCCCGATCCCGTCGAACGTGGGGATATCGCCGGTGCAGAAGGTGAACGCCGGCGCGCCGTCCGGCGTGTGTTGCGAGCACCGGAGGCCGAGGGCGTGCGCTTTGGCGGCCAGTCACACCGGCCCCGGGCCTTCCGGTTCGGAGCGTGGTGCCGGGCGGGCCACCCGGCCGTCGCCGGCGCCCGGCGCGGGAAGCGACCCGTCAGGGATCCGGACCCTGCGGATCGCGTCGGCGACCGGCGGATACCGCCCGCGAAGCTCGTCGGCGAAGACGGCCAGCCGGTCGGCCAGCGCGGGGTCGCGGATCTCCAGCACGTTCTCGGCGTTCTCCTCGCCCGAGTGGGACAGGTTGTAGCTGCCCACGAACACCATGTCGTCGGCCACGACGAACTTCGCGTGCATGTAGTCGTGGACGGTGTCGGGGGCGTAGGGCGTGGACGGCTTGCCGCTGAACGGGGCGTTGTCGAGCACGGTGAGCAGCGTCGGGATCTTCCACGCGGCTTGGCCGTCCCGCCGCCACTGGGAGATGACCTCGGCGACCTGGGTGCCGTCCACCAGGCCGGCCAGGTCGACGCCGCCGTTTGTGGCCCGTTCCGCCAGCGACCCGATGATGGGTCCCGCTGACACCACCGGCGAGACGACCCGGATCCGTCGCTCCGCCCGGTCGATGGCGCCCGAGATGCGGCTGGCCATCCGGCGCCCCCGGCCGGGGGAGAACCACGGCCGGACGCTGGCGCCGTCGCGTTGCACCGGATCGGTGGCGTACTCGCCGGACCCGAGGACGCGCTGGCGGCTCCACAGTTCCTCGAAGTTCCGCGCGTAGACGGCCGCGATCTGCGGCGCGCGAACCACCACGACCACGTTCTCCTCCCGCGTCCAGGAGTCGTTCGTCCAGTTCATGGAGCCGGTCCACACGTCGGCGCCGTCCCGGACGACGTACTTGTGGTGCATCAGGTCCGGGACGCCGGGAACGCCGCGGGTGGGGAAGCCAGAGGCCTGCACGACGGCCATGTCGGTCTGGGGAGGTGGGGGGACGGGGATCGGTTTCTCGTGGTCGACGTTGTAGACCAGGCGCCCGGCCACGCCGCGCCGGACCGCGCGGTGGAACGCGTCGATCACGATGCGCTCGGCCTCGCCCTCGACGCGGAGGTCGTACAGGGCCACGTCGAGCGTGCGCTCGGCGCCGTCGAGGAAATCGGCGATCCAGCCCGCCACGTCGGCGGCGGCCTGTCCGCCGTCGGTGAGTGTGCGCACCTCGAGCAGCGCGTCGGAGGGGTGGTGTGCGGTGCCCTGGTCCGGCTCGGGAACACCGGCGGCCTCCATCACTGGGCGTCGGCCTTGTGGGGCTCGACGTGCGGTTCCCCTCCGCGGGTCGCCGTGGTGCTGCGCTCCGGGCCCCTCCCGCTTCGCCAGGATCTCCCGGATCAGCGGGACGACCCGCTGGGGATCGTCGCAGGTGACGAACAGGTCGAGGTCGGCCTCGCCGATCTTGCCCTCCTGGAGCGCCCGGTCCCGGAGCCAGTCGATCAGGCCCTTCCAGTAGTCCTCGCCGTACAGCACGACCGGGAAGTGCTGGATCTTGCCGGTCTGGGTGAGGGTGAGCGCCTCGAACGTCTCGTCGAGTGTGCCGAACCCTCCGGGGAACACGACGAACCCCTCCGCGTACTTCACGAACATGGTTTTGCGGACGAAGAAGTAGCTGAAGTCGATGCCGAGGTCGACGTAGTCGTTCATCCGCTGCTCGAAGGGCAGCTCGATGTTGCACCCTACTGAGATCCCGCCGGCCTCCTGGCACCCGCGGTTGGCCGCCTCCATCAGGCCGGGGCCGCCGCCGGTGATGACGGCGAATCCGGCGCGGGCGAGCTCGCCGCCCACCTCCCGGGCGACGTCGTACATCGGGTCCGGCTCGCGGATGCGCGCCGATCCGAACACGGTGATGGCCAGCGGAATGGAGGCCAGCGCGTCGAATCCCTCGACGAACTCCGACAGGATCCGCATGACCCGCCACGGATCCTCGTGCACGAAGGCCGGCTCCCGCCGCTGCAGCAGGGCCTGGTCCTCGGTGGCCCCGCCGTGCTTCCGCCGCGTCACCCGCCCCCGCCGCACCGGGCGCCCGTCCCGGTCGTCCTTCACATGATCAGCCATGTCCACAAGGATGCCCGACCGCACCATCCTCCGCGAGCCGGGGCCCGCCGAGGTCGAACGGTTCGGCCGAGCCCGAGTGGGCTCAGGAACGCGCGAAGCGGACGGTGGCCGTGTCGGTCGGTCCCCCCTCGCCCGCGAGGTCCCACTCCAGTTCCGCCTCTCCTGCCTTGGCGCCGGGTGCTGGAAAGCCTTTGGCGGGCGCCCGTTCGTCCGGCGCGACCGGTATCACCATCGCGAAGGTCAGGCTCTCGCCTGGCCCGATCGGCCCGTGCAGGGCGGCGCAGTTCAGCAGGTACACGCGCCTGATCTCGGGGATCGCGACGTACAGCACCTCCCGGTACTCTGGGCACGGCTCGAGCGCGATCGCCCGAGACGTCGGGTTGTGGACCTCCACCACGTAGCCAAGAGGGCGGCCCGGAACGATCCGCGACGTCACGTGGACGCGGACGCGCAGGCGAGCGAGCGGCGAACCCGCGGGAACATCGTCCCCTCGTGCGAAGTCTCCGACCCCGTACGCGGAGCGGGGCGGAAGGTCTGGATCGCAGCCCGGAGATTGGGTCGCCACCCGGCGCTCGACCCACGTGGTCTGCCCAGGCAGGCGGATGCGAAAGCGAAGCCTGCCGATGGGCTTCCCGCACCATTCCGACCAGAACACCGTGGCGATGGCCTCGCGGCCGGGGCGCACGATCGTCGCGCGATCGGGTCGTGAGCTCCGGTTCAGGTGCATCCGCAGGGGGCCGCCGGGCCCGATGAGCTGCACCTCCGGGGCGCCGTCGAGGGAGCAGGGCGTCCCGGACGTGTTGACAACGCGCACCCACGCGACCAGCGTCCCCCCGGCAAGTCCGTCCCACCCGTCGGCCTCGATGCGGACCTGATCGAACCGGCAGGCCGTGGCTGCGGTGGGGCTCGGGGCCGCCAGCGGGGCCCAGGGGATGACCGCCCCGGCGGTCGGCGAGTGCGCCGTGACCGTCGGAGAGCGGAGCGAGGGCGGGGGGCCGGCCGGTGCGTGGCCGACGGCGGCCAACCAGGCGACCGGCACGGAGATACCCGCTGCGGTGATGGCGGCGATGGCCACGCTGCGCACCACGCGGGAACGGTGCCGTCTACTCGCCACTCCGCCCTGCACCCGAGCCCACAAGTCGTCCGGGATCGATGCCGACTCGGTGGCCTCGCGAAGGTCGCTTCGCAGGCGGTCCTCAAGCCTCATCCCCGACCACCTTCCTGAGGGTCGACAGGGCCCTGCTGGTCTGGCTCTTGACGGTTCCGACCGAGCACCCGAGGAGATCGGCCACCTCCCTCTCGGGGAGGTCGGCGTAGTACCGGAGGACGATGCAGGCGCGTTTCCGCGGCGGAAGCTCGCGGAGTGCTCGGACCACGAGATCGCGGTCCTCCATGCGCTCCTCGGTCGACCCCGCGGTGGGTGCGGCGACTCGGGCGCTGGCCCGGCGCTCGACGGCCAGGCGACGAAGACGGTTCTTCCACAGGTTGATGGCGATTCGGCTGAGGTATGGCCCGACGTCAGCGGCCTCGAGCCCCCCAAGCTTCGGCGCCAATCGGATGAACGAGTCCTGCACCAGGTCCTCTGCCGTCTCCCGGTTCCCGGTGAGCAGGAGACAGAGTCGGAGCAGCGGCGTGGCCAGCCGTTCGAATGCCGCCCGCAGGTCCCCGCTGGAAACCGACGTGTCCTCCACGACCGGGGGTTCGATCACGCGTCCATAGAACACCCGGCGGACGGTAGAGGTTGCCCGGTCGAAGCGGATTCCCGCTGCTACCTCGGCACCAGGGCGAGCACACGGGTGGGGCTGCCGGAACCGTTCACGATCTTCAGCGGCGCGACGATCAGCACGACGCCGGTCGGCGGCAGGTGCGACAGGTTGGCCAGTTGCGTGAGGCCGTACTTGTTCGCGCCGAGGAGGAAGGTGTGGCAGGGGAACGCGGGCTCGAAGGAGTGGGCCGCGCCTGCGTCGGTTCCCACGGTCTCGACGCCGAACCCGACGATCGGGGCCTCCTCGGCGAGCCACCTCGCGCATTCCACGCTGACGCCGGGGGTGTGGGGACCGGTGTCGTCGGCGTTGAGGAAGGCGGCCTGGTCCTGCGCGGGCGTCCCAGCCGGTCCGGTACAGGAGCCAGCCGCCTGCCGAAAGTGGTCCGTGCAGGCGCTCGAACGCCTTCACGTCGTCGACCGACAGCAGGAAGTCGGGGTCGGCGGCGACGCGGTCGCTCAGGTCGAGCACCGAGGCGGGGCCGACCAGATTCCGCGGCGGGATCGTCGAGACGTCGTCCTTGTCCCGGCCGGTCACCCAGTGGATCGGCGCGTCGAGGTGGGTCCCGACGTGCTCGCCGCCCTCGAAGGAGTTCCAGTACCACGCCGGGCCGCGGTCGTCGTAGCGGCTGATCTCGTGCATCTTCCAGCCGGGCGTGTTCGCGAACGGCGGCGGCAGCTGGATGATCGGCGTCGCCTCGGCCAACGGCTGGGTGAGGTCGACGACCTCGACCGTCTCGCCCGACAGCGCATCGAGGAGCTCGGTCAGTGCCTCTGCAGTCATGTTCCCGTCCTTTCCGGGTCGTCAGGTCGAGGCCGAGGCGTCGGGCCCGGGCTCGCCCACCCGCAGGGCCCTGGCGAACTCGAACCGGTTCTCCAGCAGGTGGAGGTCCATGTGGAACGACGCCGGCCCGACATCCTCCACCTTCGCCACGAGGCAGGAGACCTCGCCGGACGCCAGGTCCTCTCGCGCCGCGGTCGTGAATTCGTCCAGTTGGTCGACCATCCGCGTCCTGGCGATGCCCGCGGCGCGGGCGATCGCCGCGAGGTCCGAGCCCGTCGACGTCGCCGTCGGGAAGCCGCCCACGGAGAGCAGGCTCTCGTTGTCGAACACGATGTGGGTGAGGTTCGGCGGCGCGTAGCGGGCGAGCGTCGTCAGCGACCCCAGGTTCATCAGCACCGACCCGTCCCCGTCGATCACGACGACGGGCCGGTCGGGCTGGGCCAGCGCGACCCCGAGCCCCATCGACGACGCCAGCCCCATCGCGTGCTCCAGGTAGAAGAAGTTCGGCCGGTGGCCCAGCGAGTAGAGCTCGACGGCGACCGCGCCCATGATCGTCACCACGGCGCAGCCGGCGATGTCGTCGTAGATGGCCTCGAGCGTGTCGATCCGCCTCACGTGCCGCCGTCCTCGGAGCGTTCCGTCACGCCGGCGGCTCCTCCCACATCAGGTCCCGGGTCAGCAGGACGGCCACCGGCGACAGCGACGACTGCGCGAGCGTCATCGCCCTGGCGATCTTCGGCTCGACCTCGTCGGGGGTTCGAAGCTCGTCCCGCTGGATGTTCAGCGCGTCGAGGACCCGTCGGGTGAACTTCCCGCCTTCGGTCTGCCAGGGGTCGCGCTCGCCGAGGTGTCCGCGGTCGCTGATCACCAGCAGCAGCGGGATCTTGTACAGCATCGCGCCCGAGACGATCCCGTTGATGGCCTGGAGGAACCCGTGGTTCTGCATCAGCAGCGCCGACCGGGCTCCGGCGAGGTGCGCGCCCATCGACACGCCGACGCCCTCCTCCTCCTTGGCCAGCCGGACCAGGGTCATGTCCGGGTCGTCCTCGGCCATCCGGACGAGGTGGACGAGCCATGTCTCCGGCAGCGCCGAGCAGATGCGGACGCCCGCGGACTTCAGCCCCTCGTACACCACCTTCGAGTGGGCCTCGGAGACCGGCATGTCGGTGAGGCAATCACGCACCGCAGAGCCCGGTCAACTCGCCGAGAGCGGCGAATCGAGTCGACGCGAGCCGCGCGAGTCAGGCGGTGGTGTCGTCCTTCGAGGTCGGCGAGCCGGCCGGGGAGAACACGCCGAGGACGCGGAGCGTCTCGCCACCGGCGCTGGCCAGGCGGTGAGGGACTCCGGGCGGGAGGAACACGCTCGAACCGGCGGCGACGGGATGGACCTCCTCATCGATCTCGACGACCCCGTCGCCGTCGAGGACGTGCACCACCTCCTCGTACGCATGCACGTGCGCGGGCGCCGCGACAGCGGAGATGTAGCCCACGAACTGGGCGACGTTCCGGCACCCGATGGCCGGATCGACCAGGACCCGGAACGTGCGGTCGTCCCCCGCGGGGAGCATCTCCCGGTCCTCTTCCCGAACCCAGTAGCGGACCGGTCGGTCACCGGCGGGCCCATCGACCCGCCCGTCGGAGGAGCCGGGGCCGCCCGCGGACCCGCGTTTCCCTCCGGGCGGCGGCGAGAGCACCGAGACCAGCACCAGGTCGTGCGGCCCGCGATTCTCGATTCGGTAGGCCACCGCCGGAGGCACGTACACGGCGGTGCCGGGCGCGAGCTCCACGGACGCCGTGCCGAGATCGGCCGTCCCCACCCCGGAGACCACGAACATGACGTCCTCGCTCGTCTCGTTGTGGAGGTCGGGCGTGTGGCCGGGTTCGAACCGGAACACGCGCTGGAGCAGGCGCCGTGCGCCCATCGAGCCGTCGATCATCACGCGAACCCACCCGCTGGAACCCGGAAGCTCCATCTCGGGGCGCTCTTCGAAATGCACGACTGCGGCGGTGGGGCGCGCCATTGTCCCTGGAGCCTAGCGGGAAGGCGCTCGCCGGAGCCAGTTTCGGCTTGTGGAGCTGTGGTCGGGGCGATGAGGCCTCCTTGCGTCTCCGAGCCGCCACCGCCGACGAACCGACCCGCCAGTGCGTGTCGCCGAAACGTCCCCGCCGCCCGGCGGTCGTCAGCCGATCTCCGCGATGGGTTGGCCCGCCTCGACGACCTGTCCCGCGGCGACGTGGACCGCGCTGACCTCGCCCCGGCGCGACGCGGTCACCCGGGTCTCCATCTTCATCGCCTCGAGGACGGCCACGGAGTCGCCGGGCTGAACGCGGTCCCCCGGCTTGACGTCCATCTGGAGGATCGTCCCGTGCATGGGTGAGGTCACCACCCCGCTCGCCGCGCCGCCGCCCGAGCGGGACGTGGCGTGCGGCGCCGAGGCGGCCATTCCCGGGTTCCACAGGCGCACCGAGGAACCGCCGACCCGCAGCGCCGGGGCTCCGCCGCCCCGGCTCGGTTCGGTGGTGCGGGCGGCGCGCAGCGCGTCCAGGGCGCCCGCTCCGACCGTCAGCGTGGTGTACGAACCGTCGACGAACTCCTCGTCCTGGAGCAGCGCGAGGTGCGCCGGGATGGTCGTGGGGATGCCCTGTATCCGGTACTCACGGAGTGCCCGGAGCATGCGGCGGCGAGCCTCCTCCCGGCCGGAGGCGTGCACGACGAGCTTGGCCACCAGGCTGTCGTAGGCGCGCGGCACCTCGTCGCCCTCGCCGTACCCGGAGTCGACGCGCACGCCGGGACCGGCCGGCTCTCGATACGCCGTGATCCGTCCGGGGCCCGGCCTGAAGTCCCGGGCCGGGTCCTCGGCGTTGATCCGGCACTCGATGGCGTGCCCCCGCGGCTCGATGCGGCCGCCCGGCTCGAAGTCGGCCTGCTCGAGGCCCAGGTCGTCGCCGGCGGCGATCCGCAGCTGACAGGCCACGAGGTCCAGCCCGACGACCTCCTCGGTGATCGTGTGCTCGACCTGCAGGCGGGCGTTCACCTCGAGGAAGTAGAACGAGCCGTCGTCATCGACGAGGAACTCGACCGTCCCCGCGTTGACGTAGCCGCACGCGTCGGCGACGGCCACCGCGTCGCGGCCCATCGGGGGCACGACCTCGGCGAAGCGGGGCGGCGGGGTCTCCTCGACCAGCTTCTGGTGCCGGCGCTGCAGCGAGCAGTCCCGGGCGCCCAGCCACATCGCCCGGCCCGGCGCCGGCGACAGCACCTGCACCTCGACGTGCTTGGGACGTTCCAGGTACCGCTCGAGGTAGACCTCGCGCGAGCCGAAGTAGGCCTCGGCCTCCCGGACCGCGGACTCCAGCGCGGCGGCAACCTCGTCCGGCGATCGGGCGACCTTCAACCCCCGGCCGCCTCCCCCTCCCGCGGCCTTGATCGCTATGGGGTATCCGTTGGCTTCACCGAAGGCATGCACCTCCCCCTCGCCCTCGATCGGCTGGAGCGTACCCGGGACCACTGACACGCCCGCTTCCGACGCCAGCCGGCGCGCGGACACCTTGTCGCCGACGGCGCGTGTGGCCTCCGGCGGAGGCCCGATCCACACCACACGCGCGTCGAGGAAGGCCTCGGCCGCATCGGCCCGCTCCGAGAAGAACCCGTACCCCGGGTGGACGGCCTCGGCCCCGGTCTGGATCGCCGCCCCGATCACCGCGTCGAGGTTGAGATACGTCTCCACCGCCGACACGCCCGGGAGGTGCACGGCCTCGTCGGCGGCGGCCACGTGGCGCGCCTCGGCGTCGACGTCGGAGTGCACGGCGACCGTCGCGACGCCGAGCTCCCGGCAGGTGCGAGCGACACGGACGGCGATCTCCCCCCGGTTCGCGATCAGGACCTTGCCGAACACGCCAGCTCAAGCCCCCCGCTGAGACGGAGAATCGGGCGGCCGCTCCAATGGGTATCCGGGGAGGCCCGGGATCGGCTCCGGAGCCTCCCAGCCGCGTTCCGGGTAGTCGGCACGCCACGCCCGGCCGGGGAGGCGGTGGCCGACCATCCCCTCGACCATCCGAGCGGCGGTGAACAGCGACATGACGTCGACACCGGTCTCGACGCCCATCCCCTCGAGCATCGCCACCAGGTCCTCGGTCGGGAGGTTGCCGTTCGGCCCGGGCGCGAACGGAGAGCCGCCCATGCCCCCAATGCTGGTGTCGAACTCGTCGACCCCGACCTCCATCGCCGCGACGACGTTGGCCAGCGCCGCCCCTCGGGTGTCGTGGAAGTGGCAGTTGAAGCGCAGGCCAGGCAGCCGGTCGCGGAGGAGCGGGACGACCTCCCACACCTTCACCGGATTGGCCATGCCGGTCGTGTCGCCCAGGGACACGCCGACGGCGCCCAGCTCCGCGACCCGCTCGGCCACCTCGGCCACCCGCTCTGGCGGCACCTCGCCCTCGTACGGGTCGCCGAACGCGCACGAGATCGAGACCTCGACCGGCAGGCCCGCTGCGCGCGCCACGTCCACGACATCGGCCACGTCCCGGATCGACTCCTCGACGCTCTTGCCGACGTTGTGCGTGTTGTAGCCGTCGCTCGCCGCGAGGAACGCCTGGAGCGAGGCGAACCCGCCGGCCTGGATCGCGGCCTCGGCTCCGCGCCGGTTCGGGACCAGCGCCGAGTACGCGATCTCCGGGCGCGCCCGGACCATCGACCACACCTCGGCGGCGTCGGCCATCGCGGGCACCGCGGTGGGAGAGACGAACGACACCGCCTCGATCTTCGGGGGCTCCGCCCCCGACAGCATGTCGATGAGCCCCGCGCGAATCGGCACCGGTAACGGCCGCTCGGCCTGGAGCCCGTCGCGCGGCCCGACTTCGCGGATGGTCACGCGCCGGGGAACGTGGGAGGTCATTGGCGGCCTCCAGGCGAGCTGTCCGCGGTGCGGAGCGCGCCAACCCCCGCGCGCGGGATGGTCCAGTTCTCCCGAGGGGACCGGGTCCCGGTGGACTCACCCGCGGTGGCGTGGATCGCCGGTTCCGGTTGGGGGCGATAGTCAAGCAAGTTGACTATCTTCCCTTCCACTGTGGGTCGCGCTTCTCGTTGAAGGCCGCGATGCCCTCCGCGCGGTCCTCGCTGGCGACGGCCCGGCGCCAGGCGAGCTCCTCCAGCTCGATGCCCTGCTGCAGCGGGACCTCCAGGCCCCGGTCGATCGCCCACTTGGCCTCGCGCGCGCCCACGGGCGAGCTCCGGCACAGCTCCTCGGCGAGCTCGCGCGTGGCGTTCGTCAGCCCGCCGCGCTCGATCAGCCGCGTCACCAGGCCCCACTCGTGCCCTACCTCCGCCGAGATGCGGCGGCCGGTCAGCACGAGCTCCTTCGCCCGGGCCGCGCCGATCTTCCTGGCCAGGATCTGCGTCCCGCCGCCGCCGGGGACGATCCCCACCCGCACCTCCGGCAGCCCGAACACCGCGTCGTCCCCAGCCACGATGAGGTCGCACGACAGCGCCAGCTCGAATCCGCCCCCCAGCGCGTACCCGAACACGGACGCGATCGTCGGCTGGGGCACCGAGCGGACCGCCTCGAACATCCCCTTCATCAGCACCCGGTTCCGGTGCCAGCCCCGGTCGTCGAGCTGGTTCCGCTCCTTGAGGTCCGCGCCGACGCAGAACGCCTTCTGCCCGGCCGCCGCCAGCACGATGACCCACGCCTCCGGCCGCGCGGCCGCCTGCAGGAACGCGCCGCCCAGCTCGTCGGCGACCTGCCCCGAGATCGCGTTCAGCGCGTCGGGCCGGTTCAGCGTCACGGTCGCGACGTGGCCGTCGAGCGCGACGTCCACGAACCCCGTCGCCGCCTCCGTCGTCATACGGGTGGGACCCCGTGGCGGCGGGTCGAGAAGTGGCGGTCCTTCGACGCCGCCGCGCGCAGGCGCCGGACCAGCTCGGCGCGCAGCTCGTCGGGTTCGACCACCGCGTCGACGACGTTCTCCGACGCCAGGTGGAGCAGGTCGATGTCCTCCTCGAACTCCCGGCGGCGCTCGGCCACGTACGCGGCGCGCTCCTCAGGGTCGGCAATGGCCTGGATCTTGTTGTAGTACACGGCGTTCACCGCCGGTTCCGGGCCCATGACCGCGATGCGCGCCGTGGGCAGCGCGATCGTCGCGTCGGGCTCGAACCCCGGCCCGGCCATCGCGTACAGCCCGGCGCCGTATGCCTTGCGCACCACCACGCACAGTTTCGGCACGGTGGCCTCGGAGACCGCGGTGATGAGCTTCGCGCCGTGCCGGATGATCCCCTGGCGCTCGACCGCGCTGCCGATCATGAACCCCGGCACGTCGGCCAGGAACACCAGCGGGATGTTGAACGCGTCGCACAGCCAGATGAACCGGGCGGCCTTGTCCGAGGAATCCACGAACAGGACGCCGCCGTTGTGCATCGGCTGGTTCGCCACGACGCCCACGACGCGGCCCTCGATGCGCCCCAGCCCGACCACCACCTCCTTCGCCCAGTCGGGCTTGATCTCGAAGAACGACTCCTCGTCGACCACGCCGGCCACGAGCGCGTAGGTGTCGAACGGCTTCGACTCGTCTTCGGGCACGATGCCGGCCAGCGATCCCCGCAGGGCCGGCGGCCGCGCCTCGACGTCGGCCGGCGCCGACTCGAACGACTGGGGGAAGTACGCCAGGTAGGCCCGGGCAGCCTCGATCGCCGCCTTGTCGTCCGGCACCAGCAGGTCGCCGCTGCCGCTGACCTCGGCGTGGATGCGCGCGCCGCCCATCTCCTCGAGGGTGACCTTCTCGCCGATGACCTCCTCGGCCATGCGCGGCGAGCCCAAGTACATCGACGCGTTCTTCTCGACCATCGCCACCCAGTCGCAGAAGGCCGGGACATACGCGCCGCCGGCCGCCGACGGCCCGAACAGGCAGCAGATCTGGGGGATCCGCCCGCTGGCCTGGACCTGGTTGTAGAAGATCTTCCCGGCCCCCCGGCGGCCGGGGAACAGGTCGACCTGGCGATCGATGCGGGCCCCCGCCGAGTCCACCAGGTAGAAGATCGGCAGCGAGTGCTTCCGGGCCCGCTCGATGATCCGGATGATCTTCTCGACTGTCGGCGGCCCCCACGAGCCGGCCTTCACCGTGGCGTCGTTCGCCATCACCGCCACCGGCCGGCCGTGGATCTCACCGACGCCCGTCACCACGCCGTCGGCCGGGAGGTCGCCGGCCAGCGCGCTCAGCAGCAGGCCGTCCTCGGCGAACCCGTCCGCGTCGTCCAGCAGCAGCCGCAGCCGCTCGCGCACGAACAGCTTCCCCTGCTCGGCGAGCTTCTCGTGGTACTTCGGCGGGCCACCGGATCGGGCGCGCTCGGCGGCGGCCGCGAGCGCCTCGGCCGCCCGGTGGTCGCCGTCGGGCGGGCCCGTCTCGGAGATTCCCTCGGTCTTGGTCACCGCGATGGAGTCTAGTGCCGCGGTGCCCCGGCCCAGCCGAGCCGTAGGCCCGGAATCGCGTGGACCGATCCCAAGAAGGGGCTTGAGGCTCGGCCCGGACCCCGCCAGAATTCGGCGGTATGTCCGACCAGGCTCCCCGCTTCCTCCAGCGGCTCCCCCGCGCGCTCGTCGCATTGGCGGTCATGGTCGTGCTGGCCGTCCCCCGGTCCGGGGCGGCCGAGCCGAGCGTCCCCGGAACCGTCACGCTCACCGCGTCGCGGGCCCAGGTGATCTACGGGGGATGGGTCCAGTTCACCGGCGCCGTCGACGCCGTCGCGCCGTGCGAGGCCGGCCGCGAGGTCCGGCTCCGCGCCGTCGAGTCCGGTGGCGCGTGGACCCCGCTGAAGGTCCATACGACCGACGACGCCGGCGGGTTCTCGTTCTTCCTCCAGCCTGAGCACTCGGCGAGGTACGACGTGTGGCTGCCGTCGTCCGGCTCGTGCGAACGGGTGGTCAGCTCCCCGGCGCTCTCGATCCCGGTCGCCGCCCGCGTCACGCTCGCCGGCCCGGCGAACGGCATCCGCGCCGGCTCCTGCGGCTCGCTCTCCGCCACCGTCGCGCCGTCCGCCGCCGGGACCCCGGTCAAGTTCCAGCGGCTCGCCGGCTCCACCTGGACCACGGCCGCCACCGTCCCGCTCGGGGGCTCCTCCTCCGCGTCGACCCAGCGGTGCGAGACCTGGCAGGACCTCGGCACCGAGCGGTGGCGGGCCTTCTGGAGCGCGCAGGCCGCGGGGTCGACATCGAACGCCGACGGTGGCTCCTCCACGTTCCCGCTGCGGATCGTCGAGGCGCTGTGGATGCGCCGTATCGACCAGCTGGTGGGCTCGCGCCGGGTTGGCGTCGCGGTGGCGGCGAACGGGCACTTGCTGTACGAGCACGCCGGCTCCGCGGCACACGTCCCGGCCTCGAACGAAAAGCTCCTGCTGTCGATGGCGCTGTTGAACCGGCTGCCGCCGACCGCCCGGATCGTCACCCGGGCCGAGGCGGCGACCGTGAACGAGCGCGGGGTGATCCCCGGCGACCTGTGGCTCGTCGGCCGGGGCGATCCGACGATCACCCGCCATCGAATGGGGGGCCTGGCCGCCGCGCTGATCGACGCCGGGATCACCAAGATCCAGGGTTCGGTCCGCGGCAGCACCCGGTACTTCGCGCACGACTGGTTCGCCCCCGGGTGGAGGCCCGAGTTCCCCGACGAGGAGATCGCGCTCCCCTCCGCGCTCAGCTACGTGGGGAACACGGTCGACGGGCGGCACGTCTCCGACCCCGAGCGGGTCGCGGCCGCGGCGCTCACCAAGATGCTCCGGGCACGAGGTGTGAAGGTGGTGGGCACGGCGCGGGCGGGTCTCGCGCCGAGCGGCCTGCACGCCGTTGCCCAAATGATCTCGCCGACGCTGCGGCAGATCCTGCGCGCCCAGAACCTCGACTCCGTGAACTTCGACGCGGAGATGCTCGGCAAGCTGCTCGGCGTCCTGGCGTCGGGTGTTCGCGGGACGATCGACAAGGGCGCCGACGCCGTCCACGCCTGGACGGCCGCGCACGGCGTGCCGACCGTCAACGAGGACTCCTCCGGGCTCTCCTACGCGAACCGGGCCACCGCGCTCGGTATCGTGAAGCTGCTCCGGGTGACCGACACGTCGCCATGGGGCGCGGCGCTCCGGGCGACCCTCCCCACGCCCGGTGAGGGAACGCTCGAGCACCGCCTGGCCGGGATCCCGGTCGTGGCCAAGACGGGCACGCTCGAGGACATCTCCGCGCTGTCCGGGTGGGTTCGCCTGTCCCGCACCGGACAGCAGGCGGAGTTCTCGATCCTGTCCGGCGGGTTCGCCCCCTCGCGCGCCAAGGACATCGAGGACGCCATCGTCACGGACGTCGCGAACAACGGCCACTGAACGCGGCAAGCGCGTTGCGCGGCACCACCTCGTTCGGCTACCGTGCGGCGGGTCGTTCGCTACGAATGGGGAGGCATGGCGCAGGCTGGGATCCCGGCACCCCCGATGCCGCCGGCACGAACGGCACCGGCCCGGTCGGGGAGCTCCACCGCCCGGTTGTTGGTCGCGCTCACGATCGGCGCGCTCGTCGCTCTCAGCCTGGGGGTCTACGGGCGCGTCCACGACCCCACCGGTCGCAGCCTGGTCACGCTGTTCTTCACCAAAACCCTCACGCTGAAGGCATGGCTGGCCACCGCGGCGGTCGTGCTGGCCGTCGGCCAGGTGCTCGGCGGCCTGCGGATGTACGGCAAGCTCGGGAAGAGCCGGGGGCCGCGGTGGATTCGCACCGGACACCGCCTGGCCGGCACCGCCGCGTTCCTGCTGACGATCCCGGTCGCCTACCACTGCCTGTGGGCGCTCGGCTTCCAGTCGGGCCTCGGGACCCGGATCCTGGTCCACGGCACGCTGGGGTGCTTCTTCTTCGGGGCGCTGACCGCGAAGGTCATCGTGGTCCGCACGCGGCGGATGCCCCGGTGGGCGCTGCCGATGATGGGCGGCCTGGTGTTCTCCGCGCTCGTCGGCGTCTGGCTCACCAGCGCGCTGTGGTTCTTCCAGAACGAGGGGCTCCATATCTGATGGCCGGCCGGCTCATCCACAAGGTGATCCTGGCCGTGTTGATCGCGGGCGCCGCGGTCTTCGTCCTGTTGCTCGCGGGCGTCGGGTCCGGCCTGTTGACGAATCCCCCGCCGTAGCCGAGTTCAGTCGTGACGACCCCTCGACCGCGGAGGCCGCCGTCGCGCCCGGCGACCCGGCGCCCGGCCGTGATGGTCCAGCGATGGGACTGGATGACGTTCCTGCACTGGCGGTACGAACCCGCCGACCTGCGGCCCCACCTTCCGGTCGGGCTCGAGGTCCAGACCTTCGACGGCTCCGCCTGGGTCGGGCTGCTCCCGTTCCGGATGACGGTTCGGTTCCCGGGGGCCCCGGCGATCCCGTGGCTGTCGAGGTTCCCCGAGACTAACGTGCGCACCTACGTGCGCGGGCCCGACGGCGGCGCCGGTATCTGGTTCCTCTCGCTGGAGGCCGGCAGGCTCGTCCCGGCCATGACCGGCCGGGCCGGACTGGCGCTTCCGTACGTCTGGGCGGAGATGGAGATGGCCCGCGGTGAGTCGACGGTTGCGTACCGGAGCCGCCGCCGGTGGCCCGGGCCGCGGGGCGCGGCGACGAGCATCCGCGTGGAGCCGGGGAGGCGAATCGGACGGGACCGGGTGGCGCCGCTCGAGGACTTCCTCGTCTCGCGGTTCCGCCTGTACACGCTCCTGGCGGGCCGACTGGGGTCGGTGGACGCCGAGCATCGCCCGTGGCCGCTGCAGCACGCGAGCGTCGTGAGGCTGGATCAGGACGTCCTCCAGGCGGACGGCCTCCCGCCGCCCCAGGGACCGCCGCACGCCCTGTTCTCGGAGGGCGTGGAGGTCCGGATCGGCGTCCCCAGGCTGGTGACCGGACCGCCCGATCGGTGAGCGTCGGTCCGCCGGCGTGCCCCGCGCAGTCCCCGGGTGAGGTCTCGATCAAGTCTGGACCAATCGATGCCGACGCGGTTCAATGAGTGGTCGCGCGGGTCGCCGAAGGGCGGCGCGCGACGGCATCGAGAGGGAATTGCCCGCGGGGCCCTGGCGCCGCTGCGGGCGTGGTGGGGGAGGAGCATCAGTTGGGCCAGCAGACGAAGACGCCGGCGCCCCCGCGCCGGGGCAGGCAGACCAAGGCCGTCAACCGCCGGTACCGCGTGTCCCCTGCGCCCGCGGGGGCGCCTGCGGCGGGCGGCCCCGGGGGATCCGGGGGGTTCTGGGCGAGGGCGCGGTACCGGTTCGACAACGCCCTGTCGCGCGGCGCCTGGGTCGTCATCGGGTACCTCGGCGTGGTCACCCTGGCGATCGTGTTCCTGGCCGCCCTGGTGGCGGCCATCGGCCACCTGGCCGGGTTCAACGGCAACAGGCCGCTGGGCATGCTCGAGGCGTTCTGGCAGATGCTCCTGCGCGTCGTCGACGGGGGGACCTTCGCCGGCGACACCCGGTGGCCCGCCCGCGTCGTCGCGCTGCTGGTGACGCTGGCGGGGATATTCATCGCCGGCAGCCTGATCGGGCTGATCTCCTCGGCGGTGGACCAGCGGATCGACGCGCTCCGCCGGGGACGGAGCAACGTGCTGGAGCGCGGCCACAGCCTGATCCTGGGGTGGTCGCCCCGAGTCCCCACGATCGTGGGCGAGCTGGTCCAGGCGAACGAGAGCGAGAAGCGGGCGGCGATCGTGGTGCTGGCCGACCGGGACAAGACCGAGATGGAGGAGATCCTCCGGGCGGGCGTGGGGGACCTCCGCACCACCCGGCTGGTCGGCCGGCGAGGGGACCCCTCGCGCCTGACCGACCTCGAGCTGGTGGGGGCCGCAGACGCCCGGTCGAACCTGGTGATGAGCGGCGAGGACGGGGACGCCGGAGCCATCAAGGCGTCGCTTGCGGTCCTCGGGCTGGACCTCGACGGTGTCCCGGTCGTCGTCGAGATGCAGTCCGGCGCCCAGGCCGACACGCTGGAGGTGGTGACGGGCGGCCGGATCGTGACCGTGACCTCCGACCGGGTCATCGCCGAGGTCGCCGCCCAGGCCTGCCACGAGCGAGGCCTGGCGCAGGTGTTCCGCGAGCTGCTCGACTTCGACGGCGACGAGATGTACCTGAAGGATTTCCCTGAGCTCCACGGCGCGACCTACGCCCAGGCCCAGCAGGCCTTCGAGCGGGCCGCGGTCATGGGCCTCGCCACGCCGGACGGGGTCGTGATCAACCCGCCGCCGGACCGCGTGGTCGAGCCCGGCGACCGGGTCATCGGGCTGGTCGAGGACGACTCGAAGTTCGTCTGCTCCGGCCTCCGCCCGGTCCCGCGAGTCGTCCCCGGCGACCAGCCCGACCCCGAGCCGCCCCAGCGCATCCTGTTGGTGGGGTGGAGCCCGCTCGCCCCCCACGTGATCCGGGAGCTCGATGAGTTCCTGTCGCCGGGGTCGCAGATGACCGTGGTGGTCGACCCCACGCTGATCGACCCGGCCGAGGCTCGGATCGAGCTCGACCTCGTGAACTCCACGGTCGACGTGCGGGTCATGACCGGCGGGGCGGAGCTGCTGGGCGAGCTGCTCGGGGGCGAGCAGTACGACCAGGGCATCCTGCTCGGGTACCGGCGGGGCCTGTCGCCGGGCGACGCCGACGCGCGGACGCTGCTCACGCTGATGGCGCTGCGCCAGCAGTGGCCGAAGGGCCATCCGCCGGAGGTCCGTCTGGTCGCCGAAGTGCTCGACCAGCGGAACGTCCACATCGCCGAGCTGGCCGGCGTGGACGACTTCATCGTCAGCGACCAGCTGGCGAGCCTGATGCTCGCGCAGCTGTCCGAGCGGGTCGAGCTCCGCGAGGTCTTCGACGAGCTGTTCGACGCCGAGGGTGCCTCGATCACGCTTCGCCCGGCCGGCCGGTTCGCCCCGAACGGCTCGGCCACGTTCGCGGAGGTCGTCGCCACGGGGAGCCTCTTCCGCGAGATCGCCCTCGGCTACCGCCGGGCCCGGGACGGGGTCGTGGTCCTCAACCCGCCGAAGTCCGATCGGATGGAGCTGGCCCCCGCCGACGAGATCGTCGTGATCACCTCGCGCTGACCTCTGGCGGATACCCCTTGGGGGTATATTGCATGTGTCAGGAGGTGCGCCTTGGCGGGGTACTACGACAACAAGGAACGTCTCGAGCGGCGCCTGCGCCGGATCGAGGGGCAGGTGCGCGGGGTCCAGCGGATGGTCGGATCGGACGCCTACTGCATCGACATCCTCACCCAGATCTCCGCGATCAACGCGGCCCTGAACAAGGTCGCGGTGGCGCTGCTGGAGGATCATCTGGGCCACTGCGTCGCCGACAGCATCACGAGCGGCGAGGGCGCCGAGGCCAAGGTGAAGGAGGCCGCGCAGGCGGTGGAGCGCCTCCTCAAGGTCTGATTCGCCATCCAGGTCGGTGTCCGCTCTGACGATCGCGACCGCGGCGTCGCTACTATTCCGCGGACCAAGGAAACGGGCGTCGCTCGCTTCCCAGGGGCTCGACACACGAAGGGGTGCAGACATGAAGGCTTTCGCCATCGGCGATCTCGGACAGCCCGGATCCATCCACGAGCTTCCCGTTCCCGATCCGGCCGAAGGGCAGGTGCGGGTCCGGGTGGCCGCGGCGGGGCTGAACCCCTTCGACAACGCGGTGGTCCAGGGATACCTGAAGGAGCGGATGGAGCACCGGTTCCCCCTGGTGCCCGGCATGGACGGTTCGGGAACGGTCGACGCCGTCGGCGCCGGCGTGAACGCCTGGTCGGTCGGCGACGAGGTGTTCGGCTCGGTCGGCAAGGGGTACCTCGGCGAGGGCACGCTGGCCGAGTTCGTCACGATGTCGCTGGGCACGATCGCGCGCAAGCCGGCGTCGCTCGAGCACGCCGGGGCCGCGGCGATCCCGGTCGCCGGCGTCACCGCCCTGGTCATGGCGGACGCCCTCGCCATCAAAGAGGGTCACACCGTGGTCGCGGTCGGCGCCACCGGTGGCGTGGGCAGCTACCTCGTCCAGCTGGCGGCGAGGCGGGGGGCTCGGGTCGTGGCCGTGTGCCGCGGCGAGCACGCCGACTACGCCCGGAGCCTGGGGGCAGACGGCGTCATCGACTACACGACCGGGGACGTCGCCGACGCCGTCCGGTCCCGGTATCCGGGCGGCATCGACGCGATCGCCGACATGCACGGGGACCGGGAGGACCTGGCACCACTGGCCGGGCAGGTTCGGCCCGGGGGCCACGTGGCGTCCGCCGTGGGAGCCGCCGATGCCGACGAATTGAGCGGCCGGGGGATCGAGGCCACGAACGTCATGGGCAACGTCACGACGGGATCGCTCGAGGTGCTCGCGGGCATGGTGGAGGCGGGCGAGATCGCCGTCCCGGAGATCCACTCGTTCTCGCTGGTCGACGCCGGCGATGCCGTGGAGGCCGTGGGGACGGGCCACACCCGCGGCAAGATCGTCGTCGCGCTCGCCTGACGGCGGCTTGCGGCTCGATACTCGTCTGACGCCCCCGGTCAGGACCCCGGCTCGCCTCGCCGCTCCTGTAGGACCCACGTGTTGCCGTCGGGGTCGGGGAAGTCGGCGAACGACATGTAGTCGCGGTGCTCGGGATCGGGGCCGGGCTTCCACGATCCCGATTCGAAATACCGGATCTCGCTGACCTTCACCCCTCGTCCGACGAGCTCGTCGCGCACGGCGACGATGTCGGCGACCACCAGATGCACGCCCCGCACGGAGCCCGGCGGGGCATCGGTGCCCGACCCGAGCACGATCGAACACGCCGAGCCCGGCGGCGTCAGCTGCACGACGCGCATGTCCTCGCCGACGACGGTGTCGACCTCCAGGTTGAAGCCGGCCTTCTCGGTGTAGAAGGCCTTGGCGCGGTCCACGTCCGAAGCGGGGATCGGCACCAGCTCGAGCTTCAGGTCCATGATCCAGACTCCTTCCCCTTGCTTTGGTGGTCGCCGAGGTTCTCAGAGATCGAACGTCGGCCACCACCGAAACTCATCGGTCGCACGTTCGCGTATCGGGAGAGCTCGATGGCTGGGCCTCAGGCAGCGCTGAGCGAGATCCGGCGCGCTGAGCGGTCCGCTCGTACGCTTTCCGGCGTGTCTCGTTCCCGCCCATCACGCTGCTCCATGTCGCGACCGACTGGCCGGGGCACTTCCCGAACGGTTCGACGACCATCGCCAGCCTGGTCGAGGCCGGCGCCGACGTGAACGCTCGCAGCGATGGTGCGAACGAGCAGACGCCGCTGCACTGGGCCGCGAGCAGCGACGACGTCGAGGCCCTGGACGCACTGCTCGATGCGGGTGCCCACATCGAGGCGCCCGGCACATTCAACGGTGTGGGCGGCCAGCTCGACAACGCGGTGGGGTTCGGACAGTGGGCTGCGGCCCGTCGCCTGGTCGAGCGCGGCGCGCGCACGAATCTGTGGCACGCCGCGGCCATCGGGCTCACCGATCGCATCGAAGAGCTGTTCGCGGGTGACAGCCTGCCACCGCGGGAAGCCGTTACCGAAGCGATCTGGCAAGCGTGCCACCGCGGCCAACAGGCGGCGGCCGAATACCTCCTCCAACGAGGCGCCGACATCGACTGGATCGGGTACGACGACTTGACACCGCTCGACACCGCGAGGCGCAGCAATGCACACCAACTAGCAGAGTGGCTCACCGCTCGCGGCGGCAGATCAACAACGGAGATCGGTGCTCGGCGACCGGTGGCCTCGCGTTCATCGCGATCGCGAAATGGGAACCGGCGCCAACGGCCGACCGGCTGACGTATCAGGGCCAAGCCCTACCTCGTGCTCGCGATTTGAATGAGGTTGCCGCACGTGTCGTCAAAGACGGCAGTCGTCGTCGGACCCATCTCAGCAGGCTCCTGCGTGAATCGAACCCCCAGGTCCCGGAGCCGCTCGAACTCCTCGCTCACGTCGTCCACGGCAAACGACGTGAAGGGAATCCCGTCGCTCACCAGGGCTTGCTTGAACGGCCCGGCCGCCGGATGAGCGTCCGGCTCGAGAAGGAGCTCCGTACCATCGGGGTCCTCGGGCGACACCACGGTGAGCCAACGATGCTCCCCGAGGGGGATATCGGTTTTCGTCACGAATCCGAGGAACCGGGTGTAGAAGCTCAGCGCGCGCTCCTGGTCATCGACGAGGACGCTCGTCACCTTGATCCTCATCCAGGCTTCACCTCATTCCGTAATCGGCCATCGCTCGACGACGGGCTTCAGCGGGGTTGTATCGATGAAGTGGAACTTGTACCGGCCTTCCCTCTTCGTCTTGACGAGGCTCGCCGATTCCAGCACGTCGAGGTGCTGAGAGATCGCCTGCCGAGACGAGCTCAGCCCGTGCTTCATGACGAGTCGAGAGCAGATCTCGAACAGTGTCTGCCCGTTCCTCTCGGTCAGCTCATCGAGGATCGCCCTCCTCGTCGGGTCGGCGAGCGCCCGGTAGACGTCAGCCACTGCCCAGGGATCATAGGCAAGTCACGACTTGCCTGTCAAATGACCGGGCGTGCAGTCGTCGATGCCGTGAAAACCAGACGGTCGGTGCCCTCGGCAGGAGCTTATTCGAACCCGCTTTTCAGCAGGGGGTGGCCAAGTTGTGGAAGCTCCTGCCTAACTCAACCGCAATTCAGGACGCAACCGTCCCGGAGCGGCCAAGGGCGGTCTCGCTCAGCAGACCTTGCGGCGAAGGTGCGGAAATCTGCTCGTTGCACTTGGCTTTACACAATACGAACCTAAACCCGCTGGTAGAGGGGCCGGCGCTCATGCTTGCTCCGGTTCACGGCAAGGGTCGCCGCGCTGGGTATCGGAAGACGGCCGCACCGTGACCCGCTACGCGGCCAGCGTCCGGCAACCCTGACCGGCCACTACATCGCGTCCATCAGGCTGATGGAAAACTGATAGTGGCCTGTCTCTCTCCCTCAGCCTTCCTCGTCGGCTCGTCGAGGAACGGCGGAGCTAGTAGTTCAGCGAGGGCCTCGATAGCGCGCCCCTCCTGTTGGGGCGTCATCTCCACGAACTCCGGCTCGAGGAGCAGGACGGGTCGGGTTCTGGATCCCTTCCCGGTGCGGTGATTCTCTTGGCTGCCCATTCCGGTAGAGAAGCGGATCCAAGGGATCCGATTTGCCCAGGCAAAGTGTCGGGTCCTGGGGAGATGACACGGGCTATCGGCTGGAGGGCGCCGCCATTCGCTCCGCCAGTGCGCCTGCGGTCTCCGAGGCCGGGTCGGCGTGTCGGTGCAGCACCTTCCACTCGCCGTCCTCCCGGCGGAACACGGTGGTGACTCGCAGCACGTACGGCTCCGGTGGCGCACCCTTGATGGACGCGGTCGTGTGCTCGAACGCCACGATGTATGCCAGGTCACCGCTCGCGCCGGCGGCGATGACCTCGTTCTGGTAGGACGTGCAGTTCGAGAAAGACGAGCCGAGCCGCTCGAAGACCGAGCCGATCTCGGCCCACCCGCCCCCGCTGAAGGCGGCCCCGAACAGCGTCACCGGGTCGTTGTGAGACCACATGGCCATCCGGGGACCGGCGTCGCCGTTGTGAAGGGCGATCTCGACCTCGTTCAGTCGCGGCATGGTCGCCGCCAGGAATTCGTCAGCCTCTGTGCCCATCACGCCTCCCATGCAGCTAGACTGTTCTCAATACAGTTAGTATGTATCCAATGGCGGGAACAGTCAAGAGGCCATATCGGTCGGCCCGACGTCGCGAACAGGCCACGGAGACGCGAGCTCGGATCCTTCGCGCGGCCCACGATCTGTTCGTCAGCCGGGGATACGGGCGAACCACGATCGCGGACGTCGCGGGCGCGGCGGGCGTCGCCGTCGAAACCGTCTACGCCGCCTATCGCAACAAGCCCACCCTCTTGCGACAGGTGTGGTACGCAGCCATGCGGGGCGACGAGGAGGACGTCCGGCTCCTCGACCGGCCGGAGATCCGCGCGGTGCTGGCCGAACCCGACCTCGCCACCCGGTTCCGAGAACACGCCATCGTCATGACCGCGGTGTTCCGGCGCATCACACTGTTGTTCCGCGCGCTGCAAGGAGCGGCCACGAGCGAGCCGGCGGCCGCAGCGATGCTCGCCGAGTTCGACGAACGGCGCGTCGATGCGGCCGGCCACTACGCACGAGCCGCTGCCGCGACCGGCCAACTGGCGGTCAGCGAACAGGAGTGTCGCGACCTGCTCGCAGCGACCTTGGACGGCGCGCTGTGGCATCGCTTGGTCGCCGAACGCGGCTGGCCGGACGACCGGTTCGCGCAAATGTTGGGCACTATGTGGGTCGCCGCTCTGGTTCGCCGCCGCGGCCGCGCCCGGGATCGAGTCGAAGGCCGGCAACCAGGCTGAGAAGTCTGCAGGGTCGAAGCCCTATCGAGCTCGCGCTGATGGCCGGGCGCAACTGCCACGACGGGTACGCGCCCACGTCACAGGAGGTGGCCCAGGCAGTAAGCGGGGTTAGCGTTAGCGGGTTCTCAGGAGGGGAACCCTCTACCTTTCCGTGAAGGTTCGCATACCGTCAAGATCGTGCCCTCGGGGGGAGTCGGACCAGACCTCCGACGGGTGATCCGATTCCGACAGCGGCTGCTGCTGCGCTTGAGACGTTGAACCCGCGCGAGACAATCAGAATCTGCGGCTGGCGTCCTCCATCACAATTCCATCAGGCCTGATCGAGGCACCTGCTGGCCGTCTGAAAGGTGAATCCCCCTCCGTCATGCGGCGGTTGGCTCGAGGGTGACTTGGTAGCCGAGGGCTTGGAGCTGCGACACCGCCCGCTGACGAGCTCGATCGGTGTCGCGGCGGACGAAGAAGTTCCCGCCGAGTTCTT
>WNGF01000468.1_pt1 | contig 58487 bp, 52 predicted proteins | sample 5400641 | NCBI WGS metagenome assembly WNGF01 (sample SAMN13153371, study PRJNA577476) | soil metagenome | isolation source: 80 cm soil or saprolite under grassland replicate 2 | place: USA:California | collected 2016-06-15
TTCTGCTCGTCGTTGAGCGCGGCGTAGAACGCCTGCAGCTTGGGCTCGACGGTGTCGAAGGCGGCAAGCGCCGCGGCGATGCCTTGCTCCGCCGCCTCGAGCCGCGCCGCGGGCGCGGCGGGAACGTCCTGCGGGCAGTCGGTGGAAAGCCGCTGCGCCGCCTGCTTGGCGGCATCGCGCAGGCCGTCGAGCGCCTTGCGCTGGGTCTCGTCGGCGCCGACGGTGCGCACGATCGCATCGAGCGGCCAGTTCTCGAACTCGGCCGCCTGCACGGCGCAGCCGCGCACGAGCTTGTCGATGGTGGCGCCGAACGGGCCGCTGCGGCCGCGGGGCAGCGCGGCGTCTGCGCGCTCGGCGGCGCGGCTGCGGCTCAAGTCCTCGTCGCGCTCGCGAGAGCGGCCGCGATCCTCGCGGGCGCGGCGCCACTCGTCATAGCGCGCGCGCCGGCGATCGTACCGGTCGCGATAACGATCCCGCCAGCGGTCTGGATTTTCGGCGCGGCTTTGCGCGCCGTCTTGCCCGCGATCGTCGCCGCGCGCCTGGTCGCCATTCTGACCTTGCTCGTTGTTCTGCCCCTGCGCCTGGCGTGCCCGCCACTCGTCGAGCGTGCGGGCGGAAGAGCGCTCGCCATCGGCGTAATAGCCGTGGTGGCGGCGCCAGGCGTCGGCGCTCGAGGTCACGCACACCACCAGCACCGCCGCAAGCAGCACCCGCGCTGTCCACATGAGTAAGCCGCCCCGTTGGACCTTGGGGAGGAACAACGCGCGAGGGTGGCCTGGGGTTTCCGCTGTAGCGCCGACCCGGGTAGCCCGCATGAGCCAGAAGCGCGTTTACGCGCGTCTTCGACGCGCTATGGCGACATGCGGGGAATCCCGGATTTCGCTGACGCTCATCCGGGCTACGACCTCGCTCCCCCCAAACCCTCCCCCGCAAGCCGGGGGCAGACCAAGTCTGCGGCGCGTATTATCTGCGGGGAGGAATGGTGATCGTATGGGCACCACGGAACGAGGCCGCGACACATCATCTCGATGGGGTATGGTCATGCGAAGGAAGAAGCGCGCTGGCGCAAGCATCTCCAAGGGCTGGGTTGATCCCGACGCCGCGCCGGAACTCACCCACGAATATTTCGAGCGCGCCGACGTGTACCTCGGGAACAAGCTCGTCCGGGGCGGACGCCCCAAGCTCAAGCGGCCGAAACAGGCAGATGCGGCGACACGGGGAAAGAAGTAGCCGCGTCAGCACCTAAGCATCCTGATGCTCCCGCTCGCGGGCCGGATGTCGGATCGTGAGGATGACGATCTCTTCGTGGGCCGGATCGAGAGTGTAATAGACGAGGTAAGGATATCTCCTCGTGACGAGTTTGCGAACCCCTTCCACGGTCTGCCGCCGCCCGGCCTCGGGAAACGAGACAAGATTCTGCAAGGATTCCAGGATAGCCGCACGCACGCGCAGCGAGGCGGCTGGATTGCGCCCGCGAATGTAATCGGCGATTTCGATGAGGTCCTGCGTCGCGCGCGGCGTGAAGCGCAGCTTCATCGATCGAAGCGGCGGAAGGCGGCTTCGACCTCGGCATCGCTGGCGAACTGGCGGCGCTTGGCCTGGGTGAGACCTTCCAGCACCGCCGGCAGATGCTCCGCGTCGATCTCCTCGGGCTCGCCGCCGCTCGCGGCAAGCTGAAGCATGGCGCGGGCGATCTCATCCTGGCTGTCGGGCGGCAGGCGACGAACCGCTTCGAGGGCTTGTTCGAGAAGCTTGGTCATGGCGAAGACTCTAGGCGTTCGGACCGGGAGCATAAAGGGAACGGCCACTGCGAACTGCGGTGTACGGCGCATCCGCGCCCAAAAATTTTGATTCATTCGGCTACAAATCGCATTTTTATGTTGACTACGTATCGCGCTCATGCTAGAAAGATTCGCATCCCGCTCCTTTGGCGGGAGGCTGTTTGACATCGTGAGATGCGAGAGCGCGGTTCATCCCAGCCGCGAGCTCGGTGGGCGTTATTGCGCCCTCTCCCCTTGCGGGAGAGGGCTGCTCGCTGCTGCCAGCGGCGATGATGGGTGAGGGGTACCCGCGGCAACCCCTCACCCATTCGAGATCGTGGGCAGACCTTTGTGCCCTCTCCCGCAAGGGGAGAGGGCACGAAAGGCGAGACGGCGCGCGGGGAGAGAGGATCGCGCGATCGTGATGGTGTTTTGAACCCCTCCCGCGACCTGCCGCCAGGCTCGCCGAAAACGCGCGATACACGCAAAACGCGAACTGCGACAAGCAGAACCGCGGCCGGTGATGCGGTATCGGAGCACCGGTGGCCATTGTTTTCGATTGATCCGAACAATGAGATGCGAGCGAAAAGGCGCCCCTGCACGCAGACGGGAAAGGCCGCGCGCCGGACCGAGTACTACCTTTGCGCGAGGTTGTCGCCGGCGCGGTCGATGACTACGTAAGGCGCATTCGCGGGGCTTTTCGTTTCAAAGGATCCATTTCGGCATGGCGCTGTTTGCACGATCGAGAACCCGCGAGGTCGAGCTCGAGCGGCGCGTCAGTGCGCTGCAGAGCGCGCTCAACCAGTGCAAGGGCGTGGCCCAGCAGTGGTGGAGCTTTCGCGCGAGTTTCACCATCGGTGTCGTGGTGGTGGCGCTCGCGATCGGCTTCACGCTCGGCGTCTATCGCCACAAAATCGGCCAAGCCTTCCTCACCACCGCCGTGGCGGTCGGCGTGGCGAAGCCGCCGGGCGATGGCGCCGCGGAAGCCGACACCGCGTACCAGAAGGGCGACTATGCCAAGGCGCTCAAGCTCGCGCGTCCGCTCGCCGAGGACGGCAACGCGAAGGCCGAGTCGATCCTGGGCTTTGCCTATTACCGCGGCCGTGGCGTGACGCAGAACGACACCGAAGCGGCGAAGTGGTTTCAGCGCGCCGCCGATCAGGGCGACGCCGCCGCCCGCTTCACGCTCGGGGTGATGTACGGCGAAGGCCGCGGCGTGCCGCAGGATTTTGCCGAGGCAGCGCGCTGGTATCGCCGCGCCGCCGAGCAGGGCGACGCGCAGGCGCAGTACAATCTCGGTCTCGCCTACGCGCGCGGCGAGGGCGTGACGCAGAACGCCGTCGAGGCGCACGTGTGGTTCAACCTCGCCGCCGCGCGCTTTCCCGCTTCCGACAGCCGCAACCGCACCGCCGCGGTCAAGAACCGCGACACGGTGGCGGGCGAGATGTCCTCCGATCAGCTCGCCGAGGCGCAAAAGCGCGCCCGCGAATGGAAGCCGCAGGGCTAGCCGCCTCTTTCCTTCCTCGTTCCCTGCTTTCTTCGTCGTCCCCGCGAGGGGCACCCCGCGACGCTCGCGTCGCGGGGACCCCGTTGCGGGGACCCATATTCCAGAGGCCTGTGATCATGGGTTCCCGCTGGAGTTTACGCCCGCGAAAGCGGGGGCGGGAACAACAGAGGGCGATTTCAGGCGACGGAGGAACCTCTCCCGTGTCCCGGATGCGGTGCAGCGCGAAGCGGTGCACCGCTGATCCGGGACCGCCGCAGGCCCAAACGGTCCACGCAAGTCGGGCTTGCCCGACTTGCGCACATTTGGTCGCCGATCTCGGGTAAACCCGAGATCGGTGTCTGCAGCGCATCATTCCGCTTCGCTTCATGCTGCGCTGCGCCCGGGACACACAGCTCCACGTCAGCTTCGCCGGGAAACAGTAGCCCGGATGAGCGTCAGCGAAATCCGGGGCCGCCCCGCATGTCGCCATAGCGCGTCGAAGACGCGCGTAAACGCGCTTATGGCTCATGCGGGCTACGAAATGATCATGCGGTCGGCGGGGCGCCCCCATGTGAACACGTCAACATGTTAACCCGTTAACAGCCGGGTTAACACGATATCGGCGAGACGCGTCGAAGCGACCGCGTTCGCCGCCCGCGCGTGTCTTCTGAGCGTCATCCAACTGCAGGCGCGATGTCGGGCATCGGCTCGTGCAGAATGACGCCCTCGAGCGGATCGCATGCGTCGTTCCACGGCGCGCGGCGCAGTGCACGTGCCGTATCGGCACGGCCTGCTTCCCAGCGCAGGCGAATGCCCGTCGGACTGAAATCGATGTCCTTGGTGTGGTTTTCGTTGTCCAACCGAGGTGCGAGCAGTCGCACGACGTGCATGCGCGTCAGGCAGCCATACTCGGCCAGATCCTTGACGACCGGATGATTGCGGGCGTCCTCGGGGATCAATTTGACCAGCTCGGAGACCACGTGGCGCAGCTTGTGAACCTGGCGTTGTCTCGCAAGATGACTCGCGACGCGGCTCGAGTATTGGACGTCCTTTTGTCTGTGGAGCACCTCCCAGATGGTCTCCGGCTCCGATCCCATCGGATTCCAAATGTGCACCGCGAAAATCAAGGAGTTGCGGCGCGGGTTGTCGTCGAAGATTGCCTCGGTCGGCGTGTTGGAGAGAATTCCGCCGTCCCAATAGAGCTCGCCATCAATGCGAACGGCCGGAAACGCCGGCGGCAGCGCGCCTGACGCCATGATATGCCGGGCCGTGATAGCGGTCTTGCGACTGTCGAAGTAGCGCATCTCGCTCGTTCGCACATGCGCGGCGCCGACCGTCAGCCGCGGCGTGCAACGCTCGATGAGCGCAAAGTCGACGAGATCGGTCAAGGTTTTCTCCAGCGGAGCCGTCGAATAGAAGCCGGCTTTGTCCTGTCCGAGCGCATAGTGCGCGCCAAAAAATGCCAGCGGATTGGGCTCGAAGAATCCCGGAATGCCGCCGAGCAGGGTCGACCAATAGGATGTGGTGTCGGCGAGCCCGGGCCAGTTCGACAGACCCCAGAACTCGTTGCGACGCATTCGGCGCCAGAATTCCTCGAGCCGGTCGAGGCGATTCTCGGGCTCGTTGCCTGCGATCAGACTGGCGTTGATGGCGCCGATCGACGTGCCGATGATCCAATCCGGCTCAATCCCGGATTCATGCAGTGCCTGATAGACGCCCGCCTGGTAGGCGCCGAGCGCGCCACCGCCTTGGAACACAAGCACGACTTGCCGCTGCTCTTGCGCCGGCTTTTTCGCGCGCTCGGCGAGTTCGCAGCCGCGCTCGCTGTGCCGTGTGCTCGAGACGTCTAGCATGTTTTCCTCCTCGATTGCGCCCGGCGGCGCGCTAATGCGCGGTCCAACCGCCATCCACCTGGCTTCGTTGACCTCGTAACCAACAAGAAATTTGTGGTGCCGCAGGGCGGATTCGAACCGTCAACCTATCGCTTACGAAGCGATTGCTCTGCCGTTGAGCTACTGCGGCGTCCCCAGGCCGGGCGCGGGGTGCAACTTGTCGTAACCGTCGTCCCCGCGCAAGCGGGTAGGGGCTAAGTTAAGGAATGTGTCCCGGGCGCAGCGCAGCACAAGCGATAAGCGCGTTTACGCGCGTCTTCGACGCGCTATGGCGAAGTGGTGCGCTGCAGACACCGATCTCGGGTTTACCCGAGACCGGCACTTAAATGCGCGCAAGTCGGGCATGCCCGACTTGCGTGGATCGTCAGGGTCCGTGGCGGTCCCGGATCAGCGGCGCACCGCTCCACTTCGTTTCGCGCTGCACCGCATCCGGGACACCTGGCTAGTTTAGCAAATTGTAGCCCGGATGAGCGTCAGCGAAATCCGGGATTCCCGCATCTCGCCATAGCGCATCGAAGACGCGCGTAAACGCGCTTATGGCTCATGCGGGCTACTAAGTCCGGAGCGAAACCTATCCTACGACTTGAACAGCGCGCGGATGCGGCTCCAGCTGGCGGGCGGCGGCGGTTCGGGCTCGGCTGGGGGCTCGCCGTTGGGGCCGGGATCGTCGGGTGCGTGCACCAGCGGAATCACGCCCGGCACGACCGGCGTCATGTCGGCGCGCGGCGCGCGCGACTCATTCGCCATCGCCGCCGCGCGGACGCGGCGCTCTCTTCTCCCACCAGCGAAGAAAGGGCTGCGGGAGTCCTCCTCGCCCGCGCGCGGCGTCTGCTCCTCTTCCCCGCTTGCGGCGAAACGGTCGGGACGAGACTTCTCTTCGTCCGCGCGCTGTGCTCGCTCCCTCTCCTCGTTTGCGGGTAGGGCATGAGGGGCTTGTTCAGACGGTTCGGCTTGGGGAGCGGGACCTGCTTGTGGTGTCTCGACTCTGGCAGGCACCGCCGGCACGGACGGCTCCGCCCGATGCTCGATGACGGTGCCGTGGTCCTCGCCGGCGAGCGGATCCTTCCACTCGAACGCGTCGAGGCGCCCGCTCACTGGCGAGATCGGCAGCCAGTGGTCGGAGACAAAGGCGTCCGCGGTCCAGGCCGGATCGCGCCGCGCGTTGAGCGCGCGCGCCATCCATTCGCGCGCGCGGCCCTCGTCGCCCTGCGCCATTTCGAGCTCGGCCATCAGCGCCGCCACGCGCCTGCGCGGCGCCGCGGTGTAGGGCGCAAGCGCCGTGCGCGCCGCGGCGAATTCCTTGGCGTCGAGCGCAGCGCGCGCCACCGCGAGCGCGGCCTCGGCATCGGCAGGGCCTTTGGCCGCGAGCGCCTCGACTCTGCTCAAGCGCTGCCGCGCGGAATCGCCCGGCCGCAGGGCCACGTAGACGTCGGCGAGATTGGGATGCGGATTGGCGTGCCAGGCCCGCTCGATGATGCGCGCGGCCTTGCGCCGCTCGCCCGCCTCGCCGAGGAGCCGCGCGGCAAGTGCCGCCGCCGGAACGAGATCGGGCGCGAGCTTCGCCGCCTCGCGCGCCAGCGCCGTCGCCCGCTCGCGGTCGGTCCCGGCGATCGCCTGCGCCTGCGCCGTGAGCAGCACCGCGCGCTGGCGGCGGTAGGTGCGCCTGTCGATGAGCCGGCTCTTCAAGTTGCGGTCGAGGCGCTCGAGCGCGCCGCTCCAATCGCCGGCGACGCAGCGGAATTCGAGCACCGCCTGCGCCGCCCACACCGGCACCGAGGCGTGCCGCGCCGCCTCCTCGGCATAGGTGAGCGCGGCGGCGTGGTCGGCCCGCCGTTGCGCCTCGACGAACAGGCCGTGCAGGCCGAGCACGCGGGTGTCGTCGCGGCTCGCCATTTCCTGGAAGGTGGCGACCGCGGTGCCGTGATCGCCAGAGAGTTGCGCGCTCTGCGCGTTGAGCAAAAGCGTGAGCGGCTCGCGCGGGGCGATGCGCACCGCTTCGGCGGTGAACCTCTTGGCGGCGCGCGCGTCGCCCGAGCCGACCGCGATCAGTCCCTGCGACACCGCGAGGTAGCCGCGCACGCCGCGGCGGTAGCGCCGGTAGCGCGCGATCGTCTCCGGCGCGCGCACGATCGCGCGCAGGATCGACCATACGATCACCGCGGCGACGACGACCGCCGCGACCGCGGCGATGAGCACCAGCACCGAGGTGTCGATGCGGGTGCCCTGCCAGGTAATGGCGACCTCGCCCGGCCGGTCGGCCATCCACACCGCGCCGAACGCCAATGCCGCCACGAGGATGAGATAGAAGATTACGCGAATCATGAGGTTAGGGAATTCAGTTGGGACTCAGTTGAGGCAGATCTCTTTCTCGGGTCGTCCCCGCGAAAGCGGGGACCCATATTCCAGCGGCCGGTGATCATGGGTTCCCGCTTGCGCGGGAACGACACCAAGCAAGCGGCGCTATTCGTCGCGCGACAACGGCTGGTGCCACATCGTCCCCTCCCCCGCTTGCGGGGGAGGGACAGGGAGGGGGCATGCAACAAGGCGCGTGCATGCCACCCCCTCCCCACCCCTCCCCCGCAAGCGGGGGAGGGAGCCGACCGAGTCTGCGGCCCGAGTGTGCCCATCACTTCGCAAGCCCCGAGAGCGCGTCGGCGGCAAGGCGGCGGCTCGCGTCGATGGCGGCGCTGCGCGCCTGCGCGTTCTTGATCCAGGCCTCGGCGGGCGCGCGTGCCTCGGGCGGAAGCTGCGCCAATTCGGACACCGCGCCGGCAATGTCGCTCCGCGAAACCTTGGCCTCGGCACGCGCGACGATCGCGCCGGCATCGCTGCCCGCGGGTTCATCGACGCGGCGAATGCGGATCAGCTTCTCGGCATTGACCTGCAATCTTGCCAACACGCCTTCGCGCGACGGCGACGCCTGCTGCAGCGACGGCGCCAGCTCGGAGAACTGACGCGCGAGCGCGGCAGCCGAGGGAACGCCCGAGCGCGCGAACGGCTCGAGCGCGGCAACGAGGTTCGCGTCGGCGCCGAGCGCCTTGACCGCGGCGAGCTCGGCGGCGAAGGCATCGCCGCGCTCCACCGCATTGTTGAGCGCGGTTGCCGCAAGCGCGAGCCGCAGCGCGCGATCGCCGCTCTCCGCCGCCTTTTCGCTGCGCTCGACCGCGGTCACGCGGCTGGCCAAGGCTTCGAGCGCGCTGCGCTCGGCAGCCGTCGCGGCGGGAATTCTTTGCGCCAGCTCAACGAGCGCCGCGGCGCTGGCGTCGGCACGCGCACGCGCGTCACGCGCAACCGCGAGAACCTCCTCGTCACGGCGCCCGACGCTCCCGAGCGTTGCGGCCACGGCCTTCACCTCGGCTTCGAGCGCGGCGATGCGAGCGCCGAGCGCGGGATCGCTTGCGGAAGACGGGGGCGTCGCTTCGAGCTTGGCGACGCGGCGCGTCAGCTCCTCGAGCGCTTTCGGATCCGCCGCGGCCGTCGGCGCGCGGGAGGCAAGCTCGCGCACAACGCGCTCGGCGCCGGCGAGCCGCACATCAAGCGCGCTCACGCCGTTGTCCCGGCTCATAAAGAGGGCTGCAATGCCGACCGCGGCGAGCACGAGGCCGATCGCGGCGGTCGCGAAACCGAGCCAGGACACGGCCGAGCGGGGCGGCGGCGCGTCCGATGCAGCAGGCGCCTCGGGCGCAGCCGCCGCTTCGGACGCTTCAGGCGGAGTGTCCGAAGCGGACGCGTCGGACGCATCGGACACTTCGGAAGCTGGCTTGGTAGGCTCTTCGCTGGAAGGCCGATCGGGGGGAGCGTCCATGTCTTTCTCGGCAGTGCGCGCTTGGGACGGTGGGCTGATTCGTCGAAGGGATGCGCAGTCTAGAGCAGATGCTCGCCGCTGTCGTAGCAGATTCCGCCCGGCGAACCTATGCGCTGTTTGGCCAATGCCGCTGCGGCTTTTGCGCCGATGACGAGGCCACTTGGGGCCAATAACGGCGCGACAGACTCGGTGTGCCCCCTCCCCCGCTTGCGGGGGAGGGTTGGGGAGGGGGTGGCAGGCACGAGTCTAGTTGCATGCCCCCTCCCTATCCCTCCCCCGCACGCGGGGGAGGGAACGCACCGAGTGTGCGGCAAGAGTATCGCGCAGCATCATCACGCTGGCCCGATAAGCTCGATCATCGCGGCCTCGTCGGGACGCGGCGCGATGCGGATCGCGGCGGCGCCGGCAGCAACGAGCGGCTGCGCGACTTGCTGCGAGAGACAAAAATGCATCGGCGTAAGCGCGCGCTCGAGCATGGCCTCGCGCGCGGCGCAATCGAGATAGGCCTGCACGGTGCGGGCGGAAAAATGCAGCACGCCGTCGAGCGCGCCCTGTCCTAGCGCCGCCGCAACCGCCGGCGCGAAGCGCTCGGCCTTGACCGCGCGATAAGCGATCACAGTCATGATCGGCGCCCCGCCAACAGCAAGATCGCCGGCGCGCTCCTCGCCGGCGAGATAAAGCAGCGGCGCGGAATGTTCGCCAAGGCAAGCGCGCAACAAATCGGCGAGATCGTCCTTATCGCCGTCGGCGGAGTGCACCGCCCGAAAGCCCGCGGCGCGCGCCGCCTCCGCAGTGTGGCGGCCGACGGTGAACGCCTCCAGCGCCGTGATCGTCTCGCGCCGCGGATGGCGCGCGACCGTGCGCGCGGCGTTCGCGCTCGTCATCACCACCGCGCTCCACGCTTTGTCCGGCAGCTCGAAATCGAGGAGCTCGATGCGCAACAGCGGCGCGAGCACAACCTCATGACCGCGCGCGCGCAGCAACGCGGCGGTGCGCGCACCGTCGGGCTCCGGCCGTGTCACCAACAGCCGCACGCCGTCACCCGACAATCTCCGCTCGTCCTCGCGAAAGCGGGGACCCAATTTGTAGCCCGGATGAGCGCCAGCGAAATCCGCGGCACCCGCATGTCGCTTCGCTCATGCGGGCTACTGGATTCCCGCTTACGCGGGAATGAATGGAGTCTCAAAAGCAAGCTCATCACACCGCCGCGAAGAAATCGGCGCCGGCGCGCTGCTTGAGCTCGCGGCCAGCCTCGGCGCCGAGGCGAACCGCAACGACGGCGGCACCATGGCGCTGCGCCTCCAACACCTCGCTGCCGTCGGGCTTGGCGATCAGCCCGCGAAACGCGAGGCGGCCGCCGGCAACTGCGGCGTGGCCGGCAATCGGCGTGCGGCAGGAGCCCTCGAGCACGGCGAGGAAGGCGCGCTCAGCGGTGAGCGCCGCCGCGGTCGCAGGGTGACTGACGGCGCGCACGAGATCGAGCGTGTGCTCGTCGTTGCCGCGCGCCTCGATGGCGATGATCCCCTGCCCCACCGCCGGCAAAAATTCGTCGACCGAGAGCACCGCGGTCGCAGCGTCGGCAAGCCCGAGCCGCTTCAACCCGGCAAGCGCGAGCACGATCGCATCGACCTCGCCGGCGGCAAGCTTGCGCAGGCGCGTCTCCACGTTGCCGCGCATGGGAACGACCGCGAGATCGCCACGCAACCGCTTGACGAGCGCCTGCCGGCGCAGCGAGGCCGTGCCGACGCGGGCGCCATGCGGCAAGTCGGCGAGCGTCTTCGCCTTGTGACTGATGAAGACATCGCGCGCATCCTCGCGCTCGAGCGCCGCGCCGATGCGAAGCCCTGGCGGCAGGAAGGTCGGCATATCCTTTGCCGAATGCACGGCGAGATCGATCGCGCCGGCGATGAGCGCCTCCTCGATCTCCTTGGTGAACAGGCCCTTGCCGCCGGCCTCGGTGAGCGGGCGATCGCGAATCGTATCGCCGGTGGTGCGGATCACTTCGAGCGCGATGCGCTCCGCGGCAAGCGCGTGCGCGGCGGCGAGCCGCTCGCGCACTTCCTGCGCCTGGGCGAGCGCCAGCGGACTGCCGCGCGTACCGATGACGAGCGCGGATCGGGTCAGCGTTGCGGATTGCACCCCATGACCTCGCAGTGCTAGGCCGGTTGCAAGCCGGCCAACGCACGGTAGCCCGGATGACGCGTCAGCGAAATCCGCTCAACGTGGAACGGACGTCAAATGCTCGTGCTCGGCATTGAAACGACCTGCGATGAGACCGGCGCCGCGGTGGTGGAGCGGCCGCCGGAAGGACCCGGGCGGATTCTGTCGAACATCGTGCTCTCGCAGATCGAGGAACACGCCGCCTTCGGCGGCGTCGTGCCGGAGATCGCGGCGCGCGCGCATGTCGAGGCGCTCGACTTGATCGTCGCGAAGACAATGGCGGAAGCAGGGCTGAGCTTCGCAAACCTCGACGGCATCGCCGCCGCGGCCGGGCCGGGGCTGATCGGCGGCGTGATCGTGGGGCTGACCACCGCCAAGGCCATTGCGCTGGTGAGCGAGAAGCCGCTGATCGCGGTCAATCATCTCGAAGCGCACGCGCTCACGGCCCGGCTCACCGACGCGACGCCGTTTCCTTATTGTCTGTTCCTCGCCTCCGGCGGCCATACCCAGATCGTCGCGGTGCTCGGCGTCGGTAATTACGTGCGGCTCGGCACGACTGCCGATGACGCGATCGGCGAAGCCTTCGACAAAGTCGCGAAGCTTCTTGGGCTGCCCTATCCCGGCGGCCCGGAGGTCGAGCGAGAAGCGCTCGCCGGCGATGGCGCGCGCTTCTCCCTGCCGCGGCCCATGCTCGGGCGGCCGCATGCGGACTTCTCGCTCTCGGGCCTCAAGACCGCGCTGCGCGTCGAGGCGGAAAGGATCGCGCCCTTAAGCGAGGCCGACGTGCGCGACCTCTGCGCTTCGTTCCAGCAGAGCGTGGTCGAAGTGGTCGGCGACCGCCTGCGCGCCGGGATGAAGATGTTCCGCGAACACTATGGCAAGCCCAACGCGCTGGTCGCCGCCGGCGGCGTCGCCGCCAACAACGCGATCCGCAAGGTTCTGCACCAGGTCGCGTTCGAGACCGGCACGGTGCTGGTGGTGCCGCCCGCGGCGCTGTGCACCGACAACGGCGCCATGATCGCCTGGGCCGGCGCGGAACGCCTCGCGCTCGGCCTCACCGACACGCTCGCCGCACCCCCACACGCCCGCTGGTCGCTGCACGACGTGGCGGCGCCGGTGCGAGAACACCCGCTTCCCGAAAGTCCCGAAACGGCCTGAACTCCCTCGTCGTCCCCGCAAGCGCCGTCATGCCCGCGAAAGCGGGCATCCAGTAACCCGTATCGGGGCGATCGGGGCCGGAGCGGCGCCTTTCATCGAGTTCGCCGATTACTGGATCGTCCGCTTTCGCGGACGATGACACCGAGCTGCTGGCACTTTTAGCGCTCATGCGCTTTCGCGGGGACGACGCTAATATGACTGATCGGATCTTCGACCCATGACGTTCGATCGCATCGCCGTCGTCGGAGCAGGCGCGTGGGGCACTGCGCTCGCCAACGTGATCGCGCGCGCCGGCCGCACCGTGCTGCTCGCCGCGCGCCACCGCGCGGCCGCCGATCTGCTCGCGAAGCGGCGCGAGTCGCCGCGCTTGCCGGGGCTGCAGATCGATGCGCGCGTCGAGATCGCGCCGGTGGGGCCGGAGCTTGCGCGCTACGACGCGATCCTCTTGGCGGTGCCGTCGCAAGAGACGCGCGCGGCCGCGGGCGCGATCGCCCCGGCGCTGCGGCGAGGAACGCCGGTCATCGCCTGCGCCAAGGGGATCGAGCGGGGCACGCACCGGTTCATGACCGAGGTGATTGCCGAGGCCGCGCCGGCCGCGCTGCCCGCGATCTTGTCGGGCCCGAGCTTCGCCGCCGATGTGGCGCGCGGCCTGCCCGCGGCGGTCACGCTTGCCGCGAGCGATGAGGCCGTGGCCGAGGCGCTCGCGCGCGCGCTCGGCTCGGCGACGCTGCGGCCCTATCATTCCACCGACGTGCGTGGCGTGGAGATCGGCGGCGCCGCCAAGAACGTGCTGGCGATCGCCGCCGGCATCGTCGCCGGCCGCGGGCTCGGCGCAAGCGCCGACGCCGCGCTGGTGACGCGCGGCTTCGCCGAGCTGTTCCGCTTCGGCCGCGCGTTCGGCGCGCGCCCCGAGACGCTGACCGGCTTGTCCGGGCTCGGCGACGTGATCCTCAGCTGCTCGAGCGCGCAGTCGCGCAATTACTCTTATGGCATGGCGGTCGGTCGCGGCGATCCGGCGCAAGCCGTGCTCGCCGAAGGCATCTTCACCGCGCCGGTGCTGCTCGAGATGGCGAAGGAGAAGGGCGTGGACATGCCGATCGCGAGCGCCGTCGCCGACATCCTCGCGGGCCGCACGAGCGTGGACGCGGCGGTCGAAGCGTTGCTGACGCGGCCGTTCCGCGCGGAGGGGTAGAATGCTCTGTCACCCGCGGGCTTGACCCGCGGGTCCATCTTCTTTGCAAAATAAGCAAATTTTCCGAAGAGGATGGATTGCCGGGTCAAGCCCGGCAATGACGAAACTGAGAGCGTCGCCTCGACAGAGTTAGTGGAGAGCAAGATGGCGTATTGGCTTCTGAAGACCGAGCCCGAGACATTTTCCTGGGACGATCAGGTCAAGCGCGGCGCCAAGGGCGAGCCGTGGACCGGCGTGCGCAACTTCATCGCCCGCGGACATCTCAAAGCGATGAAGAAGGGCGAGCACGCGTTCTTCTATCACACCGGCGAGGAGAAGCAGGTCGTCGGCATCGTCGAGGTGATCCGCGAGAGCTATCGCGATCCGACCGACGAGAAGGGCGTCTTTCTCGCGGTCGACGTCAAGGCGGTGAAGCCGTTTGCGAAACCGGTGACGCTTGCGGCAGTCAAGGCCGACGCGCGCCTCAAGGACATGGCCCTCGCCAAATATCCGCGCCTCTCGGTGCAGCCGGTCACCGCGCAGGAATGGAAAATCGTGTGCGCGCTGGGCGGCGTGAAGGATTAATCCATCTGTTGGTGACGGTGGAAAGGCGCGGCGAACTCGGTGCGTTCCCTCCCCCGCTTGCGGGGGAGGGTTAGGGAGGGGGCAGAAAACGCGGCTGGTGATGGCTGAGCTTCCAAAGGCACCTCGTTGGCATGTCTCGACGAAACAGCGCCTTCGAGCGCAATCGCTGCGGGCAAACTCGACGGATGCTGAGCGAGTCATTTGGTCGGCATTGCTTGGTCATCGCATGAACGGAGCGCGTTTTCGTCGCCAGACGCCTATCGGTCCATACGTTGTAGATTTTGTCTGTCACGCCGCAAAGCTCGCTATCGAGATTGATGGCGGCCAGCACTTCGAATCAACGCGATGCCCGCCGAGATGCTTATCTTGCCGAGAAGGGATTTCGCGTTCTTCGCTTCAACAATCACGACGTTATGACTAACCGGCAGGGCGTTCTCGAAACGATTGCAGCTGCCATTGAGCTTGCCCCCTCCCTGACCCTCCCCCGCAAGCGGGGGAGGGGACGCAAGAGCCGCTCGCGCGCTGTCTGAGGCGAGATAGATACAGCGCTAATCCACCGCGAGGCCGGCGTCCTTGATCAGCTTGCCGTAGCGCGCGTAATCGCTGCGGATGCGTGCCTCAAATTCCGCGGGCGTGGTGACGTAGGGCTCGCCGGACCCGGCGGCGGCGAGTTTTTCCACGAAATCGGGCTGCACGAGGATCGCAATCACTTCAGCGCGCAGCCGCTCCACGATCTCCGGCGGCGTGCCGATCGGTGCGCACAGGCCCTGCCAGATCGTCACTTCATAACCGGGATAGACGTCCGCAATCGGCGGCAGTTCGGGCAAGAGCCGCGAGCGCCGCTGGCCGGTGACCGCGAGCCCCTTGAGCTTGCCCGCCTGGATGAGCGGCGCGACCGAGCCGCCGCCGAACATGGCGGACACGTCGCCGGCCATGACGCCGATGGCAGCCGGGCCGCCGCCGCGGTACGGCACATGCACGAGGTCGATGCCGGCCTGCTGCTTGAGCAATTCCATGGCCAGGTGATGCTCGCTGCCGTTGCCGATCGAGGCGTAGAAGAGCGGCGGCCTCGCGGCGCGCGCCAATGCGATGAATGCCTGAAAATCCTGAACCGGAAGCGCCGGGTTGACCGCGAGGATGAGCTCATTGGAGACGAGGCTCGCCACCGGCATCAGCTCTTTGAGCGGGTCGATGGCCATCTTGGCATAGAGATGCGGATTGATGGCGAACAGCCCGCTTGGGCTCAGCAGCAGCGTATAGCCGTCAGGCGCCGCGCGCGCGGCGAGCTCGCCGGCGAGGTTCCCGTTCGAGCCGGGCCGGTTCTCCACCACCACCGGCTGGCCGAGGCGTGCGCTCAACGGCTGGCCCAACGTGCGGGCAATCAGGTCGGACGCGCCGCCCGGCGGGAACGACACCAACAGCCTGATCGGCCGCGTCGGATAGGGCTGCGCCGGCGCGGCGGTCGCGAGCATCGCGACGACGGCCGCGAGGGCGAAACGGATCAGGCACGACACGACGATACGCATACGCGGGTTTCCTGCGGGCCGGCCCCTCTTTGCCTGTCATTTTGCCGCATGGAGGCGCACGCCGGCAACCAAAGTCGAATATTGCCAGACTTGTCGCTCGTCCCGCCAGCATCGCATAATGGCACATACGCGCCCTCGGGACGACGGTCCGAACAAGAGAGAATGATTGCGTGCTTTCCGGCGCGGTGCTTGGAGGAGGATATGTCCGAGAAAGTCTACGACGTTCCGCCGGAGTGGAAGAAACGCGCCTATATCGACGCGGACAAGTACAAGGAGATGTACGCGCGCTCGCTCAAGGATCCGAACGGTTTCTGGGCGGAGCAAGCCAAGCGCCTCCACTGGTACAGGGCGCCGAGCAAGATCAAGAACAGCTCCTTCGGCCCCGGCAATGTTTCGATCAAATGGTTCGAGGATGGCGTGCTCAACGCCGCCTACAATTGCATCGACCGGCACCTTCCCAAGCGCGCCAACCAGACCGCGATCATTTGGGAGGGCGACGATCCCTCCCAATCCAGGCACATCACCTACCGCGAGCTGCACGACGAGGTCTGCAAGTTCGCCAATATCCTGCGCAACCGCAACGTCAAGAAAGGCGACCGCGTCACCATCTATCTGCCGATGATCCCCGAGGCGGCCTACGCCATGCTCGCCTGCGCGCGCATCGGCGCGATCCACTCGGTTGTGTTCGGCGGCTTCTCACCGGACTCGCTCGCCGGCCGCATCTCCGACTGCAAATCCAACGTCGTGATCACCGCCGATGAGGGCGTGCGCGGCGGGCGCAAGGTTCCGTTGAAGGCCAACGCCGACGCCGCGATCGACAAAGCAGGCGGGGTCGATCACGTCATCGTCGTGCGCCGCACCGGCGCAAAGGTCGACATGCAGCCCGTGCGCGACGTCTGGCAACACGAGGCCGCGAAGGTGGTCACATCGGAATGTCCATGCGAGCACATGAACGCGGAGGATCCGCTGTTCATCCTCTACACCTCGGGCTCCACCGGTCAGCCGAAGGGCGTGTTGCACACAACCGGCGGCTACCATGTCTACGTGGCGATGACGCACCAACACGTCTTCGACTACCACGACGGCGATATCTACTGGTGCACCGCCGATGTCGGCTGGGTGACCGGCCACAGCTATATCGTCTATGGGCCGCTGGCGAACGGCGCCACGACGCTGATCTTCGAGGGGGTGCCGAACTATCCCACAATGTCCCGCTTCTGGGAGGTTTGCGACAAACACCAGGTCAACACCATCTACACGGCGCCGACCGCGATCCGAGCGCTGATGCAAGCCGGCGACGAGCCGGTAAAGAAGACTTCGCGCAAGTCGCTGCGGCTCCTCGGCACCGTCGGCGAGCCGATCAATCCGGAGGCGTGGGAGTGGTACTACCACGTCGTGGGCGACGGCCGCTGCCCGATCGTCGACACCTGGTGGCAGACCGAGACGGGTGGAATTCTGATTACTCCCCTGCCCGGCGCGACGCGTCTCAAGCCGGGCTCGGCAACGCAGCCGGTCTTCGGCGTCATTCCGCAGATCGTGGACGGGGACGGCAAGGTGCTGGAGGGCGCCGCGACCGGCAACCTGTGCATCGTCGATTCGTGGCCGGGAATGATGCGCACCGTCTATGGCGACCACCAGCGGTTCGTGGACACCTATTTCAAAGCCTATCCCGGCAAATACTTCACTGGCGACGGCTGCCGGCGCGACGCCGACGGCTATTACTGGATCACCGGCCGCGTGGACGACGTGATCAATGTCGCCGGCCATCGGCTCGGCACCGCCGAGGTCGAGAGCGCGCTGGTGGCGCATACCAAGGTCTCGGAGGCCGCCGTCGTCGGCTACCCGCACGACATCAAAGGCCAGGGCATCTACGCCTATGTCACGCTGATGTCCGGCGAAAGCCCGAGCGAAGAGCTGCGCAAGGAATTGGTCGCCTGGGTGCGCAAGGAGATCGGACCAATCGCCTCGCCCGACCTCATTCAATTCGCGCCCGGCCTGCCGAAGACCCGTTCGGGCAAGATCATGCGCCGCATCCTGCGCAAGATCGCCGAAGACGAGTACGGCAATCTCGGCGACACCTCGACGCTCGCCGACCCGACCGTGGTCGACGATCTCGTCGGCAATCGGCAGAACAAGAAAGCGCACGCCTAAGCCACGTTCGCCGGATTAGCGCGCGCGCAAAACTCAGCCGCCTCCCTCTCGACGCTGTGAAAGAGGGAGCGGCGCAGAATTCATGCCTTCCGCCGCAGAGTAGCCGAAGTTCAGCGTTGCCGGTGTGGCACGCACGGCACAGTCGCCGGAATTTTTAACCAATCACTAACCATGACGCGCGGTTTCCGCTGAGCCCGCACGCAGATTCGAGTATTATGGTTACCGATCCGTCGCCGCCCGCTTGAGGGGAATCCAAACGGATTGTCGGGCGCCGACGATCGAGGGGATAACGGGCAACAGAAGCGGTCAAATCATGCATTTACGCTCTTTGGCGGCCGCAGCGGCCGCAGCGGTACTTGCTGCGACCCTACCGCAGTTGGCGCACGCACGCGAAATCGTCGGCTTTTCCGACACTTATTCGAGCGGCACGGTCGTGGTGAAGACCGGCGAGCGGGCGCTTTATTACGTGCTCGGCAATGGCAAGGCCGTGCGCTACCCGGTCGGCGTCGGTCGAGTGGGTAAGCAGTGGACCGGCACCGCCTTCATCACCAGCAAGCAATTGCGCCCGGCATGGACGCCGCCCGCCGAGGTCAAACGCGACAAGCCTTCGCTGCCGAATGTGATTCCAGGCGGAACTCCGGGCAATCCTATGGGAGCGGCTGCCCTGACGCTCAGCGGCGGCGGCGAATACGCCATCCACGGGACCAACAACCCGGGCTCGATCGGCGGCTTTGTCTCCTACGGCTGCATTCGCATGCACAATGCGGACGTGCTCGATCTCTACAATCGGGTTGGCTGGGGGACGACGGTCGTCGTGACCCGTTGATCGGGCGCTACCAGTAATCAGAAGTCAGGGGAATTTCCTTCCTGACTTCTGGCGCCTGATCCGCACATAGAGCGCGCCGGCCCCGCCGTGGCCGGCATGGGCGTGCTCGAACCCAACGACGTAGCCGCGGAATTCCGGCAACTCCAACCAGTGTGGCACCTGGCGCTTGAGCACGCCGCGTTCGCCCGCGTCGTCGCGGGCCGTCCCACCCTTGCCCGTGATCACCAGAACGAATTTCGCACCTTCCGCCTGTGCTCGGCGCAGAAAAGAAAGCAACTGCGGATAGGCCGCGCTTTGGGTCTTGCCGTGAAGGTCGATGCGCGCATCGATCGGTGCGGTACCGCGCGCGAGGCGCTGCTTGAGCCGCCGATCAAATGGCTCGAGCTGAGGGGCGGGTCTTGTCGCGGCAGGCGCCGAGCGCGCCGGCGCGCTCAAAGGCCCCTTCTTGTCGGGTGCTGGTGAATAGCCCGGATCGACCAGCGTGCGCCGGCGCCGCAGCGGCGCAACCGACCGCGTGATATCGCTCCAGAGCTTGCCCTCCTCGGCGCTCAGCCGTCGCGATGGCGGCTTGCCTGCCCTCATGACCGCGGCCGCCATCGCACGGGACCAACTTGCCGGCGCAGGGTTCTTCCCCGGGTTTCGTCGTCCTTCTTGCCCGCCTGTTTGACCTTGCTCTGCTTGACCTCGACCTCGGGGATGTTCGGCTTCGGCACGGGCAGCGGCATGTGCTTGCCCGCCTCGATCATGTCGAGCTCGCGCGGAAGCAGCATGACGAAGCGGCCCGCGTGGCGAATGCGGCCGGCGATCCGGGCGGCATCATCGCCAGCCCCCCAATAAAGGTCGGCCCGCGCCGGCCCGATGATCGCCGACCCGGTGTCCTGCGCGATCATCAGCCGGCGGAACGATGTGGTCGGTTTCGCGCTCTCGATCGGCAAGCTCGCGTCGATGAAGAACGGCGTGCCGTAGACGTGAAGCTTGTCGACCGCGATCGAGCGGCCGGGCACGAGCGGGACACCCTGCGCGCCGACCGGCTCGCCCTCGTTGGATAGCCCGGTGATGCGAAAGAATACGTACGAGCGGTTGGTCGCGCGCACCTTGGGCGCCTCGTCGGGATTGGCCGCCATCCAGTCGCGGATGCGCTGCATCGACATTTCTTCCCGCGGCACCAGATTGCGCTCGATGAGCACCCGCCCCACCGACGAGTAGGGATGCCCGTTGTGGGAATCGTAATTGAGGCGCAGCGGCGTGCCATCCTCGAGGATCACCCGCGCCGACCCCTGGATCTGAATCGCCAAGGCCTCGAACGGATCCCTCAGCCAGCAGATTTCGAGCTTTTGCCCATCGAGCGCACCGCCCTCGATGGCGGCGCGATCATGGTAAGGCACGATTTCGTTCTTTTCGTTGCGCCGGCCGATGAGCGCGCCTTTGTTGGGAAAGGGTTCGGAACCGGGGTTGTAGCCTGCAGCCACGAGATCGGGCGGGCGCCGGTAGAGCGGGACGTGAAATTCGGGATTGGGAAAGCGCGAACCCTCGACGATCGGCTCGTAATAGCCGGTGAGAAAACCCTGCGCCTCGCCAAGTCGTGCGATCTGCACCGGCCGGAAGTTGTCCTCGAAGAAACGGCGCGCGGCCTCTTTGTCAGCTGGACGCACCGCAGCAGCACGCCGGCAGACCTCCCACAGCGCGTTGTAAACCGGTCGGTCGTCGCGTGGCCGCTTGAGGTTGCGAAAGAGTTGGCAGCTGGTCTGGTAAGCGGCGAACGCGGCCAGATGATCGTCGGCCGCCCAGCCTGCGACATCAGCCCATCTGGCGGGCTCCAACTGGGTGTCCGCAAGCTTGAACGGTTCGTCGCCTGCCTCCGCATGAAGCGGAACGGCGAGCCACAACGCCGCTGCGCCGAGACTTCCGAGGAAGACGCACAGGCGCGCCGGCATTGCCTTCTGCCTGGTCACTGCCCGGCTTCGGTGGCGACGAGCTTCCAATTTGGATCGCGCGAGGAGAGGTCACGCGCAAACGTCCACACGTCGGTGACGTCCGTAACCTTGTCGGGACTGCCCTCGATCACGTTGCCGGATTTGTCACGGGTGACCGAAACAAGCTGCGAGACGAAACGCACCGTGATCTGCGCGGTGCGGCCGCGCAACTCGACGCCGGCGATGTCGGAGCGATCGATCGAGACGAAACGGGTCTCGACGGTCTCGCCTTTGCTCTCCCGCTCCCTGATTGCGGCCTCGAAGCCCTCGTAGACCTCGCGTGAGAGGAGGTTCTTGAGCGTGCGGCGGTCGCCTTCGGCATAAGCGAGCACGATCATTTCGTAGGCGGCGCGCGCACCGGCGATGAAATGCTTGCCATCGAAAGTCTTGTCTTCGCGGGCGATCGAATCGAGGCCCGCGGCCGCGGCCGATCCGCTCTCGGCGATGCCCTTCCAGCGCTCGCCGGGCTCGGACGTCTCGGCAGGCTTTTGCACCGTCTCACCACCTCGGCCCGGCAGCGTCACCACATTGTCATTGGTCGCGCCGCGCACCGCATCGCGCGCGGAATAGGGATCATACGGTGGCCGCTCGCGGCCGGTGCGTTGGCCCAAGACGCTTCGCAGGCGCAGGAAGATGACTACCGCCAGCGCCAGAAAGATGATGGTGTAGATATCGAACACGTCTCGCACGCTCTCGATCGCCGTGAGGGAACCGCGGGATCAGTAGGGAGACAGACAGCAAGTCTGCAGAGGCAGAGACGGTTCCCGCATCAATATGTAAGTGCGCGACGGCACTGATCCAGAGGCCTGCACCGAACCCGGCGCATGCGTCGCACCGGTGCGACCATAGACGATCCCAACCGTGGCGCCAACAAGGCTGACGACCCAAAGTCGATGAAGATTAGGGCCGATGTCCTTGGTTAGGCGAGTATTAATCGACCGCTCGCGGCCTCCGCCTCAGATCTTATCAGCCTTCGATCCCGACGGGGACGTTTGTGGATTGTGCTCGATTTTGATCGCCACCTCGGCGCGGACCCGCGAAGATCGGTTCCCCAATACGCGTTGCGCGCTGCTTTCGTGCGTCGCCGCACATTTGGAAGCGCGCGGCAAAGCAACCAAGTCGCAGGAATCTCTCTTATATTTCCAGCCTTTAGAGCTGACAGGACGCCGCGCTCTAGCTGGCATCGGTTCCTCGGACGGCGGCCGCGAATTTGCTGGCGATCCCACGCGTCACCCGCGAAGATGATCCGGCATTGATGTTGAAATCGATGAGTACGGCCGATTCCCGACCAAAGGGGGCGGCGGTCCCGGTCGCCCACGCGCGGCAGGTGAAATCCTTGTCGGACCGGGACGCCTGTGTTAGCCACCCCCGCCAACTGCAGCAATTGTGAGCAGTAAGAGGTAGAGTCGATGGCGACCACCGGCAATGGCGGACCCGCGCCGAGCCCAGGCGCTCAGCAAAGTCAGGCACAACTCACCGTGCTTGGCCAATATATCAAGGACTTCTCGTTCGAGAATCCCAACGCGCCTCGCTCCTTGACACCGTCGCAAACGCAGCCGGCGATCAACATTCAAATCAACGTCGGGGCCCAACAGCTCGCCCAGACCGATTTCGAAGTCTCCCTCAACCTCGAAGGCAAGGCCGAGAGCGCCGGAACCGTCCTGTTTGCCTTCGACCTGACCTTCGCCGGCGTTTTTCGCGTTCAGAACGTGCCGGCTGAGACGCTGCAGCCGCTCGTTATGATCGAGTGTCCGCGACTGTTGTTCCCGTTCGCGCGCGAGATCGTCGCCACCTCGGTTCGCAATGGGGGCTTCCCGCCACTGCTGCTCGACCCGGTCGATTTTGTCGCGCTGTATCAGCAGCGCGTCGCCCAGATGCAGTCGCCGCAGGCAACCACACCGTCCAGCTAGCGAGCAGGCCCAGTCGGTCGCTCAGGCAGTCTTTCGGCTGCCTCATTGGAACAGCGGCCTTGCCCAGCACGCGTGAATGGGGGCGCCCGGCCGCGATCGGTAGAATCGAGTTCGGGCTTTTCCGTCAGCTGGCGCCCGCCGGCAACTGCAAATAGTCGCGCCAGATCACATTCTCTCCGAGCGTTGCCACAAACGCGAGATGTGCTTCGTACTCCTCGTCGCTCAATCGCACTGCTAGGGCCGCGGGTCGTGCGGGAAGCGGCAGCGGGCCGACAGGCGCGCCGATCGCGCGCGTGTCCATTTCGACCAGAACGAGCTGAGCTTGCCGGGCGCCAATCAGCTCTAGGTAGACGTCCGCGAGAAGCTCGGCGTCGAGCAGCGCCCCGTGTTTGGTGCGGTGCGAATTATTTATGCCAAAGCGCAGGCAAAGGTCATCCAGGCGGTTCGGCGCTCCCGGGTACTTGCGGCGCGCCAGAAGCAACGTATCGACCACACGTTCGCGCGCCACCAGTATTTTGCCTGCGCGCTCGAGTTCGGCATTGAGGAAGGCAAGGTCGAACAGGGCATTATGCGCGATGAGCGGGGCGTCGCCGATGAATGCCACCAGGTCCTCGACGATCTCGGCAAAGAACGGCTTGTCCTTGAGAAACTCGGTCGAGAGGCCATGGATCGCGACTGCCTCGGGCGGCACGTCGCGCTCAGGATTGAGATAACGATGAAAACTCTGCCCGGTCGGGATGCGATTGATGAGCTCGATGCAGCCGATCTCCACCAGGCGGTGGCCCTGGAAAGGGTCGAGCCCAGTCGTCTCGGTGTCGAGCACAATTTCGCGCACGTCTACATTCCAGTGGGCTGCGGGAGCCGCCGAATCACCGTCGCCGCTTCGGCATTGTAGCAACCGCGTCGAGGATCGCACGCACGTCGGCGCGCGCCGCCTCAAAGCCCCGCGATGTATCCACGACAAAATCCGCCCGGCGACGCTTCTCGTCGTCTGGGATCTGCTTCGCGAGAATGGCATCGAGCTTGTCCACCGTCATGCCTGGGCGTTCGAGGGCGCGCGAGCGTTGCACGTCAGGCGGCGCGGAGACCACCACCACCGCGTCGACGCGCTCCTCGCCGCCGGTTTCGAACAGGAGGGGAATGTCCAGCACTGCAACTTTCTCGCCACGCGATTCGGCTTCGGCGAGCAGGCGCCGCTCCGCCTCCTGCACGAGGGGGTGAACGATGGCCTCGAGCCGTTTCAGCGCTGCGCTGTCGCCGAGGACACGTGCCGCGAGCTTATCGCGATCGACCTTGCCGCCTGCGGCTGTGCCGGGAAATGCCGCCTCGATCGCCGCCGCAGCTTCTCCGTCGTAGAGGCGATGCACCACCGCGTCGGCGTCGTGCACGGGAACGCCTTCCTCGGCAAAGAAGCGCGCCGTCGTCGACTTTCCCATGCCGAGCGAGCCGGTGAGGCCGAGAATGAACATGCCGTCTAATCCCTTGGGCTGTCCGACAATTCACGCCGCCAGCCATCCCGCATCCCGGAAATATTGCAGCAGTGCCACGAGCGGCAGCCCGAGAATTGCGAAATGATCACCATCGATACGATCGAAGAGCTGGATGCCGAGTCCCTCCACCTGGTAGCCGCCGACACTCGCCGTGAGTGCAGGGCCCGCGGCATCGAGGTAAGTCTCCAGAAAGTGATCCGAAAAGCGGCGCATGGTGAGCCGCGCAATCTCGCGATGCTCGAACAAGATGGAGCTCTCTCGCGCCAGCGCAACCGCGCTATGAAGCTGGTGGGTTCGACCGCGCAGCGCTTCGAGCTGCTGGCGCGCGCTGTCGCGGTCGGCTGGCTTGGAGAACCGCCGCTCGCCGAGCGTCAACGTCTGGTCCGCGCCCAGCACAAGGCGGCCGGGAAGGCGAGCGGCGACCGTCCGCGCCTTCTCGCGCGCGAGCAGTGCCGCGAGTTCGCTCCCCTGGCGCATGGTGCTCCGTTGCTCGATCGCGCGCTCATCGATATCGGCAGGGTGGACCTCAACTGGAAGTCCGGCATCTTGCAGGATGGCGCAGCGGATCGCGCTCTTGGACGCGAGCACGAGCGGTTGGCTGGCGAGCCACAGCGGCATCGCTCAAGCGACCGGCTGGCGGCGGCGTTCGGAGAGAAAGCTCATCACCGCCGCGGCGGTCTCCTCGATCGAGCGCCGCGTCACGTCGATGCTGGGCCAATTGTGCCTGGCGCACAGCTTGCGCGAGAACGCCACCTCCTCGGCGACCGCCTTGCGATCGATATATTGGTCATTATCGTGATGCGCTCTCAGACCGAGCAAGCGATTCTGGCGAATTTGCACGATTCGTTCCGGGCTGGCATAGAGCCCAACCACGAGCGGTCGCGACAGTTGCTCCACGTGCTTGGGGATTTGGACCCCCGGCACGACCGGTACGTTGCCGGTCTTCACACCGCGGTTTGCGAGATAAATTGACGTAGGAGTCTTCGACGTACGTGATACGCCGACAAGCACAACGTCAGCTTCCTCCAAGTCTTCGAGGTGTTGGCCATCGTCATGCAGCATCGTGTAGTTGAGCGCATCGATCCGCTTGAAATACTCTGCATTGAGCGTGTGTTGCGCCCCGACACGATGCGAGGTTTCGGTACCAAGATAGGATTGGAGAAGCTGCAGGACCGGCCCCAGGATCGACAGGCAGGGCAGGCCCAGCTCACGGCAGCGATTTTCAAGCCGCTGCACCAGTTCGTCCTCGAGCAGCGTGTACAGCACGATGCCCGGCGACTCCTCGATTTCCGCCAAGACACGATCGAGCTGTCTCTGCGTGCGAACCAAAGGATAGACATGCTCGACTGCCGAAACCTTGGTGTACTGTGCGGTCGCGGCGCGCGCGACAGTGGTCAATGTCTCGCCCGTCGCATCTGACACAAGGTGAAGGTGGAAATAGCTACCAGGACGCTGCGGCATAACGGCGGGACTAGCTGTGGATTTCCGCTGAGGAGGCCACGAGCGGAGGCCAAGTGCAAGCCCGCAGCCGGCCAAACCTCAGACCTGTCCCATTTGTTGGAATGGGGACATCATCAAAGGCACTCAGTAGACGCACCGGGGAAATGTGAATCACACCTGGATTTCGCAATCAGGGACTAGCCTCTAGTCATGATAAAATCGATGCTTTTCAGGTTGCTTCGTACGAATGGCATTTTACTCCACAGGGCAGGCATAACTTTTCTTCACATGGATACCATGTGGACGGCGATGTATGAGTCAAATCCACTACCTAAGAATCACAACAGATCTTTAAAGATTAGTTTTAAGGGAAGTACCAAAGGTCGGACGACACGGTGAATAAGCCCCTCCTCGATGTGCTCGATCGTCAATGCCGTCGTCCACCACCGATATGGTTGATGCGGCAAGCTGGGCGCTATCTGCCGGAATATCGAGCACTGCGGGAGAAGGCAGGAGATTTTCTCAAACTTTGCTTCACTCCCGAACTGGCGGCCGAAGCAACGCTTCAGCCCATACGTCGATTTGGATTCGATGCGGCAATCCTGTTTTCCGATATTTTGGTGGTTCCGTATGCACTCGGACAGTCCGTGCAATTTACCTTGGGTGAAGGGCCGCAGCTTGATGCAATCGCGAATCGCCGAAGCTTGGCGCGACTGAAACCTGAACTCGACCACGGCATACTTGCGCCGATTTATGAGACAATCAAAAGAATCAAGACGGAGCTTCCTCCGGCTGTCGCGTTACTCGGCTTCTGTGGCGCACCATGGACGGTCGCCAGCTACATGATCGCTGGTAGCGGCACATCGGAGCAGGAGCCTGCGCGGCGTTTTGCCTATGAAGATCCCGACGGGTTTGGCGAACTGATCGACAAGCTGGTCGACGCATCCGCAAGTTACCTGCTTCGACAATTGAAAGCGGGCGTTGATGCGGTGCAGATCTTCGATACCTGGGCCGGCGTTCTGCCCGCGAAAGAATTTCGTCGATGGTGTATCGGTCCCACTCAACGTATTATTGCAGAGGTGCGCCGCCAGGTGCCTGATGCAAAAGTGATCGCGTTTCCGCGCGGTGCCGGCACCGCACTCTTGCGCTACGTACAACACGTTCCGGTAGACGCCATCGGCCTCGATTGGACGGTCGATCCCACCTTTGTCCGCGACCAGATTGACCCGCGCATGCCGGTGCAGGGAAATCTCGACCCATTGGTGCTGCGCACTGGCGGCGCCGCACTCGATCGCATGGTCGACATGACACTCGAGGCCTTTTCGGAGCGGCCCTTCATCTTCAATCTCGGACACGGTGTTTTGCCGCAGACGCCAATTGCGCACGTGGAGCGAATGCTTGCGCGGGTGCGCGCGCGGTAGAATCCGCGCATGAGGATCGGAGCAAAGCATGTACGTCTGGCTGAAGGCGTTCCACGTCATCGCAATTATCGCGTGGATGGCGGGAATGCTCTATCTGCCCCGGCTGTTCGTCTATCACTGCGAAGCCGAGCCCCGCTCCAGGCAGTCTGAAACTTTCAAAGTCATGGAGCGGCGGCTCCTTCACGCGATCATCACTCCGGCCATGGTGGTGAGCTGGGCGCTTGGGCTATGGCTTGCGTGGGCGGGCGGGTTCTATGCCGCTGGCTGGCTACACGCGAAGGTGCTCTTGGTCCTCGCGCTTTCCGCCCTACACGGATTTTTTGTGCGCTGCGTGCGCGAATTCGCCCAGGATCGGAATCGATTTTCTCAAAAATTCTACAGGATTATCAATGAAGTGCCGGCGGTTCTCATGGTCGGAATCGTGATCCTCGCGGTCGTTAAGCCATTCTGATGGCGCGCGATCCCGTCCACATGTGGCGAGCGGCCCTTGCGTACGGAACCGTCTTTACCTATGTTGGGTTCATCTCCCCGAACGCAGGCAGATGCAATTAATTCCGGCCCAAGTGCGGGAGCCGGCTCTTGTATCGGGCCCAAGCGCATCGCTTAAGACCTGCGATTCCCCTTCCCTACCGGTCGGCAGCTTTTTCAGTCACCGATCCCCTCCATAGGACTACCCCGTATGCGGGAAATGAAACTCCAAGACCTCAAGGCCAAAACGCCGGCCGAGCTTGTCTCGTTCGCCGAGGAGCTCGAGGTCGAAAATGCCAGCACCATGCGCAAGCAGGAGCTGATGTTCGGTATTCTCAAACAGCTCTCCATGCGCGAGACCGATATCATCGGCGAAGGCGTCGTCGAGGTACTCTCCGACGGTTTCGGCTTCTTGCGCTCGCCGGAGGCAAATTATCTGCCCGGACCCGACGACATCTACGTCTCGCCCTCGCAGATTCGTCGCTTCGGGCTGCGCACCGGCGACACGATCGACGGTCACATTCGCTCACCCAAGGAAGGCGAACGTTACTTTGCGCTGCTCAAGGTCAACACGATAAATTTCGAAGATCCGGAGAAGGCGCGACACAAGGTCAACTTCGACAATCTTACCCCGCTCTATCCCGAGGAGCGGCTACGGATGGAACACGAGGATCCGACCAAGAAGGATCTTTCCCCCCGCGTCATCGATATCGTTGCACCGATCGGGAAAGGTCAGCGCGCGCTGATCGTGTCACCACCGCGCACGGGCAAGACGGTGCTGTTGCAAAACATTGCCCATGCGATTACCGCCAACCATCCGGAATGCTACCTGATCGTGTTGCTCATCGACGAGCGGCCGGAGGAAGTGACCGATATGCAGCGCTCGGTGAAGGGCGAAGTGGTCTCCTCGACCTTCGACGAGCCGGCATCGCGTCACGTTCAGGTCGCGGAGATGGTGATCGAGAAAGCCAAGCGGCTGGTCGAGCACAGCCGCGATGTGGTCATCCTGCTGGATTCGATCACCCGCCTGGGCCGCGCCTATAACACAGTAGTGCCGTCATCGGGCAAGGTGCTCACCGGCGGCGTCGACGCCAACGCACTGCAGCGCCCGAAGCGCTTCTTCGGTGCCGCACGCAACATCGAGGAAGGCGGTTCGCTTACCATTATCGCTACCGCGCTGATCGATACCGGCAGCCGCATGGACGAGGTGATCTTCGAGGAATTCAAGGGCACCGGCAATTCCGAAATCATCCTCGACCGCAAGGTGGCGGACAAGCGCACCTTCCCGGCAATGGACATCACGCGCTCGGGCACGCGCAAGGAAGAACTGCTGGTAGCGCCCGATCAACTCAAGAAAATGTACATCTTGCGCCGCATCTTGAATCCCATGGGCACCATGGACGCGATCGACTTCCTGCTGGACAAGCTGCGCAACACGAAGAACAACGGCGACTTCTTCGAATCGATGAACGCGTAATCAGCGGCGCGCTGCGCTCACAGCCCCGGCAATCGCATCGGGCTCATTCACTGGCAACGAGCAGGTCTCGCCGACGCAGATGAAGGCCGCGCTCTGTGCTGCTGCCTTGACTTTGTCGCGAGCGGGGTGTTGGGCCGGGAGCTCTTGCGCCGGGTGCAGCACCACGCGATCGAGGAACGGAAGCTTGCGGGCGGCGGCGAGAAGATCGGTGGCGCGCTCGTCCTCTCCTGTCACGACGATTTCGGCTGCCCGCAAGCGTAGGTCAAGCGCGTTGAACAAGGCGAGGTGCGCAAACAGATTTTCGGCCGCGCTCGCAGCGGTTCCTTCGAACAGCCGATCCGCCTTCTCGCGCCAGGCGTGCTGACCGGTAAAGACCGCAAGGCGGATCAAGTTCTGCGCCGCCAACGCGTTCGGATTCGGTGTCGCGTCGTCGGTGGTGGCGCTGGGCCGGACCACCAAGCCTTCGGCGTCGTCGGCCGTGAGAAAATAGCCACCGTTGTCGGGATTGGCGTAGTGGCGGTCGAGCGTCGCCTGCCACGCGAGTGAGCGCTCGAGATAGGCATGCTCGCCGGTCGCCTCGTGAAGCGCCAGCGCGGCCCGGATCATGGCGGCGTGATCGGAGGCGAGGCCGGGGACGATGAGTCTGCCGGCCCGCCAGGAATGGCCGAGGCGGTCGCCATGGGCCATGTTGGCATCCACGAATAGAAACGCGCGCGCGGCCATTTCGAGCCACAGCGGCTCATTGAATGCCAGACCAGCATTGACGAGCGCGGCAATCATCAGGCCGTTCCAGTCCGCCAGTACTTTGTCATCGAGGCCCGGCCGCACCCGCTTCTCGCGAACTCTCAGCAGTTTTTCGCGCAGCGGCGTGAGCCTTTGTTCATCCTCTCGGCTGCGCGGCAAATTTTTGAGACGATTGAGAATGTTGTGACCTTCGAAGTTGCCTTCGGCGGTGACGTCGTAGTGCGCGGCAAAGAATGCGCCATCGTCGCTACCCAATGCGGTCGTCACCTCGGCCAGCGACCAGACGTAGAATTTGCCCTCTTCGCCTTCGGAGTCGGCATCGAGCGAGGCGCAAAACGCTGCCTCCCCCGTCGTCATTTCGTGCGCGAGCCACGCCACGGTCTCTTGCGCGCGGCGCCGGAACAAATCGTTGCCCGAGCGCAGGTAGGCGAGCGCAAGCAGCTCGAGCAGGAGCGCGTTGTCATAGAGCATCTTTTCGAAATGCGGCACCAACCACCGTTCGTCGACCGAATAGCGGGAGAAGCCGCCGCCGAGGTGATCGTAGATGCCGCCCTCGCAGATGCGAGCCAGCGTGAGTTCCACCGCTGCGCAATAGCGGGCATTGTTCGTTCGCTCCGCCGCGCGCCATAGACATTCAAGCATGATGGGCTGCGGGAATTTGGGTGCGCCCCGCATGCCGCCGTTGACCGGATCGATCATGCGGACGAGCTGGTCGGCAGCGCGGTCGAGGTCAGACGGAGCGATCACGACGCGCCCCTCGGGCCGCGCGCTCGCGGCCAAGCGTTCCATCAGCGCGCTGCGGTTCTGCTCGACGCTTTGTGGCTCTTGGCGGAACACGCGCTCGACCTCGCGCAAGAGGTCGACGAAAGCAGGCTTTCCATAGCGTGCGGTCTTCGGAAAATAAGTACCGCCCCAGAACGGCTCGCCACCGGGGGTGAGGAACATCGTGAGCGGCCAGCCGCCGTGTTCACCGAGATGATGCAGCGCCGACATATAAATCTGGTCGATGTCCGGACGCTCCTCGCGGTCGACTTTGATGTTGACGAAGAGATCGTTCATGACCTTCGCAGTCGCAGTGTCCTCGAAGCTCTCATGCGCCATCACATGGCACCAATGGCAGGCGGCATAGCCGACCGAGAGCAGAATCGGCTTGTTGGTGCGTTTTGCCTCGGCGAGCGCTTCGGTTCCCCACGGCCACCAGTCGACCGGGTTGTGCTTGTGCTGCAGCAGATATGGGCTCGTCTCGCGTGCGAGGCGGTTCTCATGGGACGTGGCGACCGAATTGGTTGACATCTATTGATAATGCCCGCCGGTGCAGTTGGTTCAGCGAACGAGATCCGGCTGAAACGTCAACGAGTGCATTTGCAGTTGAAAATAAGCTATTTCGCTGCGATCTCGCCCGCAACCTATGGAGGGTTGAGCACCCAACGATGACCGCGGACCGCGACACGATCTTCGCCCTCTCCTCCGGGCGCCCGCCGGCGGCGATTGCAGTTATTCGCATTTCGGGTCCGCGCGCGCGCATTGCGCTCGAACAGCTGATCGGCCGCGTGCCGCAACCGCGACGCGCGTCGCTCGCGCGCGTGCGTGATCCGGCGACCGGCGAGATCGTCGACGACGGACTCGCGTTGTGGTTTCCCGCCCCTAACAGCGAAACCGGTGAAGACATGGCCGAGTTGCAAGTGCACGGCGGCCGCGGGGTGATCGCGGCCGTTCTCGCCGCCCTGGCAAAGCTCGCCGGATTGCGCCATGCGGAGGCAGGAGAGTTCACGCGCCGAGCCTTCGAAAACGGTCGCATGGATTTGACCGCAGTCGAAGGGCTCGCCGATCTGGTCGCAGCCGAAACCGAGGCGCAGCGCCGGCAGGCCTACCAGCACCTCAGAGGCCTGCTTGGCGAGCGCGCCGAGAGCTGGCGGCAGCGGCTGATCGAGGCGCTCGCTCTGGTCGAGGCCGGCATTGATTTTTCCGACGAGGACGATGTCCCAAAGGACATGATGGCGCGCTCGCTCGAGCTCATTCGGCCGCTCGCCGAGGAAATCAGCAAGGCGGGCGCAGGGCACGGCGAACGGCTGCGCGAGGGCCTGCGCGTTGCCATTGCGGGGCCGCCCAATGCGGGAAAGTCGACCCTATTCAATCGGCTCGCGCGTCGCGAGGCGGCGATCGTGTCGCCGTTCCCCGGGACCACCCGCGACGTGCTCGAGCTACATCTCGACCTCGGCGGCTATCCGGTGACGGTGCTCGACACTGCCGGCATTCGCGAGACGAACGATCCGGTGGAACGCGAAGGCGTGCGGCGGGCGAGCGAACAGGCGGCTGGCGCAAACCTGGTGCTTTGGGTCGTCGATGCCACGGAAGGGGAATGGCGAAACGTTCCGAGGCCTTGCGGGATCCAGGCGGCACCGAATTCCATCACTTGGTTGGTAATTAATAAGATCGACCTTTTGTCAAAGGAGACGCGACAAAGAATTGAATCTGGATTCAGAAATGATGAAACGGTTAACCTAGTTTCCAGCACCACCGGCGCCGGTTTCGATGAATTGGTTAACGGGATCGCGCGGTTTGCTGATCGGTTCTTTACTCCTGAACCCGCTTTGGTCACGCGCGAGCGTCAACGTGCACATCTTGCGGAAACCGTTCTTGCACTGGAGGGTGCGCGACAGGCCGCCACAGATGGGAGAGAGGAAATCATGGCGGAACAGCTTCGGCTGGCAACCAGAGCACTGGGCAAGTTGCTTGGGCGGGTCGACGTTGAGGATGTTCTGGACGTAATCTTCAGAGACTTCTGCATTGGTAAGTAGTCGCGACCGGCGGGCTCAATGGCCGACTGTGCCGGCGGCCGAGGCATAACCGCGGAGGTCAGCAGAGGGCGCAATCGTCTACTCGGCCGTCCCATATGTTTCACGTGAAACGGCAGGCGCGGCGGTGAAAATAGACGAGTCCTGTCCTCGTCAGTTACAAGCTCCCGCCGAAGGCTAGAACGTAAATGGATGCGCAATACGATGTTGTGGTTGTCGGCGGCGGCCACGCCGGCTGCGAGGCCGCCGCGGCAGCCGCGCGTATGGGCGCCAAAACCGCGCTCGTCACCCATCGCTTCGCGACGATAGGCGCAATGTCCTGCAATCCCGCGATCGGCGGTCTCGGCAAGGGGCATCTCGTGCGCGAAATTGATGCGCTCGACGGTCTTATGGGCCGGGTGGCCGACCTTGGAGGGATCCAGTTCCGCGTGCTCAATCGGCGTAAAGGACCGGCTGTGCGCGGACCGCGCGCGCAGGCGGATCGCAGGCTCTATGCCACCGCCATGCAGCAGGCGATCTCTGCCATACCCAATCTCACGGTAGTCCCAGCCGAGGCGGACGACGTCATTATTGCCCGCAAACGAATCGCTGGTCTCAAGCTCGCAGATGGGCGCGAGCTGGGGGCAGGGGCGGTCGTGCTCACAACGGGGACCTTTTTGCGCGGCCTCATTCATATCGGCGAACGAAAGACGCCGGCGGGTCGCGCCGGGGAAGCGCCAACGGTTGGCCTGTCGCTGACGCTGGAGCGGCTTGGATTTGCGCTTGGCCGGCTCAAGACCGGGACTCCGCCGCGACTCGATGGGCGCAGCATCGATTGGACCGCGGTGGAGATGCAACCCGGTGATGAGCCGCCGGAGCCTTTTTCCATGCTTACGGAGCGCATTGAAAACCCTCAGGTTCAATGCGGCATCACCCGCACCAATTCGGCAACTCACCGCCTCATCCGCGACAACGTCCATCGCTCGCCGATGTATTCGGGGCAAATCCTGAGCAAAGGTCCGCGCTATTGCCCATCAATTGAGGACAAGATCGTGCGCTTCGGCGAGCGCGACGGGCACCAGATTTTTCTCGAGCCGGAAGGTCTCGATGATCCAACGGTCTATCCGAACGGGATCTCGACATCGTTACCGGAGGAGGTCCAGCGTGCGCTCGTCGCGACCATTCCCGGGCTCAAAGACGCCCGCATGGTCCGGCCCGGCTATGCCATCGAGTACGATCATGTCGACCCGCGCGAACTAAAGCCGACACTCGAAACCAAGCGCATGCCTGGCCTGTTCTTGGCGGGGCAGATCAACGGCACCACCGGCTACGAGGAAGCGGCTGCGCAGGGCTTGGTGGCAGGTCTTAATGCCGCTTCGCAAGCGGGCGGGGGAGGCGATATCACCTTCGACCGTGCCGACGCCTATCTGGCTGTTATGATTGACGATTTGGTCACGCGGGGAGTGACCGAGCCATACCGAATGTTCACCTCGCGGGCGGAATATCGGCTCACGCTACGCGCTGACAATGCCGACCAGCGTTTGACCGCCCGAGGCATTGCGATTGGCTGCGTGGGCGCCAGGCGCCGGCGCCGCCATGAGACGAAAATGGCCGCCCTCGCTACGGCTCGCGACTTTGCTCGCTCGGTTTCGCTGACCCCCAGCGAGGCGGATCGCTATGGGCTTGCGCTCAACAAGGATGGCCAGCGGCGCAGCGCCTTCGAGCTGCTATCGCACCCCAACATCGGGATGGCAGAGCTCGCGACGATCTGGCCCCAATTCGCCGATGTGCCGCCGAAAATTGCAGAGCAGCTTGAGATCGACGCGAAATACGATGTTTACCTCTCGCGTCAAGCCGCGGATATTGCGGCCTATCGGCGCGATGAGAAACTGGAATTGCCTGAAGGGCTCGACTATTCCCAGATACGCGGGCTCTCGACTGAAGTTCGCCAAAGGCTTAGCTCCGCGCGTCCCCGCACCATCAGCCAAGCCGCACGGATGGATGGCATCACGCCAGCGGCGCTCACGCTTCTCGTCGCTCACCTCAAACGTAATAGCCGGCGTCCGAAAGCCGCGGCTGGCGGAAACTGATGGCGCGAAGCCGCCGGCCCCCTCGCGATCGCGAGAGCAGGAGCGGCGCGCGAACCGGACAGGACCCGCAGCCGGCGGGGGCCGCAGACTGCGCACATGCGCTGAGCCTGACCCCGGTTTCACGTGAAACACTGGAGCGTCTTGATCGATTTGTCGGGCTTCTGCTGACGTGGCAGCAGACGACACACCTGATTGCACCATCCACAGTCGCGCATCTGTGGACGCGGCACATCGCTGACTCGCTCCAACTGCTTGACTTGGCCCCCGATGCGCACGTTTGGGTGGACCTCGGGGCAGGGGCCGGCTTTCCCGGCCTGGTGATTGCCTGCGCGCTCGCAGGAAGATCCGGTGCTCGTGTTCATCTCATTGAAAGTAATAGAAAAAAAGCCGCATTCCTACGCGAGGCTCAGCGTCTGACCGCGGTACCGGCAAGCGTGCACGCCATGCGGATTGAGGAGTTCGCGGCGAGCTTCGACGGCCCGGCCGATGTCGTCACAGCACGCGCCGTCGCCCCGCTCAAGCCATTGCTCGACCAGTGTTTTCCCCTCCTGGGGAAAAGCGGCGCAATGGGCTTGTTCCCCAAGGGGCAAAATGCAGAGCTTGAACTGAGAGAAGCGCGCGAGTCGGCAATGATGGGGGCCTGGACCATGAACGCGACGCTCATGCCCAGCCGCACCGATCCGGCCGGTCGCATTGTTCTGATCCGCGATGTGGAGCGGCGCAAGCCAACGCCATAAGATTCCACCCGATTCGCGAGTGAGCGAGTCTGATGCTGGACCCGATGCCATGACCGATCATGCCGATTTGCCGGCGCAATCGGCGCCAGAATCGCCGCAGGTCATCGCGCTTGCGAGCCGCATTCCTAATCCCGCTCCCCCACGCGTGATTGCAATCGCCAACCAGAAAGGCGGGGTCGGCAAGACCACGACCGCGATCAATCTCGGCACCGCGCTGGCAGCCATCGGGGAACAGGTGCTGATCATCGATCTCGATCCACAGGGCAACGCTTCGACCGGGCTTGGAATCGATCGGCGCAGCCGGCGCCACTCGACCTACGATGTCTTGATGGGTGAGGCCACCTTGTTGGATGCGGTGTTAGCGACTGCCGTCCCACGCCTCTCCATCGCGCCTTCGACGCTTGATCTCTCGGGTCTCGAGCTCGAAGTCAGCCAGGAGCGCGACCGCGCGTTTCGACTGCGCGGCGCGCTTGCGCCGCTGCGCACTGAGACGACGCGCGTGAACGACTTCAGTTATGTGCTGATTGATTGTCCGCCATCGCTCAACCTGCTCACCGTCAACGCCTTGGCTGCGGCCGATGCGATTCTGGTGCCACTGCAGTGCGAGTTCTTTGCGCTTGAAGGTCTCTCGCAGCTTCTGCAGACCGTGGACACCGTGAAGTCCACGCTCAATCCCGAGCTCATGATCCATGGCATCGTGCTCACGATGCACGACGCGCGCAACAACCTCTCCAACCAGGTTGTCGCCGACGTGCGCGCGAACAGCAAACACAAAGTCTACGACACCATCATTCCGCGCAACGTGCGCGTATCGGAAGCGCCCTCCTACGGCAAGCCGGTGCTGGTCTACGATCTCAAATGCGTAGGCAGCGAAGCTTATTTGCGGCTCGCGACCGAGATCATTCAGCGTGAGAAAGAACTGATCCCAAGCCCGCCACCTGCCGAGGTTGGTTCGGATCAGCAGCACGGCGCTGCGTAATGGCAAAACAGTTCAGGAGACACGGCAATGCCAGATGACGGCCGATCGCGATTGGGGCGCGGCCTTGCGGCGCTCATGGGCGACGTCGGCCCTGAAACGACGACTTCGCTCGAACGCGGGCGCACTCAACGTCGGGTCCCCATCGAATATCTCAGGCCAAATCCGCGTAATCCTCGCCGCAACTACCCGGATGCCGAGTTGGATGAGCTTGCGGCATCGATCAAGGAGCGGGGCATCATCCAGCCGGTGGTCGTGCGCTCGGTGCGTGGCGCGAAGGATGCCTACGAAATCATCGCTGGCGAGCGGCGCTGGCGGGCGGCGCAACGCGCCGCGCTGCACGAAATTCCAATCGTGCCGCTCGAAGCGAGCGACAGCGAAGCGCTGGAACTTGCCATCATCGAGAACGTGCAGCGCAGCGACCTCAATCCGCTGGAAGAGGCCGCAGGCTACCAGGCGCTGGCGAGCGAATATGCTCACAGCCATGAGGACATCGCCAAGATTGTCGGCAAGAGTCGCACTCACGTTACCAACACGCTGCGCCTGTTGAAGCTGCCGGAGCCGGTCAAGGCTTACATCCACGCCGGCAAGATCACGGCCGGCGCGGCGCGCATGCTCATTGGCGCCCCCGATCCGGAAGAGATGGCGCGCGAGATCGTCGATCGCGGCTTGAACGTTCGTCAGGTCGAGGCGCTGGCGAGGGACCGCGCGTCACGAACGGGTAAGCCAGGGAAGAAGCGCACCGCAAAAAGTCCCGATACGATTGCGCTCGAGCGGCGGGTATCGGACGCGCTTGGCCTTGCCGTCGCCATCGATCATCGCGGCGAAGGCGGCGTGCTGCGAATCCATTATCGTAGCCTCGATCAACTCGACAACGTGCTGCGGCGGCTTGAAAAGAATTGATCCCGACCGTTGCAAGGTTCGTTTGACCGTTACGGATTGCGAGATCGCCTAAGATGACCGGCCGGTTTCCTTTCGCCGCGCGTCAACGGCAAGCGTGAGCAACGCACGCTGGGCAATCAGCTCGGCCATTGCGGATTGCTGGCGCGCTTCGAGCGCGGCCTCGGCGAGCTGCGCCATCGCGTGTTGCAGCCGTGCCGATGTCCAGATCCTTAGCGCAGACTCCACCGCAGGCTTGCGGCTGAAATGAACGAACGGCTGGATGCCTGCGGCGGCCTCACCCACCGAGGTGCCTTCATCGATGGAAAGTCTCGCTCTGTGCAATTGCGCTACGTGCCGCAGCGCCGCTCCCAGGATCGTGCCCGGTGCCGTGCCGGCCGTGCGTGCCTTGCCGAACTGGATTTCCAGCTCGGCGGTGCGCCCCGCGAACGCGGCATCGACTAAGCCATCGACCGCCAGGGTCGAGGCATCGGCCACCACCGCCACGACGTCTTCCACATCCACGCGCGTCTTGCCCCGCGCGAACAGCGCCACCTTGCGAATTTCATGGCGCGATGCGAGGCGATCGCCACCGAGCAACGGAACGAGAGCAGCGCGTGCCTCCGGTGAAATAGCAAGTCCGGCATCGCGCATCTCATCATCGATGAGACGAAGCAAATCTTTTTCAGCGTCCGGATAGCAAGGCAGCGCGACGGCGTTCTTGGCGCGCTCGCAGACGACGCGCAACGGCGCGTTGCGCCTGAGATCGCCCGCCTCGATGACGATCCGGCAGTCCGACGGAGGATCTGCAATGAGAGCGTCGAGCGCAGGAGCAAAGTTGCGCGCACCGGCTTTCACCCAGACCGCGCGCCGGCCGCCGAACAATGGAATGGTGTTGGCCTCCTCGACGAGGCGTGTGGGCTCGCCCGCGAGCTCATCGCCGTCGAGCCGGGCGAGTTGAAATGGATCCTTGGGGTCGTCAACCGACATGCGCACGAGCGCTTCCGCACGCTCGCACACTAACCCGGCATCGGGGCCAAAGACGAGCACGATCGGCCGATTGGGGCGGGCGAGAAACCTCTCGATGTCGGAGCCCTTCAGCGCGACCATGAAATCTCTGTTGCTGTAACAGGCCGCCTCATAGTGCGCACGGCGGGTGTTTATCATCTGTTAGCCGCAGAACGTAGCGCTCCCATTCAATCGATGGGCTCGGAGGGCGTATTCCGCAGATGATGGCGAGGAGTGCTCTTACGTTCCCGCGATGAAATAGGACGCAAGCCGCGACCTGATATTGTCGGCGATCACCTTCGCCGCACGGAGCTCGGCATCCCGCAATCCGCGCACGCGGGCGAATCGTTGTTCCTGACCTGGGATGTCGTAGGACACGCGGGCGAAGGTCTGCCCGGTCACAACGACCCTGCCGGTTCCGATTTCGGTCAGCGAATAGGTCGCGTTGATGCCGTAGTTCTCGACATCCGGCCGCGAGGTGTGAACGTCGACAATGATCGATGCCCGCGTCGAAGCGATGGCGATCTTGAGCCGGTGGGTTGGGGGGGCCGCATAGCCACCGCCGGTGAAGTCATAGAGGAGCGCATTGCGGATTTCGACCGCGAGCCGCGCCTCGTCGGTTCCCTTCGGCGCCTGGATCTGTATGACATCGACGGCGCTGAGCTGGTCGCGCAGCACCGGACCGCCGGTCGGAGACTGCTCGCCGTACAGGGGCTGGAAGCAGCCGCCGGCGAGCGCAGCGAGCATCAGCGCGAACGTGGCCCGCACCAGGCTTCTCTGCGCTGGGGCGGATAGCCCATGCGCGGCTCGCCGTTCCGCCTCGCCGCAATCGGCAGGGCAGCCGGGCGGGCCTAGACACTGCTCATGCCACCACATTGACGATCCTCTGCGGCACCACGATCACCTTCTTGGGCGGCTTGCCCGCGAGCGCCCGTTTTACCGCATCGAGCGCAAGAACGGCAGATTCGATCTCGGTATTTGCAGCATTTCTGGCGACTGTGACATCGCCGCGCTTCTTACCGTTGATTTGGACCGGAAGTGTGATCATGTTTTCGACCAGAAGGTCCGCCTCGAGCCGCGGCCAAGCCTCTGAGGCAACAAGCGTTTTATGGCCGAGTGCGGCCCAGCACTCCTCCGCCAGATGCGGCATCATGGGGTGGAACAGCCGCACCAGGATGTCGGCCGCTTCCCGCACGGCCCACCGATAGTCGGCCATTGGCTCAGTCTCGAGCTCCGCGAGCGAAGCCTGGAAGGCGTTGGCAAATTCGTAAATATGAGCGACGCACACGTTGAAGCGTAGCCGTTCGATGTCCTCCGATACGCGTGCGAGCGCGCGGTGGGCAGCTTTGCGCAAGGCGAGTGCCGGCTCGCTGAAATGCGGCGGGCGCGGCAGTTCCGTGGGCGGCGCCACCTCTGCTGCGTCGTGCACGAGGCGCCAGAGCCGTTGCACAAAGCGCCAAGCACCCTGCACGCCCTCCTCGGTCCAGATCACGTCCCGTTCGGGGGGCGAATCGGAAAGCATGAACCAGCGCGCGGTGTCGGCGCCGTAGCTGGCGATGATGTCGTCCGGATCGACCGTGTTGCGCTTCGATTTCGACATCTTCTCGATCGGACCGATCGCGACCGGTTCGCCGGTTGCAAGCAGCGTGGCGTGACGCGCTTCGCCCGCGCCTTCGACTTTCACTTCGGCGGGCACCATCCATTCGCCGTTCGCGGCCTGATAGGTCTCGTGCACCACCATGCCCTGGGTGAAGAGACCCGCGAACGGCTCGTCGAGATCGATGTGCCCGGTCGCGCGCATGGCGCGGGTGAAGAAGCGGCTGTAGAGCAGGTGCAAGATCGCGTGCTCGATGCCGCCGATATATTGATCGACCGGCATCATCCGGTCGGCGACCGCGCGGTTGGTAGGGCGCGTCGTCCAGGGATCGGTGAAGCGGACGAAATACCAGGACGAGTCGACGAAAGTGTCCATGGTATCCGTCTCGCGCCGGGCCGGAGCGCCGCACTTCGGGCACGCGACGTTTTTCCAAGTGGGGTGACGCTCGAGCGGATTGCCCGGTCGATCGAAATCGACGTCATCTGGAAGCGCGACCGGCAGATCGCTCTCCGGCACCGGCACGATGCCGCAGCGCTCGCAGTGGATCACCGGAATCGGACAGCCCCAGTAGCGCTGGCGCGAAATCCCCCAATCACGCAGGCGGAAATTGACTTGGCGTGTGGCGACCGGGCGGTTGCCGTGCGACGCCTGCTCGAGCAGGCGCGCGACCTCCTCTTTCGCCTGTTCGACGGTCATGCCGTCGAGAAAGCGCGAATTGATCATGCGCCCATCACCTTCATAAGCCGTGTCGCTGATGACGAAGGTGTCCGGATCCTGTCCCGGCGGGCACACGACCGGCGTATTGCCGAGCCCGTATTTGTTGGCGAAGTCGAGGTCGCGCTGATCGTGCGCCGGGCAGCCGAAGATTGCGCCGGTGCCGTAGTCCATCACGATGAAGTTGGCGACGTAGACAGGAAGCTTCCAGCTTGGATCGAACGGATGCAGAGCCTTGATCCCGGTGTCGAAACCTTTCTTCTCGGCGGTGTCTATCAATTGCTGCGCGGTGCCGTGGCGTCGGCACTCGGCGATGAATGCGGTGAGCGCGGGGTTCTTGGCCGCTGCGGCGGCAGCGAGCGGATGATCGGGTGAGAGCGCCATGAACTTGGCGCCGAACAACGTGTCGTGGCGCGTGGTGAAGACCTCGAGTTCATCTTCCGCATTCGGCGTGGTTGAGGGATCGAGCGCAAAGCGGATGAGCAGTCCCTCCGAGCGGCCGATCCAATTGCGCTGCATCACGCGCACCTTCTCGGGCCAGCGGTCGAGCCGGTCGAGCGCCTGCAGCAGGTCTTCGGAAAATTTGGTGATGCCGAAGTACCATTGCGGCATTTCACGCTGCTCGACCAGCGCGCCCGAGCGCCATCCGCGCCCGTCGATCACCTGCTCGTTGGCGAGTACGGTCTGGTCGACCGGATCCCAGTTCACCTTGCCGAGCTTGCGTTCCACCAGACCCGCTTTGAGAAAGTCGAGGAACATCTTTTGCTGGTGCTTGTAGTAGGCGGGATCACAGGTCGCGATCTCGCGCGACCAATCGAGCGAGAGCCCCATCGACTTGAGCTGCGCCTTCATCGCGGCAATGTTCTCATAGGTCCAAGCCTTGGGATGGACCTTGCGCTCCATGGCGGCGTTCTCCGCCGGCATGCCGAAGGCGTCCCAACCCATTGGATGGAGCACGTTAAGCCCCATGGCGCGTTTGAAGCGCGCAACCACGTCGCCCATGGTGTAGTTGCGCACGTGCCCCATGTGGATGCGCCCCGACGGATAGGGGAACATCTCCAGCACGTAGTATTTTTGGCGCGGGTCGTCGTTACGGGTGGCGAAGATGCCTTGCTCGTCCCAGACCTTTTGCCAGCGGGGCTCTGCCTCGCAGGCGTTGTAGCGCTCGATGGTCATCGGCGTAGCTGCCGCTATCCTTCCCGTCCTCGGGTCTCCAAGACTTAGACGCAAAAACTAAGCATTGCATGCTAATAAATCGTGCGTTTTGGTTGGGTTTTCGAGCGGCACTTGGCCATGAAAGCGCCGGCGCGGTCAATGGTTCCGGCGTTCGCGGCGGGCCGGCGCTCGAGGTCGGCTCGCCGCAACGGGGCGCCTGCAGATTTCGGCTGGCGCACCTATCTTTAATTTGACAGCAAGGACCGGAGTGCTTGCGATCCTGTGGCCCCTTAGATTGCCCAGCAGGAAAACGGAACCGATCCGTCAAGATCTGATGGAGCAAAACCATGTCGTCTTTGATGACGCGAGCCAACGAAACATCGCCGAAATCGCTTGACGATGACGCGCGCTGGAATGCGGTCAAGCGGCGCGATCGCGCCGCCGATGGCACGTTCGTTTATTCGGTGCGCACGACCGGCGTCTATTGCCGGCCATCGTGCGCAGCGCGCCTGCCGCGTCGCGATAACGTGGCGTTCCATGCGACCTGGGCCGACGCGGAACGGGCGGGCTTCCGTCCTTGCAAGCGCTGCCGACCGAACCAACCCGCGCGCGCCGACGCACATGCCGCCCTGGTGGCGAACGCATGCCGGTCGATCGAGGAGGCGGAGGAGGCGCCGAGCCTCGCCGCACTGGCGCAAGCCGCCGGTATGAGTCGTTTTCACTTCCACCGCGTCTTCAAGGCGATCACCGGCGTGACACCGAAGGCCTATGCCGCCGCCTATCGCGGCAAGCGCGTGCGCGAGGAGCTTGCCTCTCGCAACACGGTGACCGAGGCGATCTATGGCGCGGGATTCAATTCCAACGGCCGCTTTTACGCCGCCGCACCGGGTCTGCTCGGCATGACGCCGACACAGTTTCGTGCGGGCGGCACCGGCAACGTCATCCGCTTTGCGGTCGGCGAATGTTCACTCGGTGCGATCCTGGTCGCGGCTACGGACAAAGGTGTATGTGCCATCGAATTTGGCGACGATCCCGATGCGTTGGTGCGCAGCCTGCAGGATCGCTTTCCCAACGCGCGCCTCGTTGGCGGCGACGAGATGTTCGAACAACTCGTGGCCAAGGTCGTGGGCTTCATCGAGGCGCCGGCGCACGGCCTTGATCTGCCGCTCGACATCCGCGGCACCGCGTTCCAGCAGCGGGTGTGGGATGCAATCCGCGATATCCCGGCCGGCGCGACCGCAAGCTACAGCGAGATCGCCAGGCGGATTGGAGCACCCAAGGCAGTGCGCTCGGTGGCGCAGGCCTGCGCCTCGAATGGCATTGCGGTTGCGATTCCCTGTCACCGTGTGGTGCGCACGGATGGATCGACCTCGGGCTACCGCTGGGGCGTTGCCCGCAAGCGCGCCCTGCTGGCGCGGGAGAAGGCGGCATGACCTCCGTCCTTTTAGCCTCGCGTGAGCGCGCGCCTGCGCAGGCCGCGCGCACACTCGCCACGCAAATTGCCGCGCTCGATTGGTCGAGCATAGCCGGGCAACTGGATGCCTATGGTTGCGCGACCACCGGACAGCTATTGACGTCGCAGCAATGCGTGGCGCTGGTCGAAAGCTACGCGTCGGACGCGCCGTTTCGCAGCCGTGTGGTGATGGCACGGCATGGCTTCGGACGCGGGGAGTACAAATACTTCGCCTATCCGCTGCCGGAGTTGGTGGCCGCGTTGCGGGAGGCGCTATACCCACCGTTGGCCGCGGTCGCCAACCGCTGGAACGATGCCATGGGGACGCGTGTGCGATTTCCGCACGATCACGCGGCCTATCTCGTGCGCTGTCATAAAGCCGGACAGACGAAACCGACACCGCTTCTCCTCGCCTACGAGGCCGGCGACTATAATTGTCTGCACCAAGACCTCTACGGCGAGCACGTTTTTCCGTTGCAGATCGCCTTCCTGTTGTCGCGTCCGGGCGACGATTTCACCGGGGGTGAATTCGTGCTCACGGAGCAGCGGCCGCGCATGCAGTCGCGGGCGGAAATCGTTCCGCTCGTGCAAGGCGAGGGCGTCATCTTCCCCGTGCATCACCGGCCGGTGCAAGGCACGCGCGGCGTCTATCGCGTCAACATGCGCCACGGCGTGAGCCGACTGCGGTCGGGTCACCGCCACACGCTCGGGATCATTTTCCACGATGCCGAGTAAGCAGACCTGAGTGCCTGCGCCGGAACACGTGCCATCGTGCTAGAATCGAATGATGAGCGGCGGCGCAGCAAATATCGTCGAAACGCCCCTGGCTAAGGTCCGCGATCAGATCGCGCGCGCCTGCGCGGAGGCGCGGCGCAATCCGGCCTCGGTGACGCTGGTCGCTGTTGCAAAGACGTTCGGCGCGGATGCCATCGAGCCGGTCATCGCCGCGGGCCAACGCGTCTTCGGCGAGAATCGGGTGCAGGAGGCAAAGGCGAAATGGCCGCCGCTCAAACAGCGCCATGGCGACATCGAGCTTCATCTTGTCGGCGCGCTGCAGTCCAACAAAGCGAAAGAGGCCGTCGCGTTATTCGACGCCATTCATTCGCTTGATCGGCCGAGCCTGGCCGAGGCACTGGCCAAGGAAATCGCCAAGCAGGGCCGCAGCCCGACGCTGTTCATCGAGGTCAACACCGGCGGCGAGCCGCAGAAAGCCGGTGTGTTACCGGAGGAGACCGATGCCTTCGTTAGGGCGTGCCGCGAGCACTACGGGCTCGCGATTGCCGGCCTCATGTGCCTTCCGCCGGCCCATGAGGCGCCGGCCCCGCATTTCGCGCTGACAGCCACGATCGCACGCCGCAATGGTTTGCCGCTTTTGTCGATGGGTATGAGCGCGGATTTTCCACTCGCCATTGCGTTCGGCGCGACCCATGTGCGAGTGGGAACCGCCATATTCGGAGAAAGGGCGCTGCGGGAAGACGTCCGGGCCTAAAGTTCAACCGCGATCCGCGTCTGTGGGCCCAGCACCGCGAGCAAGCGTTGGAGGTCTTTTGGCGCGAGCGCCACGCATCCCGCTGTCGGCGATCGGTTCGGCCGCGCCAGGTGCACGAAGACCGCGCTGCCCCGGCCGGCGATCCGGGGGCGGGTGTTGTGGTCGATTTCGATAATGAAATCGTAGAGTTGGTCGTCCCGCCAAAGACGGTCTCCGCCGTCACCGGCCGAGCGTTGGAGCGCGCGGTTGTAACGGCGGTCTGTGGTATCCTCGCACCAGGCGAGGGTAGGATGAATGCGGCGGGTCGGCAGCAGCGTGGGCGGATGCGGGTGGCGATCGGCCCGCCACCACAGGCGGACGAGCCGGAATCGCCCGCGCGGCGTCGCGCCATCGCCCTCGAATTTGTTGGCGCGGATGCCGCCGCGACCGAGCACGACCGGCATTGCGCGCGGTCCGGCGAGCAGGATGCCGCGGGTCCGCCTGCCCGGCTTGGTCCGGACGCGGATCAAGGAAAGAGCCCGGCGGCGCATGGAACAATCCTGCCGATCCCAGCTGCGAACTATCGTCAAAGTGGCAATCCAGCTTGCCCTTTTACCCCCGAATGATCTATTTCGCGCCATGCCTTGCCGGGACGACACTGCTCCTGGGGCGGAAACATGACGAATACCCGCAAAATCCTGATCGTCGACGACGACGCTGAGCTGCGTGAGGCGCTCGTCGAGCAGCTCGCACTCCATGAGGAGTTCGAGTCCATTGCGGTCGACAATGGGACCAAGGGCGTACAGGCGGCCAAGGCCGGGCAGATCGACCTTGTAATCATGGATGTCGGGCTACCCGATGTGGACGGGCGGGAAGCGGTGCGCATCCTGCGCAAGAACGGCTTCAAGGCGCCGATCATCATGTTGACAGGGCACAATACCGACTCCGACACCATCCTCGGACTCGAATCGGGCGCGAACGACTACGTCACCAAGCCTTTTCGCTTTGCGGTGCTGCTTGCCCGCATCCGCGCGCAACTGCGCCAGCACGAGGCGAGCGAGGACGCGGTGTTCACCATCGGCCCCTATACGTTCCGACCAAGCTCCAAGATTCTGCTCAATTCCAAAGGCAACAAGGTTCGGCTCACGGAGAAGGAGACCGCTATTCTGCGATACCTCTATCGCGCCGGCCAACGTCCGGTATCGCGTGAAACCTTGTTGCAGGAAGTCTGGGGCTATAATTCCGGCGTCACGACCCACACACTCGAGACGCACATCTACCGGCTGCGGCAAAAGGTGGAGAAAGATGCCGCCAGCCCTGCCATCCTGGTCACCGAAGCGGGCGGATACAAGTTGGTGCCATAGCGCCGCCCCATGGCCATCGATGACGATATCGCCTTTCTCGAACGCGTGCCGACGATTGGCCTGCTCGGGCGCCCGGCGCTGCGCATCCTGGCGATCGGCGCCGAAACGCGACACCTGCGCGACGGTGAAATGCTGTTCAGCGCCGGCGATCAGGCAGACGGCGGCCATGTGATCCAAGCGGGCCGATTCAGCCTGAGGTCGTCTGAAGACGGCGAGGAGCGTACGGTCGGCCCGTACACGCTTCTGGGGGAGGTCGCGCTGTTCGCCGAGACCAAGCGAGCGGCGACCGCCACGGCGCTCGAGCGGGCGGCCGTGCTGTTCATTCCGCGACCGCTTTTCGTCAGGATGTTGGACAGCTTTCCGGAGGCGGCGGCCAAGTTACGCGAGATCTTGGCGAGTCGCCTGGACCAAGCGACGCGTCAGATCGCCAATGTCGGCACGTTTCTCGACGCGCACGAACCGAATTGATTGCGCAGCTTCACACCTCCAGCGTCGCCGTTACCGGGACGTGATCGGACGGTCGCGCGGAGCCGCGCAGATGCTTCAGCACATCAATGCCGGCGAGCCGGTCGGCGAGCGCCGGCGCGACCCAGATGTGATCGAGCCTGCGCCCCTTGTCGGCTGCTTTCCAGTCGGGCGAGCGATAGCTCCACCAGGTGTAGAGTTTGGTTGGCTCAGGCACCAGCATGCGCATGGCGTCGACCCAGCCGCCGTCCTTCTGTGCCGCGGCAAGCTTGTCGCACTCGATCGGCGTGTGCGACACCACTCGTAGCATCTGTTTGTGGCTCCAGACATCGTGCTCGAGCGGCGCGACATTGAGATCGCCGAGCAGGATCATGCGTTTTGAGCTGTCACAACGCAACGCAGCGGACGCCCGCATTTCATCGAGAAAGGCGAGTTTGTGCGCGAACTTCGGATTGACCGCGGGATCGGGGACGTCGCCGCCGGCCGGGACATACAGGTTATGCAGGGTGATCGGATCGCGAAGTCCCGCGCGTTCGCCGAGCACGGCCGAGATGTGCCGGCAGTCGCTCTTCCCGCAAAACGACTGGACATCGAAGCTTTCGAACGGCAGACGCGAAAGCACGACGACGCCGTGATAGCCCTTCTGCCCATTGAGCGCCACGTACTCATAGCCGAGCCGCTTGAAGCGCTTGATCGGAAACTTATCGTCGGGGCACTTGGTTTCCTGCAGACAGAGAACGTCGGGCCGAACTGCCTTCACGAACCTCGCCACACCCTCGATGCGCAGCCGCACCGAATTGATATTCCACGTTGTGATTGTCAGCCGCATCAGGATTTCGGACGAAACGGACGGATAGCGCCCGCTAATTGGCGATCGCTCGCCACGAGGTCAAGCACAAAACGTCTGAGGACTGATTTGCGGAACCGCCGCTACTGGATGTAGCGGGTGTAATCGATCTTGAACAGGCTGGGGTCCGGCCGCTTGCTGTTGTCGAGCTTGGACACCGCGACCGTCGTGTCGTAGCCCTGCGGATCGGTGATCGTCCACTGCCTTAACTGATAATCCTTGGCGCCCACCATCATCACCAGGCGGCTGGTGCCGATGAGCGGTTGCCTCTCCTCGATCGTGATCGTCACGAACGTGTCGTCAGCGCGTACCCCTATGACGTTCGTCTCCTTGAGAAGATCGATACGCTCGGAGAGGAGGAAGCGCAGCGGCGTCTGCGAGAGCGGATAGAGATCCTGCGTGGCAAGCTTGCGGTCGCGTACCACGACCGACTGACCGTCGGCGATGATCTCGATGCGGCTCGGCGGCTCGTATTCGAAACGAACCTTGCCGGGTTTCTGGATATAGAATTCGCCCCTGACACGACTGCCGTCAGGGCCGAGCTGCACGAAATCGCCGACCAATTGCTGCATGTTCGTGAGGTAGGCGCTGATCTTGTCGACCTGGGCGCGTTGTGTAGGCGTGAAACCGGCGGTGGTCGTCACCGGCGTCGGCGAGGCCTCGGGCTCCTTATCCAGGTGAAACAGCGACCTGACGCCGGCCGCCAAGCCCGAGCCGCCAGATTGCGCGGTCGTTCCCGACTTGCTGGGCGGGGCAGCGCGCTCCTTGGGGAGCGGCGCGGGCGCCGGCAAGGGAATGGGCTCGGCGTTCGCCGTCCATCCCAGCGCGACCATGCCCAAAACCGCCACCCCGACGAATAGCCCCTGGCCCGTTCCAGCCATGGTCCCTCTCCCCGTCCCGTCCGGTCGGTAGCTGCCCCGTGTGGCGAGAAGACGACGAATTCCGCAAAAAGGCCTTAACAGCGGCTAACGGACTTCTCAATAACGGTCCGCGGCCTCCTCGCCTATCAGGATTTCGCGCTTGCCGGCGTGGTTGGCCTGCCCAACGACGCCTTCCTTTTCCATGCGCTCTACGAGCGAGGCCGCCCGGTTGTAGCCGATTTGCAGGCGGCGCTGGATGTAGCTGGTCGAGGCCTTGCGGTCGCGCAGCACGACCTGCACCGCCTGCTGGTAAAGGTCGCCGGCGTCGGACTCGCCCATTCCGGTCGCGTCGAAGACGGGATTGCCGTCTTCGTCTTCGTCCTCCGCCGCCGTCACGGCGTCGAGGTATTGCGGCGTGCCTTGCGATTTGAGATGGCGCACGACTTTCTCGACCTCCTCGTCGGAGCAAAATGGTCCGTGCACCCGGCTGATGCGGCCGCCACCGGCCATGTAGAGCATGTCGCCCTGCCCGAGGAGCTGTTCGGCGCCCTGCTCTCCCAAAATGGTGCGGCTATCGATCTTCGACGTGACCTGGAACGAGATGCGGGTCGGGAAATTGGCCTTGATCGTGCCGGTGATGACGTCGACCGACGGCCGTTGCGTTGCCAGGATCACGTGCAGGCCGGCCGCACGCGCCATCTGCGCGAGCCGCTGCACGGCGCCTTCGATGTCCTTGCCGGCGACCATCATCAGGTCCGCCATCTCGTCCACGATGACCACGACGAACGGCAGCGGCTCGAGATCCAGCTCCTCGTTTTCGTAGATCGCCTCGCCCGTCTCCTTGTCGTAGCCGGTATGGACAGTACGGGTGAGCTTCTCGCCCTTCGCCTTCGCCTCGGCCACGCGCGCGTTGTAACCGTCGATATTGCGCACGCCGAGCTTCGACATCTTCTTGTAGCGCTCCTCCATTTCGCGCACCGCCCATTTGAGCGCGACGACGGCCTTCTTGGGATCGGTGACGACTGGGGTGAGCAGGTGCGGGATGCCGTCGTAGACCGACAGCTCGAGCATTTTCGGGTCGACCATGATGAGGCGGCATTGGTCCGGCCGTAGCCGGTAGAGCAGACTCAAGATCATGGTGTTGATGGCGACCGACTTGCCCGAGCCGGTGGTGCCGGCGATCAACAGATGCGGCATGCGTCCGAGATCGACGATCACCGGCTCGCCGCCGATGGTCTTGCCCAGACAGAGCGGCAACTTCGCGCTGCTGTCGATGTAGTCGCGGCTGGCGAGCTGTTCGCGCAAATACACCTTCTCGCGCGTCGGGTTCGGCAGCTCGATGCCGATGACGTTGCGTCCAGCCACCACCGCGACGCGCGCCGAGAGCGCGCTCATAGAGCGGGCGATGTCGTCGGCGAGCCCGATCACACGCGACGATTTGATGCCCGGCGCGGGCTCGAGCTCGTAAAGCGTGACCACCGGGCCGGGCCGGGCATTGATGATCTCGCCGCGCACGCCGAAGTCGGCGAGGACGCCCTCGAGCGCGGTGGCGTTCGCCTGCAGCGTGTCGGTGCTCAGCGTCGCGCGTCCGACGGCCTTCGGCGCAGCAAGGAGTTCGAGCGAGGGCAGCACATAGCCGCCGCTCGACCTTCGTGGCGCGCGCGGGGTTGCTCTGGGCTTGCGCGACGCAACGCGGCTCGTGTTGTCATCCTCGTCCTCCATCTCCACAGCGAGTTTCGACTGCGCGGCGTCACTTGCATCGAAGCGCGGTTCGATACGGCCATGCGGCGGCGCCTCGCGGTGCACCGGTGCGGGTGTCGGCGGCCGGCGCGTGAGTGCGCGCGCGAGACGCGCCTTCAGGCTCAGAAAGCCGTGTGTTATCCAGCCGAGCGAGATGGAGGCTTCATCGTCCTCGGCCGCAACGTCCGCGTTGCGATCATTGCTCCTCCATCCAAATCCGGCGACGACCGCGAAGCACAGCAGCGTTCCCGCGCCCGCTATGATCGCGATCGCGACGCGCATCGCTCCCGCAAGCGTTCCGCCCGCGAGCAGCGCCGGCAGCCGCAGCACCCAATCCCCGATCACGCCGCCGAGCCCAACCGGCAGCGGCCAGGCGGGGCTGCGCGGCAGCGCGGCAGCGCAGCCGGCACTGAGCACCACGCCGAGAACCCAGAACAGCAGGCGCAGGCGCTCGTGCCGCAAGGGTCGGTGAGTGATGAGCCGCCAGCCCCACATGGCGATCGGCAAAATGAAGGCGAGCGCTGCCACCCCAAGAACCTGCATCAGCAGATCGGCAACGATGGCGCCGGGTGCGCCGAGTAGGTTGCGTACCGGCGCATTGGTGGCGTGGCTCAGCGAGGGATCCTGTACCGACCAGGTCGCAAGCGCGAGCGCAAGGAGCGTGGCCAGCACGATAAGGCCGAAGCCGCCGAGTTCGCGCAGGCGCCGGCGTAGCGCCTCACGCACGCCGTCGGGAAGAAAATTGAGAGTCTCGAGGCCGCGGTCGATGGCAGCCATAATGATCCCTCAGCCCAGCACCGCCACGAGACGATGGAGCGCCTCCGCCGTCGTCTCCCGATCCTGCACCATGGCGACGCGAATGTAGCCGAACCCGGGATTGGAGCCGTCGGTCTGCTCGCGTGCGAGATAGCGGCCCGGTACCACGCGCAGTCCCGCCTCGCGCCAGAGCCTAAGCGCGACCGCTTCATCGCCGCCTTGCGCCGAAACGTCGAGCCAGAGAAAGAATCCGCCGCCCGGCCGCCGGTAACCGTAGCGATCGCCGATGATGTCGTCGGCGAGATCGTATTTCTGCGCATAGAGTCGCCGGTTTTCTTCGACATGCGCCTCATCGCCATAGGCGGCGATGGCGACGCGCTGCGCCGGGAGTGGCACTTGCGGTGCCGAGACGTTGCGCAGCTCCAGGAAGCGCGCGAGGAATTTTCGATCGCCGGCGGCAAAACCGATGCGCAGTCCCGGTAGGTTCGAGCGCTTGGACAACGACTGGAACTCGACCACGTTTGCAAAATCGGGGCCGGCGGCTTCGAGCATGCCGGCAGGCGGATGTCGCGTGTAGATCTCCGAATAACATTCGTCACTGAACACCAGGAATCCAAACCGCCGGGCGAGAGCGACCACGCGCGTAAGATAGTTTAGGTCGGCTACCGCACCCTGCGGGTTGGCAGGCGAAGCAATGAAGAAGGCGACGGTGCGGGCGAGAAGTTCATCCGAGAGCGCATCGAGATCGGGAAGAAAGCCGGTCGCCGCCGTGGCCGGCAGGTACACCGGCTCGCAATTCGCCGCCACCGCACCCGCGGCGTAGGCGGCGTAAAAGGGGTTGGGAATGAGCATTGCGCGGCGGCCCCGGCGGCCGGTAACCCAGCGCGCCGCCGCGATGGCCGCGAGAAACAGTCCTTCCCGCGACCCGTTGAGCACCAAAATTTCATGGGCCGGATCGATCGACCGCGGCAGGGCAAAGCGCCGCCCGAGCCACGCTGCGGCCGCCTCGCAAAAGGCGTCGAGGCCCTTGTTCATGGGATATCGGCCAAACTCGTCGATATGGGCGGCCAGGAGCGGGCCGACGAATGCCGGCACGCCGTGCTGCGGTTCGCCCACGGCCAAGCTGATTGGAGATTTGCCGGGCTCGAGGTTGCCCAAAAGCTCGCGCAGCCGCACGAATGGCGAACGGCCGATGTCGGGCCGACCAGGCGAGGGAGGAGGGACGCGTTCGGCGGCGGTCATAAACATAGACAAAGCGGCGCCAACACCCGCCGCACCAGGGTTTGTCCTACCATAGGTGCGGCGGGGTTAAGGCGCGATTAACCTTTGGTCATATTCACCGTCATTCACTCCGGTTAAGTAACCGGACTAAGCCCTTGGTCCCCGTTGTCTTTTTCGTTAATCGGTATTAAACTACGTCAACGGCAATTTCGCATCGACCGTTAACTAGGCGTTAACTCATGGCCAGACCGAGGAACGACGGCACCGCGCCGCGGCAGCCGAACAGGCGCAACCTCACCGAACTGTTCGTTCGCAAAATACGGCCGGACGCCGCGCCGTTCAATGTGTGGGACGAGAAGGAGCGCGGGCTCGTGCTGCGCGTCCACCCCACCGGCCGGCGCGCGTTCAAGTTGGTGTACTCGCGCGGTCGGCCGCGGTGGTACCACATCGGCGACGTCGGGCTCAGCGACGCGCGGCGCATGGCGGCCAGGATCAAGCTGGCGGTCGCCGAGGGTAAGGATCCCGCGGCCGAGCGGCGGGCGGAGCGCGGCGCCGGCACGTTCGCGGACCTGGCCGAGCGCTACTTCCAGGAACACGCCAGGAAGGTCAACAAGTCGTGGCAGCATACCCGCGACAAGCTGGTCCGCCCCCACCTGCTGCCACGATGGGGAAAGCTCGACGCGAAGTCGATCACGCGCAGCGACGTCCGCGCCCTGATGGCCCGGATCGAGGCGCCAGTCCTCGCCAACATGGTCAAGGCCGCCGCGTCGGCGATCTTCACGTGGGCGGTGAAGATGGAGATCGTCGCCGTCAACCCGTGCATCGGCGTCGACAACAACGAGACGCGGGACCGCGAGCGCGTGCTGTCCGATTCCGAGCTGCCGAAGTTCTGGGCCGCGTTCGACTCGGCCGGGCTCGTGCGCTCGTCAGCCTTGAAGGTGATCCTGCTCACCGGTCAGAGGCCGGGGGAAGTCAGCTGCATGCGGCGCGAGCACGTCCGCGACGGCTGGTGGGAGATGCCCGGCGAGCCCGACCACAAGCTCGGCTGGCCCGGCACGAAGAACGGCCAGGCTCACCGCGTGTGGCTGCCCGATGCGGTGCGCGCGGTCATCGCCGATGTGGACGGCGGCAAGGGGTTCGTGTTCGGCGGGAAGAAAGCCGTCACGGGCCTCGACGCTGCAATGCGCGACATCTGCGCGGAGCTTCGTGTCAACGAGAAGGCGACGCCGCACGACCTCCGGCGCACGCACGGGACGATGATCACGCGATTAAGATTCGGCCGCGACGCCATGAACCGGATTCAGAACCACAAGGAAGGCGGCATCGCGTCGGTGTACGACCGCCACGAATACGCCGAGGAGAATCGGAAGATCATGGACACCGTGTCAACGCACGTCGTGCGGCTAGTCGAGCTTTAATCACGGCGCGAATCGTGGGTTGCACGGCTGGGGAGGGCATTTTATATACGACATACCGACAACCGCGGGTCAAACAGCAGGGCAACTATAATGGGGAAAGCCGCCCCCAATAAGAACCGCGGACAGGGGAAACAACCCTAGAAGCAACCGAGTTTAGAGCCTCTGAAGGACCAGGGTCTCTGTGAACGCCAAACAGGGCGTTGCAGCGATCCATTTTTTTGTGTGGTCCCCGCCTGCAGCGCCTCCATCGAAAGAGGACCTGCAGGTCATGTCGAACTCCACCGAACAAACCGACCAGCCCGCGGACGAGGTGATCGTCCGCCCAGGCACGCGATTGTTGTCCCGAGCAGAAGTGCTGGACAAGGTCGGCGTCACCTACCCCACCATCTGGAAATTGATGCGCGAGGGCGCGTTCCCGCGGCCCGTCGTCATCGGCGGGCTCGGCGGCGGCAAGAACGCCTGGTTCGAGCACGAGGTCGACGAGTGCCTCGCGAAGATGCCGCGACGGAAGCTCAAGGGCTTCGACGACGGCGTGGCGTACGCCCCGGCCGCTGCCAGGCGCAAGCGCGCGGCGGCGGCGGCGTGAGCCCCGTCGTCGCCTTCCCGCGCGAAATGACCAACCGCCTCTCCGTCGAGGATTGGGCTCGGATCATCCGCGCCGACTTTCGCCGCTCGGTCGAGGGCATCGTCGCCGCCGGCCGGCATTTGCGGGAGGCCCAGAAAGAGGTCGACCGCAGCGAATTCTTGCAACTGTGCGATCGCATAGGAATCCACGAGAGCACAGCGTGCAAGTTCATGACCATCGCCGAGAACCCGGTGATCTCGGATTTTTCCCAATGGAAAAATCTGCCCGTGTCGTGGACCACGCTCTACGAGCTTGCCACCCGGTCGACCAAGTTCCTCGAAGAGAAGATCGCAGAGGGAAAGATCAACCCCGGGATGACGCGCGAGGACGTCGCGGCGCTCTGCTCTCCACCAGTGGGGCGCGCTGCCCCCAGTGGGGATGAAACCCCGCCGCCCGACCGGCGGGACCGCCTGAGGCGCATCCCCAACGGGCTGATCACGTCCTGGGAAGACGCGGAAAAGTTCTGCGAGGTCGTCAGGCACAATGCCCAGGTGAAAGCTCGCCAGTACGAGCGGAATGCGTGGCACCCCGAAGACATTGACCACGAGCTGACCGTTAGCGTGATGATCAGGGTCTCACCTACCTCGATCAAGGAGCTCGACAGATACGTCGCGCTCAATCCCGGCATCAATGGCCGGGAGGTGATGGAAGAAGCGATCGAGGTCCTGTGTTCGGGTTTACGCCGGTCTCGGCTGAAGCACGAGGAGCGGATAGAGCGCGAGCAGCGTCAAAAGTACGAAGCAGCGATTGCGGAGAAGCGCGCGCGCGAGGCGCAGGCGGACTCGCCAGGGGCCGATCGCGCGCCGTCTTACAGTTCATGATCCATAAGCGAGAAAAACGAAAGCCGAACCATGTGAGCTAAAAGCGCGACCCCCCGGCGGGCAAAACCGAGGGGTCGCTGATTTCTCAAACGAGGTGTGTGGGATCTGGGAGGACCCCCGCGCATCGCAACCTAGGGTGAAGCGACGATGCACGAGATACATACGAATCCTCCCGCCGAGAGTCAATCGCGCGATGCTGATTGGACCACCCGCGTAGATCCGGCCTTCACCCGCCCCTTCGAGGTGGAGGAGCTGCACAACGTCTGCTTCGAGCCGAACGGGTGGCCAGGTAGAGGTGATACTCTCGCCCTCCTGATTCCTGAGTGCGAGCTGCAGTCCGTTTGGGCCGCGGCGGATGGCGAGCCGGTTGCCTTAGTCAATCGGCCGCAAAAGAATAAATCCATCGGGTATTGGCTTCGCAGAGCCTGCGAAACGGCTACATCCAAAAAAGCCTTCATCACATTTTCCTGCGATACCGCCGAGCAGGCGCGCTGGGTGGCGAACCGCGCGGCGAAGCTGCTGCCGAATCATCGGCGCATGGCGCTGGAGCGGGTGTTTGACCCTGCCGGTCGGGCGCGGGGAGGATTGTCATGACCTCCGAAGCAGCAGACATCGCGCGCGACCTCGAAGATTTAGTTGAGCCGGACGTCGCTACAGTCCGCGACTTCATCGAGATCATAAGCGACCACGCCGCCACGGCGTTCGCCGAGGCCAAGATCGAGAAGCCGGGCGTGCTGCAGATATCCCGGCTGCACCCCGACAGTGAAAACCTGGTGCCGTCGCGGTTCAAGATCGGCGATGTGGGCCACATGGTTGCATGCGCTCTCGAAGACAGCGCGGCAGGCCACAACGTCTACGTCGAGGGCCGGACCGTCGGCGACAGCGTGACGGGCAATCGGCGCGGCACGGAAGAGGAAACGGTCGGCGTGTTCGCTGTGGTCATCGACTCGGACGCCGACAAGGGCATGGGCTGGCAGCCGCCGGAAGGCGCGGAGCCAAGCGTCACCGTCAGGACGTCGCCTGGCAACCATCACTTCTGGTACCTGCTGAAGAAAGCAATATCCGCGGCCGACGGTAAGAAACTCGGCGAGCGCATCCGCGCTGCTGCTGGCGCAGACCACGACACGGGCACCATGACGCAGCCGTACCGCGTCGCTGGCACCATGAACTATCCGAGCAAGAAGAAGCGCGAGCGCGGCCGGACCGAAACCCACATGACGAGCCTGCTGTCGGGGACGCCGCGCGCGTGGGCGGTCGAGGAGCTCGAGCGCGTATTCCCTGCGGCAGTCGAGAAGAAGACCAACGGCGGCGGAAACGGACAGGGGACGTTCGACGAGGGCTCCATTCCTAGAGCAGTCATGGATGCCATCCAGAAGGGTGAGGAGAAAGGCAAACGATCGCACTCGTTCTACTGGGTCATCGCTCGCTTGAAGAAGCTCGGCTGGACGATAGCGGGCATCGTCAGCCTGCTCGAGAAGTACCCGCGCGGCATCGCGCAGAAGTACGAGAAGCGCCTCGAGAAGGAAGTCGCGCGCATCTTCAAGAAAGTTGAAACTGACAACGCTCGGCGCCTCACCGCTGCCGCGGATTTTTACGCTTACCTGCCACAACACAACTACATCTACGCGCCCACGGGTGAGCTGTGGCCTGCAAGCAGCGTCGACGCGCAGCACGGGAAGGGCACGGCAGGGCTGCTCGACGAGACCCGAGCGGTCGTGCAGATGATATGGGCGCCAGGCTTACCCACGCTGATAAGCGGCCGCGTCGTCGACCAAGGTGGGTGGATTGAGAAGCAGGGTGTCACAATCTTCAATCTCTATCGGCCGCCGACGACACCGCTCGGCGACCCGACGAAGGCGGCACCGTGGCTCGAGCACGTGCGCAACGTGTACCCCAACGACGCCGACCACATCATTCGCTATCTCGCTCACCGCGTGCAGCGGCCACACGAGAAGATTAATCACGGCTTGGTGCTCGGCGGCGCGCCAGGCACTGGCAAGGACACGCTGCTTGAGCCAGTCAAGCGAGCGGTGGGGCCGTGGAACGTCCACGAGGTGTCGCCGCAGTCTATGCTCCGACGCTTCAACAACTTCGCCAAGTCCATAATCTTGCGCATCAGCGAGGTGCGCGACCTCGGCGACCTCGATCGCTTCGCTTTCTACGAGCACATGAAGATCTACCTCGCAGCACCGCCCGACGTGATTCGCTGTGACGAGAAGAACATACGCGAACACGCCGTGTTCAACGTCATGGGTGTGATCATGACCAGCAACAGGAAGGACTCGTTCTTCCTGCCCGCTGATGACCGACGACACTACGTAGCTTGGACTGACGCCACGGCTGGTGACTTTGCGGGCGACTACTGGAAGACAATCTGGGACTGGTACGAGGCTGGCGGCGGCTACAGCCACGTCGCCGCCTATCTCACCACGCTCGATCTCTCGACCTTCAATCCCAAAGCACCGCCGCCGAAGACGGCCGTGTTCTGGGAGATCGTCGAGACCAATCGCTCCAGCGAAAACTCTGAACTGGCCGACGCGCTCGACAAGCTCGACAACCCCAGCGCCGTGACGCTGGCTATGATCAAACAAAGCGCTGATTACGCCTTCAGTGAGTGGCTTCGCGACCGCCGCAACAGCCGACAAGTCCCGCACCGCATGAGCGAATGCGGCTACGTCCCCGTGCGCAACAGCAGCGCTAAGGACGGCACCTGGGTGGTCGGTGGCAAGCGCCAGATGATCTACGCCAAAGCGGAGCTCTCAATTCACGACCGTTACGACGCGGCGACGGCGTTGGCCAGAAACCCGCCGAAACTGGAGAATTCCGAGTAGGGAACGAATCGATGAAATCGATGAAATCGATGAAGTCGATGATTAGCCACCTCTATCCATAAAGCTATGTACGCGCGCTTCCTGAGATGAGGTCGTAATCGTCGTTGTCCGTGGAAGAAGGGGAGATGGAAAAGTCTATGGATAGAGGTGGCTAATCATCGACTTCATCGATTTCATCGACCGCGGCCGTGTCCTCCCCGGGGCCATTGCAGCGGAGATCGCGGGGAGGGACCAGATGGACCAGATAAAAGTGGTTTTTTGCAAAGTTTTCTCACGCGCGGGGGTTCTAAAAAGTTTGGAAAAAACCACCCCTCATCCGGTCCATCTGGTCCCTCTACCCCCCAACCGCTCGAATCCAATCACAAGCAGTCACTGGCTCGCGTGCCTCCACGCCCTCGTTGCAGTTGAGATCGCGCGCAATCGACAATGGCGCCATCGCACCCCCCGGCGCCCCGGCCGTGACCGCCGCAGCTCGCCCCCGCCGATCCTCGATCCCGCGCGTCGCGGCGCACCGGCGGCGCAAGAAGGAGGACCTGATCCTGCTGAAGCGAGTTGAGGTGCCGCTGTACGCGCTCGCCGACAAGCTGGTCGAAGACGGATTCCTCGAGGAATGGGACGCGGACGACCCCGAAAAGGTCTGCGAGGCGGTGGCGCAGTTTCTTCGCGCGTATTCGAGCTAATTCCACGTTCCGGGTTTCGACCGACCTGACAGTAGGCTGGCCCGTAGTGCGGTATTCGGTCAACCCGTTGGTGGCCCCCCCGGTCAGCACGGCTAACGGGGCCTCTGACCAGCTCCCTGGAAGAAGTGGCAATTCTATTGGGGTGGGGGGCCGCAGGTTTTTTACGGACCGCCGGACCCGTAGGGCACGCTGACTGGCAGGGCGCGGTCGATTCCCTTCGCGTGGGGCGGTGATGAAGATGGTGGCCCTCGTCCTTCCACTTGTCGTGCTTGCCCGGGCGTTTGATCTCCCACGCGCGGCGGTAGAGGAAGCTCATCTCGGGAGTCACGCGCCCCCGTCGCGCGCGGTGAGGTTGACCTAATAACCAATTAATCTAGTTTCCAAAACCTGGCCGACGCTGATTGTTTCTAAATCTGCATCGCCGCCGCGTCACGGGCAGCGACGGTCGTGAATTTTTTCGACCGCCCCCCGGCCCCACTGAAGCGTTCGCGGCGCTGCCGCTTCCCGGTTGGCCATCGCGGCGCGCGATGGACATGATTTTCCACGGCTGAGATCGATGAGCGTG
>WNGF01000848.1_pt1 | contig 58337 bp, 64 predicted proteins | sample 5400641 | NCBI WGS metagenome assembly WNGF01 (sample SAMN13153371, study PRJNA577476) | soil metagenome | isolation source: 80 cm soil or saprolite under grassland replicate 2 | place: USA:California | collected 2016-06-15
GCCTCGGCAAGTGCATCGGCGAACGTGGACCCGGACCCGTCTTGCTCATCCCGTTTGTCGACCGACCGGTGTGGGTCGATTTGCGCGAGCTGTTCATCGAAGTACCGCATCAGACGTGCATCACCAAGGACAACGTGCCGCTCCAGATCGACTTCCTGGTGTACCGTCAGGTAATCGACGCCGTAGCCAGCGTGGTCGCGGTGACAAACTTTGCCAGCGCTTCGCAGGGCATCGCGGCGACGACTCTGCGCGCGGTGATTGGCGACATCTCTTTGGACGATGTTCTCGCTCGTCGAGAACAGATCAACGAGGATTTGCGCCACAAGCTGGACGAAGTAACGGAGCGCTGGGGCGTCAAGGTAACAGCGGTCGAGATCCGCGAGGTCGTTCCGCCGCGCGAGGTGCAGGAAGCCATGAACCGCCAGATGTCCGCGGAGCGGACACGGCGTGCCGCGGTCACGGAGGCGGAAGGCAAGAGGCAGGCCACGATCACAGTTGCCGAGGGAGAGCGGCAGTCGCAGATTCTGCGCGCCGAGGGCGAAAAGCAAGCCAACATCCTCAAGGCGGAGGGTTACGCCCAGGCGCTACAGACGGTGTTCTCCGCCGCGCAGCTGGTGGACGCGAAGACGATGACACTGCAGGTCATCGAAGGTCTGAAAGCCATCGGTGCGGGCCCGAGCAGCACGTTCGTGATTCCTATGGAGTTCACTCGCCTGTTCGGCCAGATCGGGGACTATCTGGAGCAAAGCACCGGTGGCAACGTCGGCGCCAATCGCCATCCTCGCGCCGATGAGCGCACTCTCCCTTCCCAACCGACGCCAGTCGAGTCCACGCGCTGACCGAGGCCGCGGTTTGCCGCGCTAGCCGCGACGCCCGAGCGTCGCGTTACCCACCATGCGCCGGAGGTGCCACCGATCGAGGTCGACACGTCGCTGCCGGCGAGCGGGTGGCCCACATGCTCGGGCATGGTGCGCGAGGGCCCACCAGCAAGATGCGTTGCCCACGGTCGGCCAGTTTCGCCAGTGTGCCGCCCATCTGGGTCTCGGCATCGTCGGCGTTCGCTGCGATAACCAGCGCGTCGTAGGTCATGCCGTCGAGGCCTCAAAGCCATGATCGTGGTGCTGGAGTGCTTCGGCAGGGTTGAACGTCAGTACTTCCAGCGGCGGACCGCCATCCAACGAACGGAGATATGCGCCGAGTGCGGCGTCGACGAATTCGCTTGGAGCGCCCAGCAACTGATAGCCGAGATGCGTCAGCGATGCCACCATGGGTGGACCGATATGCGCGGCGATGACCATCTGGCAGCCCCGCACAAGGTCGAGCATCACGCGGTGGTGCGCCGGATCCAGGTGGTCGGGGTCGGGATTCAGGCGGTCTTCGCGGCTGATGATCTGTCCGTCAGCAATACCGAAAATTGCCATGCTCCGGGCGCGACCGAAGCGCGCGAGATACCGCCCGCCGTCAGTAGGGAGCGCAACGTATTGAACGTTCATGATGGCTTCATCCTGAGGTCTCATGCCGCCACAGCGAGCATGCCGGCCTGCTCGCGCCCGCTCTGGTCGTCGATGACGCGATACGTCTCGTCGATGCGCGCAACTCGGCCCAACATCGCGGCAGCCGAGCAGTAACGGGTCGCCGACAATTCCACCGCTCGCTTGACCGACTCCATATGTAGCGCCCGGCCGCGGACGACGTGTTCGACGTGGACACTGGTAAAGACCTTTGGATGGTCGGTCGATCGTTCGCCCGACACATGGATCTTGTAGTCAGTCACATCCTGGCGCATCTTGCGCAACATGCTGATCACGTCCATGCCGGTGCATCCGCCGAGCCCGACCAGCAGCAACTCCATCGGACGCGCACCCGTATCGGTGCCGCCGGCCTCCGGCGCCGCGTCCATAACGACTTCGTGCCCCGTGCCGGTGATGGCGCGGAATGCCATATCGCCCAGAAGATGAACTGTCACGCTCTGTGTCGTTGACATACCTACGCCTCCGTAGTGCCAGACCCATGCCTTGCGCCGAGTGTGGCATACCCAGGCGGGGTATAGAAACACCCGCTGGGGTGGTTCCGTAAGGGCCAAAAACCGCCCCGTTGGGCGGGGCGGGCGCACGCCGCTGCTGGTACTACGTGGACATGGGTCAGCACATCAGGACATTCGCCTTCGCGAATATGCCTGCGCCGCGACCCCTCCGGGAGGCCGTATGAGCCAGGCCGCGTTTACAGTTGCGAGCATTCCGCGTGAAGAGCTGTATGCGCTGCACGCTAGTTTTTGCCAGGCGCTCAGCGATCCCAAACGACTGCTGATCGTGAGCGCGCTGCGCGACAGTGAAAAGAGCGTTGGCGAGCTGTGTCAACTGGTAGGCGCCCGCCAATCCAACGTTTCGCAGCACCTGGCGCTGATGCGCCATCTCGGCCTCGTGGAGACGCGCCGAGCTGAGGGCAACATCCTCTACCGACTGGCCGATCCGCGAATTGCCGAGGCTGTCGAATTGCTGCGCGCGGTCCACACCGACCTGCAGCGCCGCCGAACGGCTGCTCTCGGCGTCACCCTGTGAAGGTGAGGCGCCTCCTCCGTGTCTACCATTGCTGCTCCACAGCGCAAGGCTATCGAAAACATCGTTGGTACCGATCGCGCGCGCTTCGATAAGCGCGAACGACGCGTCTACTCGCACGACGCCGGTGTCCTGCCGGAAGCGTTTCGCATCCTGGCCGGTCCCAGCCTCGCAGATGGCGTAGCGCAGCTCCAGACGGAGGATCAGGTAGTGCGCCTGCTGCGGTACGCGGCCGAAAACGGTATCCCTGTGGTGCCGCGCGGCAGGGCGACCTCCGGCTACGGCGGCGCGGTCCCGGCGCAGGGTGGTCTTGTTCTGGACCTCACCAGGCTGAAAGGCATTGTCCGGGCTGACACCGAAGACATGACGGTGACCGTGCGCGCGGGCACCGTCTGGAAGGACCTCGAGGAAGCGCTCAGTGCCTATGGATTGGCGCTGCGCCTGTATCCGACCAGCGCACCGGCCTCTACGGTCGGCGGCTGGCTGGCACAGGGCGGAGCCGGTATCGGTAGCCACGCCTACGGCTGGTTCGCCGATAACGTGGTTGCGGCACGCGTAGCGACCGCTAACGGCGAGGTTCGCCACATCACTGGCAAAGAGCTGGCAACTATCTCAGAAGCGGAAGGAACGACCGGCATCATCACCGAAGTGACGCTGGCCGTCCAGAGGGCCGGGAAAGTATCTCAGACTGCCATCGCGTTCGCGGACGCGCGCCAGATGACGGAGGTGCTGCACAGAATCAGCGAGGTCGGCCTCCCGATCTGGTCCATTTCGTTCTTGAATCCGACCATGGCCCAGCTGAAGAACGCCGGGCCACCCAAGACTCACCAGGGGCATCCGGAGCCGGCGGGTCCGAAGCTGCCCGAAGGGCGCTATATCATGCTACTGGCGTACGCGGCGGAAGACAGCCAAGCCGTGATCGACGGTTTGCGCGAGATCGCCGCCACCACCGATGCCGAGCGGTTACCCGCGGCCATTGCCCGCCACGAGTGGGATGAGCGATTCAAGCCGATGCGGCTGAAGCGCCTCGGACCATCAGTGGTACCCGCGGAAGTCGTCGTGCCGCTGGCGAGTCTGCCCGATCTGCTGGACGAGCTGGCAAGGAGCATCAAAGCGCCACTGGCGATCGAAGGCATATCCGTGCGCGGCAACGAGATCGTCCTGCTCGGATTCATTCCGCATGACGAACGCACGCTCGGCTTCACGTTCGGGTATGGCTTTGCGTTGAGCGCGCTTCGCGCCGCCGAACGCCACGGTGGACGCGCGTACAGCGTCGGGCGCTATTTCTCCAGCCGGGCCGACACACTCTTCGGGCCAGGGCGAGTGACCGCGCTGAAGCTCGCGAAGGGGCGCAACGATCCCAATGGCATCCTCAATCCCGGCAAGCTCGTCTTTGGCACGGGCCCTATCGGCGGAGTGATCGGCATGGCTGCCGCATTGGAGCCGTTGGTGCGCACGTTTGCGAACCTGTTTGGCCGACCTGCCGAGCCGATGGAGCGCAAAGCACCAGCCAAGGGCTTCCCTGCCGATGTGGCCAGCTATGCGTATGCCTGTGCGCAGTGTGGATACTGCGTCGATACCTGCACGCTGTATCAAGCTCGTGGCTGGGAGTCGAGCGGTCCGCGCGGTAAGTGGTCGTTCGTCAAAGACGTGCTGGAAGGGAAAGACCACTTCGATCAGCAGATGACGGACACGTTTCTGCTGTGCACCACGTGCGAGAAATGCGACATTGTCTGCCAGTTGGACCTGCCGATTGAGCCAACCTGGGGGCTGTTGCGCGGAAACCTGGTCCAGGACCGCGGTTTTGGCACCTTCCCGCCGTTCGAAATCATGGCCTCCGCGCTCAAAGGTCAGAAGAACATCTGGGGCGGTTTGCAAGAGGACCACGATCAGTGGGTGACTGAGGAGATCAGACCCGCCATCAAGGACAAGGCGAAGCTTGGGTACTTCGCCGGCTGCACGGCCAGTTTCGTCGAACAGGACATCGCACAGTCGGCTGCGAAACTTCTCGATGCCGCCGGAGTCGAGTTCACCACCCTGGGCAAGGACGAGATGTGCTGCGGCATTCCGATGCTTGTCGCGGGTAAGTGGGACCTCTTTGAGCAGGCGCTCCGTCACAACAGCGCGGCAATGCAGGCTAAAGGTGTCGAAGAGGTAGTCACCTCATGCCCGGCCTGCTGGTTAGTGTGGAACACGTACTACCCGCAGTGGGCCGAAAAACTGGGTATCCCATTCGATTTCAAGGCCAAGCACTACTCACAGGTGCTGTCCGAAAAGATCGCCTCGGGCTCGTTCAAACTGACGGAAGTGCCGGAGTCGCTGAAGGCGCAAATCGAAAGCTCCGGAACTGCCAAAGTGACCTTCCACGATTCGTGTCACATTGGCCGAGCCGGCGGTGTCTATGAGCCGCCGCGCGACCTGATTCGCGCCATCCCCAATGTGGAACTGGTGGAGATGGCGCACTCCAAAGAGGACGCCTTGTGCTGTGGCTCAGTGCTTACGCGCATCGGCGAGCCGCATCCAACGTCCGAAAAGCTGGGTACCAAACGCATCGGCGAAGCCGAAGCCACAGGCGCAGATGCACTGCTGGCGCTGTGTCCTTGCTGCCAGTTCCAGCTGCGGGTGAGCGCAAACGAGAAAGGCTCGGAGCTACCGGTGATCGACCTGGCACGTCTAGCCGCGGAAGCGCTTGGCGTGAAAGACCTGCCGGATCCCAATCCGGAAGTGCTGTCGCAGTGGGCAATGTTCGAACAGTTCATTTCGCTTATGAGTCCCGAGGGCATGGTGGGGGTCATGGATGCGCTCACGCCTCAGCTCCTCGACGCGATGCCGTTCGGCATGGGCGGCATGATGCGCATGATTGGCAAAGCTCCGGCGCCGGTACGCGAGCCGATGTTCAAGATGATGGGCCCGATGATCCCGGCGCTGTTCCCGGTCCTGCTGCCGGGCATGATGCCGAAGGTACTGCCGCACATGATCCAGCTGGTCGAGCAGCGGATTCCGATGCCCGACTACCTGCGCAACCAGTTGCCTGACCTCTTCCCAGAGGTAGTTGGCAACGTAATGCCGCACATGCTTCCGGAACTGGCGTCAAAGTACGTGCCGATCCTGTTCGAGCACCTGCGGCAGTGAATGCGACCGCATTCAAATACCCCAGGTAGGTATACACTTTCTGCATCGAGTCTGTGCCGGAGACTGACAATGAGCCCGATAGCCGCACCAGCCGCCGAGGCGCGCCAGAGAGCCAGCCCAGGTCGTGCGCGAGTTCCTGGCCACCCGCGTTGCGGAATGTGTGGCAACGTTGCCGCCACATCAGGCGCAAGCGGCTGTCTCGCGCGCGGCGGGCCTCCTCGTTCGAACTTGAGACGGCTGGGAAGACGTACTGCCATTTCTCACAGAAGCCGATCAGGACCAGCTGAAGGACATCTTTTCCCAGCAGATGGACCGGTCAGTCCGTTTGCGGGTGCTGACGAAGCCGACCAGCAAGCTGTACATTCCCAAGTCAGCAGCTCCTGGGCCTGCCCGCCGGGTACGAGTCCTCGACGTTTGTCGCCGACATCGTGGACGTCTCAACGGGCAATGCGGCTCTGTCGGACGCGACTCAGGTGGAACTACGCGGACTCGACCAGGAGCTGCACCTGCAGGTCTTCGTCACCCCACTTGACCTTATTGCCCGCATGCAGCCAGGTTGGCCCACCAGATGGCTCAGCTCAATCCGCACATTACCGGGGACGTGATCGAGGCCAACGAATTTCCAGAGCTCTCGCAGCGCTTCGGGGTGATGGGCGTGCCCAAAGACGGTGATCAATGGCGTCCAGGAACTGGTTGGCGCGCAACCTGAAGCTCGCGTCATGGCCGTTATTCGTGCGGCCGTCGTAGCCCACCCGTCGAAGTAGCCGCGTCAACGGGGTCCAACCGTAGCCTCGGCGACGCGGCAGCCCCGGTCAGGCGCCACCCCGGCTTGGACCAAGTTGCGGCGCTGCCCAATGTTGCCGTCCGGGCCTGCAGCAATTCACTTTGGCGAGGGCGCCACGGGTCCACGGGCTGACAGACAGCAGGGGCGACGATCACTGGTTCAGGCTCGGCTCAAGCGTCGTATACCCGGCGTCAGCAGGCGACCCGTCACGAACGTCGCAAGGAAGATGAGGGTAAAAGGGATCCAGGTTCCTAGCGGACTCTCGAACATGGCCAGGCTGCGTTCGACGAGCATGGCAACGACGAACAAGTCCAGCACGATGACCAACGACACCCACACCGCCGCGGTCCGTCCAGGTGCGGCGGCTGGGAATGCCCTGAAGTAGGCTGTCGCGAGAGCGGCGAAGATGACGGGCGCCGCGAACGCATGGATGACCAACGCGGTCTCCAGCTACGTGACAGCGCGACCGATAGCAATCGTGGCGCCGCACACGGCCCAACCCACCACCGCGGACATGACCAGCGCGAGCAACTGACGCCCGTGCGTGGCAGCACCTGATCCTTCCACACTCGACTCGGCTCTTTGGCTTTCGCGGTAGTCATGCTCGATGATGGTGGTTGCCGGGCTGGTTGCGGAGCGTCAACTGCGCATCGGCGATCATGATCGCGGCCCCCGTGCTGCGCGTCGCGGGCGTTTGCGTGGGCGCACCGTGAGCAGTCGCCTCGGGTCGCCTCGCTCGGAAGCCGCCAACCCGCGGTTGGCGGCTTCCGCCGCGGCCACCGCATTTCTTGGCACAGTCGTCGTCGACGAGCGCCTTGCTGGTGGTGGCCGACATCACCCGCGATTGATCCACACCTGCCGCCGCGTCCAAGGACCGCACCCCCTCTGGTCCAGGTTGCCGACCGAGCAGGGTCAGGCTGGGATCAGCGTGACAGCCTCCGACGGTGCGGTCGTCTCGATCAGAAGGCCACGGGTCTGCGCCCAGGCGAGAGCCCGATCGATGTCCTTGGCAATCCCAGTCAATTCCATTTCGATGCAGCCGTGCGTGTCGCCGACGTTCGCGCGTCGAATGTTGATCACGACCTGAAACTGCTTGCCGAGCTGGTAAACCACAGGCTGCTGGAGCAGTTCCGGCGGATAGATGAATTTGACATGTGTGCTGGCCATCCACTCACCCCTCTCGGGCTTCAGCGGCGATCACGTGTACAAAGCAGCTTTGCCCGTTACCAGGTTCGCACCGCCGGCTGCGGACGCAACACCCCAATGGGTAGTCCTTCGCTCGTTCTAAGGGCCTTAGCTGCGCGACGCTAGGACTCGCCCTCAGGACTTGCGTTGGTGGCGGAATTCCGATCGGCCCACGCTGAGCCGGCACGGTCATGATCGAGTACGGCCACCGCATGGCCGCGGTGTGGTTCGCGGGACAGGCCGGCAACTGGGACCTGGCGCAGTATCAGCTCGCTGAGATGGTCGAGATCCAGGAGGTTGGGGAGACCACGCGGCCGGCTCGCGCACCAGCCCTGAAGTCCTTCGAATCGAGCTTCCTGGATCCGCTGGACGAGGCGATCAAAGCCAAGGACAAAACCAGATCGAGAGCGCCTACAACTCAGCTATCCAGGGCTGCAACTCCTGCCACGGTCTTCGCGCAGGAGTTCAAATTCATCAAAGTGCAGGTACCCAAGGACACACTTGAGAGCATCTATGCCTATACCCCGTGGTAGATGCAGAGGTCGGCTGTGATCCGTGATCGGGCTCGCTTCACGCAAAGCGCGCGGTGGCGGCCCCGTCCACAACAGAAAGCAGCACGCCGAGCGATGGCGGAATAGACCACACAACCAAAAGACCTCGCGGACAGCTGCGATGTCGCGATGCACCAGGTCCGCGTCGTGGTTCCGCGATTCACTGGACTTCGCGGCGTCCGACTCCTAGCCGCCGGTGGGTCAAGACCGGCGGCCTCTTTCATGCTCTCGCGCGCTGCGCTCAGCCCTCGTTACCCGCGACGAATGCGCCATGCCAGGTGTGGAACCAGACCTGGCCGGTATACGCGTTGATGGAGAGCATGCCCGTGATCTGACCGCCACTGGTGATGTGCACCGTGTAGTAGCCAGCGAAGGGGTCCGGCGCCTCGGTCGAGCTGCCGGGCTGGCACTGGTCGAGCCACTGCTGCGCGAACTGCTGCGCCTGCTCGGGTGTGACCGAGGCCTGAATGGCGGGCGCGGTTGCACCCCACGTGCCGCTCATCATGCCGCCCATGCCGCCAATCATCCCGCCAACAAACGGCGCCGTCGGGCTGTACTTGGTACTCCACATCGTGTTGGGACCCATCTCTGGGAAGACGGCTCCCGTCTGTGGATTGGCCAACAGCTCGAAGGCTCCCAGAACGGTGCTCTGCTCCTTGACGATGGCGTAGTAGTTCCACTGGAACTGCATCACCTCGTGCAGCGCGAGATCGGGGTTGCCGACGGCGTCGAGGTAGCGCTGGAAGGCCTGCGTGGCTGTGTCGATGGATGCCAGCGGCGTGGCCTGCGCACCAGGCCCGAAGCCCATCATGCCGCCGCCGCCCATCATGCGGGCACCGGCGTGGGTCACGTCTGTGCGAACGCTCCGCTCACCGTGCTCAGCGCGAGCACGCCGACCAGCAGCGCGTCGCCGACACCAATCATCAATCGTGTCTTCATCACGTTGCTCCTTGCCTATGCCGCCAGCGCGCGGCGAGCCGTCTCGAACTCTGCTTGCGTGATCTCACCCGCCGCGTAACGCCGCTTCAGAATCTCCACAGCCTCGGGCCGCGTCTCGGCGCGGCTGCCGAATACGGCAGTCACCGCCCACACGACTAGCGCGATCGCGGCCAGCCACAACAGCGGGCCAAGAATCATCCACAGGCCGCCGACGCCGGCCATCCAGCCAAAGTCGCCACCGTAGCCCATCATGTCGGTGCTCTCCTTTCTCTCGGCATAAGTGTGAGCGCGGCACATCAAGGTCACGTTTCACTTCCGATCAAGATTCGATCAAGCCCGCTGAACCGAACGTTCAGGCTCGCGGCAGGGTGAACCTGAACGTGGCGCCTTGCCCTGGCCCAGCCGACTCGGCCCAGATATGACCGCCCATGGCCTCAACCAGCGCTCTGGCGATGGTCAGACCGATGCCCGAACCACCAAGCGCTCGACTGCGCGACTTGTCGACGCGATAGAAGCGCTCGAAGACCCGCGGCAGGTCTTCTGGCGCAATGCCCACGCCTGTGTCGCGCACGCTGAACTCGACCGCGCCACTGATTGGCCGCACCGCGACGTGCACCTCGCCCGGAGACGGCGTATACCGCAGCGCATTGGTCAGCAGGTTGCTGAGCACCTGGATGGCACGGTTCGGGTCGGCCCGTACGCGGGGCAGGTCCCGCGCGACGTCGCAGGTGAGGCCCAACTGCTTATCAGCAAACGACACCGCGAGCCGATCGATCGCCGCGCCGACGAGATCTGCGGTATCTAACGACTGCGGCGCAAGCGGAATCTGACGCGCTTCGGCTCGCGACAACTCCTGCAGATCATCGACCAGTCGGCGCAATCGGCCGGCCTCGTCGTGCAACCGCGCCCAGGTCGCCGGCTCGGGCTGGACCATCCCATCCAGCAGCCCCTCAAGGTAGCCCTCGAGCGTCGCGATCGGCGTGCGAAGCTCGTGGGCTATGTCGCCGACGAGTTCACGACGCCGACGCTCGGTGGCCTCCAGGGTGGCCGCCATGTCATTGAAGGTCATTGCCAGATCGTCCAACTCGTCGTTGCCGCCGGTGGGCACGCGCTCGGCGTAGTGCCCGTCCGCCAGACGGCGGCTGGCCGACGCCAGTTGGCGGACCGGCTTCAGGATTCGGCCCGTCACGAACAGGCTAGCCACCACCGCTGCCACCAGCGCCGCGACTGTCGCCAGCACCAGCGCCTGGCCCATCGCCTCGCGGAACGCGGCCGTCAACGAAGCGTCCATAACACCCGAGGTGCCGCCCATCATGGAACCCGGGCCGCCACCCATCATGCCCTGCATGTGTTCCTCGAACAGGCCCGGTGCGGTGAGGCTCACCCCGACCCACAGCGTGCTCACGCCGACCAAGATGACTGCCCCGAAGGCTACGAAGAGCTTCCCGCCCAGGCCCGCCCACCATTGGCGCCGTCGCGCGCCAGCCGCGGAATTCTCCAACATCCGGAGTCGGCTCAGCCCTGGCGATCCGCGAAGCGATAGCCGACGCCCCGCACCGTTTGCACGTAGGCCGGATGGGCTGGATCGTCCTCGAGTTTGTGGCGCAGATTCGCCACGTGCACGTCGACCACGTGATCGTCGTAATACTCCGTGCCCCAAACGCGTTCCAGCAGCTGAGACCGCGTGAAGACCCGACCGGGCTGAGCCGCAAGTGCCGCGAGCAACGCGAACTCGCGAGCAGTGAGATCCACGGCGGCGTCACGCTTGGTGACTTCGTGCCGCGCCTCATCGATCGACAGCTCGCCGAAGTGGCGTGCTGCCGCAACGTCGGGTTGCTCAGCTGTGCCGCCACGGGGACGGCGGAGCAGCGCCTTGACTCGCGCTACCAGCTCGCGTGGACTGAACGGCTTGGTTACGTAGTCGTCGGCGCCGACCGCGAGTCCTACGACCTTATCCAACTCCTCGCCGCGCGCGGTCAGCATCAGCACATATGCATCCGAGAACTGACGGATCTGCCGACAGGCTTCGACGCCGTCGAAACCAGGCAGCATCACGTCCAGAACGATGAGATCTGGTCGGATCGCGCGTGCGGTGGCGACCGCTGAGGGGCCGTCCATTGCTCTCGCGACCGTGAAGCCCTCAGCCTTCAAGTATTCTTCGACCAGCTCGAGCAGGTTCAGCTCGTCGTCGACGACGAGGACTGTAGCCATGGCCGAGACGTTACACCGCGGGTTGCGCCGCGAGGCCGAAGGGATCGTTAGTGCGCTTTCTGGTCCTCGCGGCAGCGGCCATGGCGGCCCATCATCAACAGCATGTTCGGCGGGCAAATGCCTTCGAAAGGAAATGAAGAGCGAAGGCGACGACGACAGGTACGTGAACGCTGGTCATGGAGACAAGGCCCGCCTGGCACATCCTCGCGCGACAATGCGCTCTGGAGTCGTCCTCGTAGTGGAGTACCGACGCCTGGCTACGCTCAATACATGCCCGCGAACGACGTTTCCGCGGCGTCCTCGACCGTGCCACACGAGCATGCGGCGACGAAGCATCCGATTTCCTGCGTGCGGTTGCACAGACGGTCGTACGCCGAGGCAACGGCGCTCACCACTTCGGCGGGCACGGGCGCAGTTTCGATCCACTCTCGACGTCGCGAGCCGCGCTTGCCAACGGCAAGGTGTGCTCGATGTCCAGGCTGGCAAGCCTCGTGGCAGTGCGTTTAACGAGCCCCGCCTGCCCGAACCCGTTCCGGCGGGCGCTCCGAAACGTGAACAGAACGGCTTAGACTGGCTGGTTCACCGTCGTACGCGTGAACAGGTCAGCGAGTTCGCCGACCACGACCGCGCCGATCAGTGCTGGCACAAGCGCCACGCTGTTCGTACTGCGGGCCGAAGGCGCTGAATGCACCCAGGTACTCGCTAGCCATGAACGCGCCAACCAGCGCCGCGATGCTGGTGATCAACCACTCATACGTCGAGTGCTTCTCGGCGTACATCAACAGTTCAGGCAGCTCGTTGCTGAAGTTGATGCGCACCTGGTCACCTTCGATGGCGCGAATGAGCGACCCGGGCACCTGGCGTTACTGGCTTACCCGTCGGCAGCTGGAGCGATTTCGGCTCGAAACTCCACTCCTTCACCGTGAGTCTGACGCTGTCCGCGGTCGGAACGGAACTCACGACAGCGCTCATCGGCGTCGGGTTGGGGGGTAGACATGGACGTCTGCTGCACGTGGTGTGCTGACGATAGGTCGAGTCCGTCGAAGTCACCACGCGCCAGCGGGTGGTTCATGGCCTACCCGCGCGGGTAGGACTACCGAACGAGCGCGGTTGCGATGGTCAAATCGTGAGCCTGCGGCAGCTGAAGTGGACGACGATCCTCGCTCCGCTGATGTTTCTAGCCGTCGTTGATTTCCTGGGCCGCACGGTGCTGCCCGACCTGCTTCAGGCCTGGCCTGGTGACATCCTGCTGGCCGGCATCATTCTCTTTGCCACGCTGCTGTTCTCCGAGACCATCTTCGGGCGCATCGAACGCATGCAGAATCGTGTCGAGCAGCAGAACCGGGAACTCCTTGCGCTACACGAGGCTGGGCTCGACGTCGCGGGCGAGCTGAGCCTCGAGCTGGTGCTGCAGAAAGTTGTTGACCACGCCCGCGAGCTCATCGGGGCGCGCTACGGTGCTCTCTCGGTGCCGGCGGAGACGGGCGGCATCGAAGCCTTCCTCACGGCTGGGATCACGCCCGAGCAGCGCGCATTGATCGGACCGCCGCCTGTCGGCCATGGCCTGCTCGGGTCGTGCTCAAGGAAGGCGAGCGCCTGCGGCTGAGCGCCCTGACGCATGATCCGCGCTCGGCTGGATTCCCGGAGCATCATCCACCCATGCACTCGCTGCTGGCGGTGCCGATCATCTCGGGTGGGCGCATTCTCGGGAACCTGTACCTGGCCGAAAAAGAAGGCCCGGCAACCTTCAGCATAGACGACGAGGAAACCCTGGTCCATTTCGCCACGCTGGCTGCGCTGGCGATCGAAAACGCTCGGCTGCACCAGCGCGTGCGCGATCTCGCGATTACCGAGGAGCGTGAACGTATCGCGCGAGAGATGCACGACAGCCTGGCCCAGCTGCTTGGCTACGTCAACACAAAAGCGCAAGCCGTGCAGGAGCTCCTCAAGGCTGGGCAGACCGAGCGCGCCGAAGGCCAGCTCGGGCAGCTTGGCGAGGCGGCGCGCATGGCCTACGCCGACGTGCGTGAGGGCATCCTCGGCATGCGCACCTCGCTGGGGCCTGGCAGGAGTCTGCTCGAGGCATTGCGGGAGTACCTGGAGCACTGGCAGGAACAAAGTTCCATCAGCGCCCAGCTCATCATCGAGCCGTCTGGTGCGAGTTTGTCCAGACTGAGCCCGGCCGCCGAGCTGCAGCTGCTGCGGATCGTCCAGGAGGCACTGGCAAATGTGCGCAAGCACGCTGCCGCGAAAAGCGTGCGAGTCCGCCTAGCGGAGGTACTCGATCAGCTCGAAGCCGTGGTCGAAGACGACGGCCGTGGGTTCGCTAATGGCTGACCGTGTCCGAACAGACGAACGTGGTGGGCCACACTTCGGCTTGAGCACGATGCGGGAGCGTGCCGAGTCCGTCGGCGGAGCGATCGAAGTCCAGAGTTCACCAGGCGCGGGCACGCGGGTGCGCGTGCGGATGCCGGCACGAAGAGACCCTCGGGCGACCATTGCGCCCGAGGGCCTCACACCTAGCTCGCCGGACTGAGTCAGCTGGTTGCGGCGGCCGTCTTTAGCACTGCTTGCTTGGGTCGACTCTGCCGCCAGGGCGTGCCCAGCAGCAGGAGATAGCGGTGGATCCTGAATCATGACGTGCCCCTCCGGGTTTGTAATCTTTTCTACCTTGAACAGCTCATTCTGCTTCGTTGCCTGTGCCTTGAGTATCAGCAGCCAGCGAGTCGGCGACCACACGCCAGGGGGTGGTTGTTGCACCTAACCCGCGGGGTAGGGTGCCCGGTCGATCGCGCGCCACGAGCCGACTGCGAAGACAACAAAGGCGCGACGGCGATTGCGCCGCCGATTCCCACAATCGGCCCCCAGCCGTTCGCATACCCGCCGATGAGCTCAGGCATGCCGCGCAGCCCAGCGCCGAGCAGGAGTCAAAGGACGAGGCCGGCGAGTAAGCGTGGGCGGTGCAGCATGTGCCCCGAATAGCCGGGCAAAATGCGCGCGGCCATCAGCACAATGATCGGCAAGAGAAAACCCTGGGCCAGCAGATGCCGTGCAGCCGAGATCTGCGTGAGCGCCGTTGCCCGCCCGAGCAGTTCGGCAGCGGCGATGCCGACGTTGGCTGCGGCCGCGGTGAGCAGTAACGCGAACGCCAGTCGCGCCCAGGTGCGCGTCGGGTTGGTCACCTGTGGCATGCCGCTCGCGCGGAGCGGTGCTTCGTATAGACGCAAGCCTGCCACGAAGAGCGCGGCGCCCAGCAGTTGAGCCAGGCTAACCACGAGGCGGGCTCGCGGCGGCGCCATCCAGGACAAGCCAGACGAAGCTGACGCCGAAAGTGCCTGACGCCCAGCACAACAATGCCGCGCGCAGAAGCCGTTCTCGTGTTGGCTGCAGCAGAAGAAACCGGGGGAAGACGCGCCCAGACACCGCCAGGACCATCGTCGACGCAAACCCCCACAGCTCGAGGTGCAGCAGCGCCTCATCCTGAGTGAAGGCGACGACGACGGCTCCCTGCGCCAACTCGATGCACAGCACCAGGTTGAGCGCGCCAGAAGCAAGCTGCCGCCCATTGGGACTGGAAGGAGAGCCCGCCAACCGCTTGGTGCGGGCTGCACGCCGCCGCGGATCACGCGCGCAAAAGCGTGCACGGCCATTAGCGTGCCAACCAGTTGGAGCACCCCGCTGAGCACCAGGAGCATCGGCCGCGAACCTGTGTCAATTGCCAGCGGCTGAGCTAGGAGTCTCAGCACCACGCCGAGCGCGAGGAGAAGGCCGCCGCGCGAGACCTGCGCGGGGCGGTCGAGTTGACTGGCATGGAAGCGCGGGAACAGCTGCACCGCGACTGCCATCACGAACAGCACCAGAAAGCCGAACACCTGCACCTGTCCGTGAACCTGCATGAGCGCCGGCGTCGCTGCTGCCAGAGGCAGGCTGAAGGCGAACCCAATGATCAGGTACAGCCCGAGCGAAAACCCGCCGGCCAGCGCCAACGAGAGGCTGGTGCGGATCAGGAGTCGAAACGGCGAGCCCAGCCACGAGAGAAGCGCGCTCTTCGTTGCTGGCTCGGCCGCGGCGACCACGTCGCGAGAAGTGATAGGCATCAGCCCGGCGGTCTCGCCAGCGCTTCCGTGATCGCGTCCAGCACAGCCGTGGCGTCGAGGCCACGCTCGGCGGCTGCCTCCGGCACGGTCAGATGACCACCACAGCAGGTTTTGTCAAGACCATAGCGATCGAGCACCTCGGCCAGCGCGGGGTAGTCGGCGACCAGCATCGTGATCGGCATTGCGCCCACTGTTGTTGCGTCGAGATTTGACATGTGTTGCGTCGAGATTTGACATGGGTTCCTCCACACACTCGAGCCTGGGCCCCCGCGAGAGATCGGAATTCAGACTCTCGAACACAGCCAGCAAACGCAGTGGTCGCCGGAGCCGCCGCTGCCCGCCTGGATGGACTGGAAGATCTGCGCGTTGGGTCACCCTCGACTACGATCTGCGCCGCCGCGCCCTTTTCCATACGCCCGAGACTGTGATCGACGATCGGATACGTGCCCGGCACCTTGACCGTGAACTCCACCATGGTTGCCCCACCAGCCGGCACGTGCGTGGTCTGCACGTTCGTCGGCGGATTGGCCGCCAGCGGGTGCCTGGACTGGCGCTCCGATGGCCGGCCCGCCAGGTTGGCTCGCTACGTACGGCACGCAGGCGGCGGCGATGGCCACCAGGCTGACGCTGGCGGCCCAGAAATGGTGCCGATATCGGCTGAGTGTGGGCGACATGCTCTGATTCTGGGTACGCTGTCGGCTCCGTCTCCCACACCGCGGGATAGTCTCGATGATCCGCTGGGGTAGTCTCGGCCCACCCGCGCGGGTAGGGCTGGCTACCGCACAGGTAGTCGCACCCGAAACGTGCTACCGCGCCCCGGTTCGCTCTCGATAGACAGCCGGCCCCCCTGCAGCTCGACCAACGCTCGCGCGATTGGCAGGCCCAGGCCGCTGCCCGTTGCACCATCCGCGTGCCGAGGAGCCCGGTAGAAACGCTCGAAAATGCGCTCCTGCTCGGCGCGTGGAATCCCGGGCCCATCGTCACTCACTGCCACACACACTTCGCCCTCACCACACTCGAGCTCGACGGTGATTCGGCCACCTGTACGGCCGTACTTCTGTGCATTGCCGATCAGGTTGCTCAGCACGCGGGTGAGCCGCAGTGCGTCTACTGAGAGCACGACCGGCTCGTCAGGCAGCATGAACTCGAGCTCCTGCTGGCGCTCGAGCACAAGCGGCTCGAGCGGTCGCGCCGCCCGTTTGATGACGTCCCGTAGGTCAACCTCAGTAGGGTAGAGCTCGACCCGACCGGCCTGGAGGCGAGCAATTTCGAGGAGATCCTGGATCATTCGCGTCAGCTCGTCAGCCGCCAGATCGATGTTCACCAGAAGGCGGTGCAACGGGGCGGCTAGCTCGGACGGCTCGTTGGCCAGGACCACGCCGATGGCGGCCTTGATGGCCGCAACCGGCGTGCGCAGATCGTGCGAGACACTGCTGAAGAATTCGTCTCGCTGCCGCTCGAGATCCTGACGCACTGCTTCGAGCCGCTGCCGCTCGATCGCGTAGCGCATCGCGCGAATGATCGTGCCGCCATCAACCTGCCCTTTGACCAGGTAGTCCTGCGCGCCTTCTTGCACGGCGTGCAGGGCGAGGTCCTGATCGTCCAGGCCGCTGAGCACCACGACGGGCATTGTCGGCGCGGCAGCGTGCGCCGCCTGAAACGTCTCGAAACCTTGACTGTCTGGGAGCGACAGGTCGAGCAGGACAACATCGAGGCCTTCTTGCTTCAGGACCTGAAGGCCGCTGGCGAGGCGGTCGGCGTGCACAAGCTCGACCTCAGAGCTGCGAAGCATCTCGCGGATGAGGCGCGCATCGCCGGGGTTGTCCTCGACGAGGAGGGCGCGAATGGTCATGGCCGAACCGACCTACGTTGAAGGCAGTGTGACGATCGTAAGCCAAAAGTCCTCGATCGACTTCACCACGGTAATGAACTGCTCCAGATCAACCGGTTTGGTGATGTAGCAATTCGCCTGCAGCTCATAGCTCTTGAGCACGTCCTGCTCAGCGCGCGACGTTGTCACGATAACCACGGGTATCGTTTTCAGCGCCGGATCCGCCTTGATCTCGGCCAGCACCTCGCGACCGTCCTTCCGGGGCAGGTTGAGATCGAGCAGGATCAGGTCAGGGCGTACGGCACCCGGTTGGCGTAAGCGCTGCAGAGCGTCGACGCCATCGGCGGCGACTTGCAGGTGGTTTCGGACTTTACTGTCGCGCAGCGCCTCGTGGGTCAGCCGCACATCACCGGGATTGTGCCATCGCGCGCCTCGGCGGTGATGCAGACTTCAGGCGCACGTTTGCCGCGAAACTTGACCGCCTTTCCAATCAGGTTCTCAAACAGCTGCCGCAGCTGCGTGGGGTCGCTATGGATCTTCGGCAGGGAATCAAAGATAACGCTTGCCCCGGCGTCGTTGATAGCCGCAGCAAGGTCGGCAACGACACCGCCCACCAGCTGATCGAGATGCAGTGGCTGCATGTGGAGCGCCCGCGTGCCGACTCGCGAGTACGCCAGCAGGTCGTTGATCAGTTCCTGCATGCGCTTGGCGCCATCGACCGCGAAGCCGATGAACTCGTCCATCTCAACCGGGAATTCGGTCCCGTCGGCGCGTAAGGCGAAGAGCGCGAGGCCGCTGCCCATGGGGCGTGTATGCGGATTGCCCTGGTAACCAGTGCGATGGCCCACATGCCCGTCTGTGAAGCCGTTCGGCGAACAGACCTTCGACGGGCTTGCACACGAGGTCGGCACGGGCAGATCTCATCTAGCGGCCGCGCAAACTGGGTGAGCAGGAGCTCTTGACTCATGCGGCCCACGGGCTCCGAGCGCGGCCAGCCGGACAGTTGGCTTTGCACCACGATTCCAGCACGTGATCGCACTCGTCGCGACGTCCGTGACGACAATTGCGACTGGCGCGAGCTCGATGAGGTCATCCCGCATGAGCACTGCAGCCCCCTCCGCTGGATAGCTCGGCGGCCATGCGGGCATTCTACGGAGAGGTTTTTGCAGTGGTGGGTGCCGAGAGCCTGGGCCACGTTGAGCGCCACGGCAACACCCGCTGGGGTAGCACGTACTACCCCTCGGCGTAGTCCGCTGCTGGCACGCTCTAGCTCGAGCCCGTCTCGCGCTCGGTTGTATCGACGATGTCGTGCCGCACGGCATACGCCACAACCTGGGCGCGGTTCTGCACGTGCAGTTTGTCCAGGATGTTGCGCAGGTGGTACTTGACGGTGTTCTCAGTTACGACGAGCCGCTCGGCAAGCTCACGATTGCTGGTGACGCCTTGCACCAGCAGGTTCAAGACCTCGCCCTCACGCTCGGTCAGTGACTGCCTGTCCTCGGTCACCGGTGGCTGGGCTGGCGCTGCCGGGCGTGCGAACTCGCCAAGCAGCTTGCGTGCCAGACCAGGCGTGAGTGCCGGCTCGCCACGTGCCACACCTTCGAGCAGGCGGAAGAATTCGTTGGAGTCGAGGTTCTTGAACATATAGCCCTGGGCGCCACTCTTGATCGCCTCGAACAGGTTGGCATCGTCCTCGGAGGCGGTCAGCACGACGACTTTGACATGGGCCTGCTCGGCACTGATCAGCCGCGTTGCATCGAGGCCGCCCATCCCGGGCATGTTCAGGTCCATCAACACGACGTCGGGGCGCAGCCGCGTCGACTGTTCGACCGCCTCGCGACCGTTCTTCGCCTCACCGACAACGTCAATGCCGCGCGCCTCGAGCAGACTACGTAGACCGTCTCGAAACAGCGGATGATCGTCGGCGATCAGAACCCTCATCGCTGATCAGCATAGTAGTGCCCGCGGCCTGCGCCCACTTTCGGCTAGGCGCACGGCACCCCCTCGCACGCTGAGGACCACCCCACTCAGCGTTGGGCACCTCCCGGGTCAGCCTTGACACTGGGCTGGACTCTCTCATCGAAAGGAGCTCCGCTATGTCGCTGATTGACGGCATGGTGCTCGGTGCGACGAGTCTCTGATCGCTGCTTCTGGCTGATCCCGCCGAGGCGCTTTGGCAGAAGTGGAAAGAGCACGCACTCGGTGTGCTGGTCATCGTCAGCGAAGCCATCCCCGCCGTCAAGAACGCGCTAACCCGCTATGATCCCGTGGGGCCTCTGTCAGGCAAGACGCTCGCGCAGGTGGCGAACTATGTCATCGCCTGGGTCGCGCTGGCGTATGCCTGGCGCGGCAAGAGCGTCGCCTTCGGACGGGTGTACGCGGCGACTTTGATTCTGGTGCCCCCTGGGGGCTGCTCGGGACGTTCCCGCTCGTTTACGAGGCGTTCACCGCCAGATAGGCCGCGTCGGGCCTACCCGCTGGGGTTGGACTGAAGACTACCCCTCCAGGTGTGGCCCGTGCCCGCCCAGAGACGCATGCTACCCAGCACGAAGGGAGGAGCCAATGACGATGATCGCGCCAGTCCCTGGAACCCAGAACCCGTGGGACCATCCTCTGACCGAAGACACGCCACCACCCGTCTCGGAGCGTCTGGTTCGAGCGTTGGAGGCGCATATCGCCGCGGAGGCCGACGACTCCGCGCGCGCCAGTTGGCTGGCAGACACCAGTGGCGATCGCGCGATGAACGTGCTGCTCGAGCTGATCGTCGACGCCGCCGAGCGCCACCAGGAATTGCTGAAGCGGATGGTCGGGCGCTTACGCGAGGAGCTCGAGGTCACCGGAGCACCGCATGCCTTAGCCGTGCCCGGCTCGAAGGCGTTCGCCGGCGCGGAGGAGTCCGTGGCGATGCTGCGCGCGCTCATCCGCAACCAACAGGAAGGAGCGCGTTATCTGCGCCACCTCGCCCACCAGGACTCCGACCTGTACGACGGTTTCTTCGCATTACTGTTGGACACCTTCGCCCGCGACGGCGAGAAGCACGTGCACATCCTGCGATATCTGCTGCGCCACGCGGAGGCTGAGTAGCCAGTGCCTGCCGCGCTCGTCGATCCTGGCGGCGTATCTGGCTGAACGCGAAGCGGACATCGCTTTGCGCGATGGATGTTAGCGGCGAGCACATCTGAAGCCGCCGCCGTGGACGGCGGTCGCCACCGATCCACTGGCAGTGCCTCATAGGTTGCGCAAGCATGCAAATAAACCGTAGGCTGACGGCATGCGACTGCTGTCCCGTGTCTTCGGCCGACCCCACTCCAGGCTGGCTGGTGCGCCCGCCACGCTCGACGTTCAGCAAGCATATCGTCGCCAGGCCGCGGGCGCAGTCCTGATCGACGTTCGCCAGCCTGACGAGTGGCGTCAGGGGCACGCTCTCAACGCCACCCTCGTGCCGCTCGGGTCGCTGCTCGAACGTCTGGCTGACGTGCCGCGCGAGCGCGACGTGCTGTTGATCTGTCGCAGCGGCAACCGTTCGGGCGCCGCGCAGCGGCATCTCCTCGAACTCGGCTACCGGCGCGTCTTCAACGTCTCTGGCGGCATGAACGCCTGGGCTGCCGCGGGACTGCCCGTCTCACGCTGACACGGCCGCGATCGACATCTCATTCGCGGCGACCGCGATTGGATTTGGCAGCCTGATTGGCCTATCGCTCGGAGCGGTAGGCGCGGGCGGCTCGATCCTGACCGTGCGGATCCTGGTGTATGCGATGGGGGTGCCGGTGCACGCCGCGACCGGCACCAGCCTCGCGATCGTTTTCCTGAACGCCGCAACCGGCGCACTCGATCATCTGCGGCGCGGCCGTTCGCTGCCGAAGACCGGCATCGCCTTCGGAGCCAGTGGCGTGCTCGGCGCCTTCGCTGGTGTCTGGGTCAACCATCAGCTACGTGGCGAACTGATCCTGATGCTGTTTTCGCTGCTCATGCTAGCGCAGCTGTCAGCATGGTGCGCCGCCGGGCGGTGGGTTCCTCGTTGAGCGTCTTCCTCGAGCAGTACAGCGCCGCGGGTTGGGCGCGGCTGGTGCTGGTCGGGCTCGGCGTTGGCTTTCTCACGGGCTTCTTCGGCGTTGGCGGCGGTTTCTTGATCGTCCCCGCGCTGGTGGCGGTGCTTGGGCTGCCCATGCACCTGGCGGTTGGCACGTCGCTGCTGGCAATTGCGCTGAATGCGTTATGGGGGCTGCTGGGTAATCTCGGATTCGGCACCTGCGACTGTGCGCTCACGCTGCTCTTCGCCGTGGGTGGCATAGCGGGTGTGCTCGCGGGCGGCAAGCTGGCGGGCCGGCTACCCGATCGCGCCCTGCGCAACGCATTTGCTCTGATCACGATCGGACTCGCGACCGTTACCTTCAGCGACAGCGTCTCGGCTCTGCTCGGCGCCTGAACACGGGAAGGAGTGCAATGGACGACTCACTGCTATACGAGCGGCGCGCACGCATCTGCCAGGTGCTGGCCGATCCCAAGCGCCTGCGTTTGATCGATGCGCTCCGGGATACCGAGCGTAGCGTCGGCGAGCTCGCTGAGGCGCTCGGGGCAACCTACCCGAACATCTCGCAACACCTGAACGTCATGCGCGACGCGGGCCTGGTCCTTTCCCGTCGCGCGGGCACCACGGTCTTTTATCGCCTGGCGTATCCGCAGATTGCGCGGGCCTGCGACATCGTGCGCGACGTGCTGCGCGCGCAACTCGCGGACGCGGCCGCTCTGGCCAACGGCTAGGCCAGATGGTGGCGCCTTGACTCGACAGGAGGGCAACTATGCCGTTTCTGAGTGAAGTCGATCAAGATCAACTCCAACACATCTTCGCCGAGCAGAAGGACGGCGATCTGCGGCTGCGCGTGCCGACCAGGCCGCCAAGCAAGCTCTATGTTGCGGGCCAGCGCTTGCGCGAGCTGGTCGTGGGTTGGTGGCGGTGTCACGTCCAGTCCGAGGTGCAGCCGTGCGCTCGCTTCCCTAGCTCCCAGTTTGGCAGTCAGCCGCTCCACCTCCGCGACCACGCCCATGGCCAAGTGGCACGGCATCCACCGGCAACGCATCGAACAGCTTCAGGTTGAAGCAGGTACAGCCTTCGGCGTGGTCATCGCGCGTGTCGGCTTCGGCTGCCTCCACGGGGTACCCAGGATGGGCAGCAGGTAGCGGTCAAGGCCAATAAAACCCGCGTTCTTCCAGGCCAGGACCAGCAGCACACCCAGGATCGCCAGCACCGGGTTGGTGCTGGTGGTGCCGGCCAGCATGAACGCCAGGTTCATCAGCAGCCCGCCCGAGGATGCCCTGACCGGTGCCGTTCATCCAGGCCGGATCGGTGAACTTGTGCCAGCCCGCCTCCAGGAAGTCCCAGCCGACGTAGATGCGCACCACCACCACGCCCCAGCGGGCAGTTCGCGCCCATCCCTGGGGGTGGGCTGACAAACTACCCGCCGGGGTGTTTTCGAGAGCGTGCCGATGAGACACACTGTGGCCATCGAGCGAAGCGGCGAGCCCTCCCCCACCTGAGCAGCCAGCCCAGATAAGGATCGCTGGCGAAGAGCGGACTGAACCCACTCGGGTCCGGCGGAGTCCAACTGCATCGCTCTGAAGAGGAGCCCGGGTGCGCAACGGCCCTGCCCCCAGCCGCGCACCCGGGCTTGCCGCGCAGGGAGGGATTGCCGATGCCTACGCGCAAGCTGCTGGTGCCACTCGACGGCACGCCCACCAGCGAGGCCGCCCTGCCCTTCGCCGTCGCTGTGGCGCAGCGGAGCGGTGCAGGTATTGCGCTCATCCGCGCCATACACGCACGGTCAACTGCAGCCATCGACGAGGCGGAGGGCTATCTCGCCGACCTTGCCGAACGACTGGCGAGTCGCGGCCTTGCAGTGGAAACAGGCGTGCCATTCGGCTCGGCCGCCGACTGGATCCTGGAGGAGATCGCCCTCCGCAAAGCCGACCTCGTGGTGATGGCCACCCACGACCGCACCGGGCCCGATCGCTGGCTGCACGGTAGTGTCGCTGAATCGGTCATCAGCCGCGCGGCCGTACCTGTTCTCCTGGTTCGCGCCGCCGCTGGCAGTTGGCCTGTAGAGCGCTTCGAGCAACAGCACCCGGTCCTGGTCGTGGCGCTCGATGGCTCCGAACTGGCCGAGGCAGTCCTGCCGTTCGCGACGCAGCTCGCCAGCGAGCTGAGCGGCCGGCTCGCCCTCGTGTCAGCTGTGCCGCGTGCCGGCCAGATCGTCTTTGCCGAAGGCATCGGCGTACCGCACAGCCAGGTGGACACGAAGCGTTTACAGCGTGAAGCGGAGATCTATCTCGGCGTGGTCGGCACGCAAGTCGATAACCAAGTCGTGCTCGCCACGACGGTGCGCCTCGGCGATCCGGCTGCCGAAATCACCGCCGAGGCTGAGGAGCGCGGCGCAGCGGCGGTGGTCATGGCCACGCATGGTCGCGCCGGGCTGCTGCGCACATTGCTCGGCAGCGTCGCCGGCCAGGTGGTGCACAACGGCAAGACACCAGTGGTGCTGATCCGACCGGCCACGCTGCGCGGAGCAGAGCAGACGGTGGGTCAGCCGCTGGCCGCGTCGGCAGGCTGAGCCATAGATCACCCCTATGCGCTCGCCCGTGCCTCGAGGCGCTGCGCCACGAACTGCAGCAGCCGCGCGTGCTTGTCGCTGTCCATGGCCATCATTTCCAGCAGCAGGCTGTCTAATCCACCATTGATGTCTTTCTCCTGCCGCGCGAGCCGCCGCAGCGCACGCGCGCCCGTTCGCTCCTCCTCGATCAAGGAGCGGGCCAGCGTGACATGAGCACCAGACGCAGGTTCCTGGGGAACGCCTTTCGGCAGTGCGGCTGGTGACGAGGTCCACTCCAGCGCATCGCGCAACGTGGTTGCCATGAGATGCAGCAGGCCGTGGTGACGAACCTCGTCGTCCAGGATAAGCCGCATCACCAGTGCGATCACCTGATCAGCGCTCGCCCGGGCAAGGTACTCGTATTGGCCCAGCGCGTCGGCCTCGGCCGCGGCATGCGTATCAACCGCGTGCAGCAATCGCTCGACCGGGCTCTCTGCAGCAGCCTCCGCCTGCTCGCGCAGGCGCATCGACGTAATTAACAACTCCGCGGGAGCATCGCCACCAGCAGTCATCATGACAGGCACCCCACATCGATCAGGTGTTTGGATAACTCTCCAGGCATCCGCCGCACTACGCGCAGCGACCAGCCCCGCGCGGGTAGTTGTGTGCTACCCCACGGGGTGGGCTGCGCCACGCTCCACAAACAACCCTGCAAGGTCGGGACAGCCACGCAAGTGTGGAGCGGCATCGACGTGGCGTCGCAGCTGCTGTGGGCGATTGGCGAGGCCGAAGCCGACGTTGTGGCTATGGCCACTCACGTGCGCAGCGGCGTTCGCGGCGCTGTGATGGGCAGTGTGGCCGAGTCCTGAGAGTGATTCGCACATCACTGTGCCAATCCGTCGCGCCGACGTCTGCGCAGTGACTGTCCTCGACCGACTCGGCCCAATGCCTGTCCCTCCAGACTGAGCTCCGCGCACGCTCAGCGGTGATGCGCTGGTGAATCGGCGCTTCAGTGATGGCGATGGTTCGCGGAGAGGATACCCTGCCGTGGAGGTGCGACTGCCGAGCGAGGCCCGTCGGCTCGCCACCTGAGCGGGCGAACGCAACCATGGTTGCAGTAGCATGGGCAAGCCTTCTGCGTCAGGGGTTCGCGCGGGTCGGGGGGATCAACAGGTGTCGCTCGCTGGCACGTCAGGACCAGTACGTGGCCGGGCGTCTGCTGGCTTGTCGCAGCGCGCCCGCGTCCTCAGCGTGGTGGCACTCGCAGCCGTACCGCTGGTGCTCGTGTCACTGTGGCACCTATGGTTTGAACTGCGGGCGTCCGAGGCACGCTTGGCTGAGGAGCGTGTGACGCTCGCGCGTGTCGCGGCGGAGGCAACTGATGACTTCATCGAGCGCAACCTGGCGACGCTGCGAGCACTGGCGGTGGCGCCGTCGGTGCGCGACCTTTCGCTCAGCCAGTTGGCGGTCGCATTGGACAGCGCGCGCGACGCCGATCCAGACCTGGTTGGCATCACCGTGTTCGACGATCACGGCCTGAACGTGACCGGTGACCTCACCCCGCCCGGTACCCTGGATGTCTCCGAGCGTACCTACTTCCAGGATGCGATGCGCACCGGTCGCCCGGCCATGAGCGGCGTGCTGATCGGAAAGGTTAGAGGGCTGCCGGTCGTCAGCCTGGCAGTGCCAGTCCAGCTCGTAGATGGCCGCCGCGCTGTCCTGACGGGCGCGGTGGAACTCGATCAGCTTCGGCAAACGCTAGGCCGCGTGTGGTCCGACGGGCATGCCGGAATTGCCGTGGTCGACGCGGATGGCACGGTCGTCCTTCACCCCGATGAAGCTATCGCGGCTGGTGTTGCGTCGTTGCGCGGCTATCCGCACGTAGACGCTGCGCTCGCCGGCGACGTCGGGAGCCGCGTCGTACGCGGCTAAGGGCGACGAGTTATTGGCAGCATACGCGCCGACGCGGGTTGGCTGGGCCGTGCTGGTGCTGCAGTCGACTGCCGACGCATTCGGACCCACGCGCGTTTCCATTGCGCGAACGGCTGCGCTGCTCATCCTCGGCATGAGCCTGGCGGCGGTCGTCGCGTGGCTGCTGGCAGGTCGGCTCGGCAGGCTGTATGACGACGCCATCGCGGCTCGCTTACGGGCGGAGGAGGCGGCCGAAGCCGCGACCGCCGCGCGCCTGTCGGCGGAGTTTGCCACGCGCTCGCGCGAGGAATTAGTGGCGCTGCTCTCGCACGACCTGCGCAACCCTCTGACGAGCATCAAGGTGCAGGTGCAGCTGCTGCAACGCCGACTCGATCGCGCCCGACTGCTGGAGCGTGCAGAAGTCACGAGCGCACTTGGCCTCATCGATACCGCGAAGGGCACCGCTGCTACCTTGCTGTCCGAGCTGCTCGATGCAACCCAGCTACGCGCGGGACACGCGCTCGAGCTTCAGCCGCAGCTGGTTGACATGGTCGCGCTGGCGCAGGCAGCTGTTGTCGCGCACCAGCATGCGAGTGACAGTCACTGCCTGCGGCTGGATGCAGCGGTGGAGTCGCTGGTTGGGTCGTGGGACGCCACCCGCCTCGAGCGTGTGCTGGGCAACTTGCTGACCAACGCCATCAAGTACAGCCCCGACGGTGGCGAGATTGTCGTGCGGGTGCACGCCGAGCCTCAAGTGGCGGTGCTCACCGTTCGCGATCACGGCGTCGGCATTCCCAGCCAGGACCTACCGCTGGTGTTCGATGCCTACCGTCGCGGGACGAATGTGACCGGTCGCATCGCTGGCAGCGGTAGGTCCTGGCAGGCGTCAAAGCAATCGTCGAGCAGCACGGCGGGAGCGTCGCCGTGGAGAGCCAGGAGGGCGCAGGCAGTAAGTTCATCGTGAGCTTGCCGCTTGGCTCATCGACGATCTTCGAAAACGACGGGTCGGCGGGCGTATCGGTGAGCGGGTCAATGGCTTAGGCGCCGCAGGTTGTTTCAGTGCGTCGTCAACGACGGCGCGCCCTGCCGCCAGCCACAGGCCGCGGCCAAACCCAGCGAACGCTGATCCTGCTGCGCGTTTCTGGATCGTCGCCGATGACCAGTGCCAGCGGCCGATCAGCCTCCTCGCGGTGTCGATGTGCTGTGTAGATACCGGTCACTGGGTCGCCTCCGTCGCACGTAGCAGGTGTGCATAGGACTCGCCACCGAGGGTGCGGCGCACCGCACCGTGGGGGTAGATCGGAGCAGCCGCTGATCGATAGCGGTCCGCCACCCCGCGTCTGAGCATCCTGGTGCGGCGACAGCGCATCGAGCGGTCGCGGTACCCCTCGAACTCATCGCTGGGGAATGCCGAGCGCCACAAGGCAGTGAACAGGCAGGTTGCCCGTTCTCCGCCGGCACCTGCTCGACAAGATGTCGACTCGGAGCCGACCCATCGCCTGCGGCGCTGGCGAAACGGTCGTCGACCTCCTCAAGGAGGTGTCGGTGCGCCTGGCAAGCTAACCCGATCAGACGCGGCCACCATGCTGCGCAAATTACGCAGCTTCCTGCATATCGATGGCAACTGTGGCCCGATGGATCCACAGCGTCCAACTCGGCGCCCGCCGCGAAAAAATCGTTCGCCAACGGCGTTCAAAACCACTTGAGGAGTTACCGCACGAACGCTCACCGCTCCCCAGCGATATGCGATGGAAGCGATTGTCGGCGCGGATCGCGCGCGGGTTGGATAGCCGCCAGCGACGAATCGGATCGTGAGATACGGGTGTGCTGCAGGCGTCCCGCCCTCGGCTGGCCGGGCCTGGGTAACACGCTGCTGGCGCGGATATTGGAGGTTGGTGCGTCCGCCAGTCAACGACGCGGCGAGGGTGAGCATCGCCTCGGGCGCACGGCATCCGACTGCCGAACATTCTGTTCTGGTGCGGACAGGCATATCGGCTCAGGAGATCGGGCGACGCCTCACGCCAACTGGCGAGAACTGTTGCGGCGACCGCGCCATCGATCCCACCGGCACCGCGATCGCCGCGCTTGGACACTGATCGGGCGCACCGATACGGACTGCTGCGCCTCGTCCTCGAGCGTCCGTTCATCGAGCTCGGCGCGCTCGGGCGCTGCATCTGCCCTACCGCGGCGGAACAGGACCGAGTAGCGGGTCCAGCGACCGCAAATAGTTGTAGATCGCTGCCAACTCGTCGTCTGAGAACGCCCGCGAAAAGTCCTGCCACGGCATCTGAGGACCTAGCAGCCCGCCCAGCGGGTTCCTGCCCGTGCGCAGAGTTCGGACGAACTCGTCTGCCGTCCAATTCGAAACCAGTGCAGGGAGGTCGGGCGGGAAGCCGAGAGTTGCTGGCAGGCATTGCCAGTAGCGGCCGACCCGCGCTATCGACACCTTCACGTATGGCACGCGCCACCTCGCCATCCGACCATTCTCGAATGCGTCCGCGTGGTGTGAGGTTGGGTGCGTACAGCTCCCCGAATGTGCCTTGTGGCGAGGACAGGAAGTTTGTCGTCCCGCCTGTGAGTGGAAGGTTTCCCGACGCCGAGTGGCAGCGCACGCACAGATATGCAAGGTGTTCACCGCGGGTCACGTCGGCAACACCGGTGGTGAGCGCTAACCGGTGCGCCGCGTCCACACGCCTCGGAACGTCCAACCGATACACCCCCAATAGCCCAATAGCGCCGACCAGGAGGCATACACAGCCCGTGATTGCGACGGCGACGGTGACAGGCCAACGGCTGACTGATCCGAGCCGGTGCCACGACCACATCACGAGCACGCCAAGCGCGAGGGCAGCTGAAAGGAGCAAGCCGACCTCCACAACGACCAGGTCAGTGAGCACGCGGAACTCTGGCTAAGGCGGCCGCCGCACGGTGGCGCCGCCCTGCGGTGTCCGTCGTTCGCGACGCCATCGCGCGGTGCTGTCGGTCCTCCGCTGCGAGACGTGAGCTGGCTTTCGGCCTTGCTGAACAAGCTTGGCGCAGCGTTCAGGACCCACTCACGAGCATCCTGAGAGCCGAGCAGATCTCGCTGTGAGCCAGACAAGAAGCATTGTGTCCACAGTTTGACGAGCAGCTCTTCGGTTAATTGCTTGTCACCGCTGATGGACCACACCAACAATGCCGCGATCCGGCTCATGTGGAGCCGATGCGCTCGCCGTGGAACATCGATGCCACCCAGTTGGCAGACCACCGCCGCACGATCGACATCGATGGATGCGCGTGAGCGCCGAGCTCGGAACGACCTTCAGGCTATCAGTCGCTGCGTGTGCCGCGAGCCGCGTCGCGAGCGGCGAGTAGCAGCTCGTCTAGCGTTGCGATGTCGATCGAGCAGTCCGGCGCCAGCAGCAGCCACCGCCGAGCCATGATGTCCATCGCGGCCCGGACGCGTTCCGCAACGTCGGTCGCAGTGTGTGTCCCGAGCGCGGCGGGGATGCCGCCCATGACCGCCCTGCCCGTGCGACGGTGGGCCTCGGCCAGGCTCGGGTTCCCAGGCCCGAGAGCCCAGCTGAAAGCGGCGACCGGGTAGTCGGCGAACGCGTCGAACAGCGCGTCCTGGCGGCAGACGTGCATGACGTTGAACGAAGCCGCGGCGGCCTGAGCCAGCACGCGCAGGTCGTACGGACGCTGGAAGCGCGCGCACTCGGCCATGCTCCGACCCGACCTCGGCGGCGGCCGCCAGGCGCAACAGGTCTGTTTCGGAGAGCCCATTTGTGGCGATCACCTGCGTGACCGTGGGCTTGCCGCGCGTGAGCGTGCCCGTCTTGTCGAGCACGATGGTGTTGACGCGGCGTGCGCCTTCGAGCGCCTCGCCGCCACGGATCAGGATCCCGTGCTCGGCGGCCTTGCCGGTGCCGACCATGATCGCCGTCGGTGTGGCCAGTCCAAGCGCGCACGGGCAGGCGATGATCAGAACCGCGATCGCCGCCTGAAGCGCCAGCGTCAGCCGCGGGTCGGGGCCTTGATAGAGGAGCATCCAGCCCACAAAGGTCAGCGCCGACAGCACCAGGATGGACGGCACGAACACCTCGGAGATGCGATCGGCCAGGCGCTGCATCGGCGCCTTGGAGCCTTGCGCTTCTTCGACGAGGCGCACGATCTGGGCGAGCGCTGTGTCCTTGCCGACTCTGGTCGCCCTGAACACGAAGCTGCCTGACTTGTTGAGCGTGGCGCCCATGACCTGCTCGCCCGGCCCCTTGTCGACTGGCAAGCTCTCGCCGGTCAGCATGCTCTCGTCGAGCGCCGAGCGGCCTTCTTCTATGACGCCGTCAACAGGTACCTTTTCGCCCGGCCGCACGCGGACAAAATCGCCGACCTGGACGCACTCCACAGGAATGTCCTGCTCGACGCCATTGCGGACCACGCGCGCCGTTCGGGCCTGCAGCCCAATCAATGCTTTGATCGCTGCGCTCGTCTGCTTCTTTGCCCGTGCCTCGAGCCAGCGCCCCAGCAGGATCAGCGCGATGATGATGACCGCCGTTTCGAAGTACAGATGCTGTGGAAATCCCCAGGACTGAGCGAGGCGCGGCCAGTTATCGCGACCGTCGCTGGCCGCCACCACCGCCGCGTGACACGGGTGTCCATAAGCGCAACGAGCGTGCTCGTCAAGGCTCGCAGCAGGCATCGAGTCGCTCTGACGGTGGCGGCGCGCTCGATTGCGCGCGCATCCGTTCCACACAGCCGCCGCTGGATAGCCTCATCGGTGATCGCCGAGCTCCCCAGATTGCAGGTCAGTGGGTTTGCACGCCCGCCCGATATGCGGGCTGGTTAGCCAGAGAACCACGCGCGTTGCTGCTCACGCCAGTGGAGCCGATCGTGGGGAGCTGAACGCGACCGCCCCATCGAACGGGGGAGTTGTCACCAGACGTTTACCCGCACAGACTCCCGCGCAACATCCAGGCACGACCGTTAGCGCATGCGAAGGCACCTGCAACCACGCCAGGCCATGGGGCCCTGGCGGTGGGTCATCCTGCCCGCGGCCGGCGCAGTCGCGACGTGGACCGGGGCGGCACTCCTGGTGTGGGGCGTTGTTCCGCTGCTCACGGCAGAGCCTGCAAACGCGTCCAGCGCGGCCGAGATCGCTATCGGAACGTACGCCTTAGCGACAACCGGTGCTCTGGGTGGAAGCGTTGTAGTCGCCGGTCTCGGGTTGACGTGGAGCAAGCCGCGGTGGGTATTCGGCCGCGTGCTGCTGCTGATCGGCGGAGTGGTCGCAGCTCTGGCGGGGTCTCCTCACGACGAACCTGCTCGTGCTGGCTCTGGCGCACTACTACCACTTCAATCCAGCCGGCTTCAGCGTCTGGTGGGCGGCAATGGGTGCGCTGTTCGGCGCCCTCGGCTACGGCCTGACATTCTTGGCGCCTACGAACTGGCTCGCGGGCACGCCCGTCGCACGCGTACCGCAGCCCACGCAGCGGTCAGTTGCCTGAAGGAGGTGCCCCGCCATGACTCTCGGTCACCTGCTCGTTCCGCTCGATGGGTCACCATTCAGCGAAGCTGTCCTGCCCATCGCGACGCGGCTGGCCCGTGCCGACGCCGCGCGGGTAACGATCGTCTGCGTTGCCGACCGTGCCGCTCGCGGACAAGTGACGACGGCGCTGGCGCTGGCGGCGAAGCCACTCCTCGAGGCCGGCCTCGACGTCGCAACCACCGTCCGCGGCGGCAAACCTGCCGAGGAGATTGTGCAGGTGGCTCATGAGTGCTCAGTCGATCTCATCCTCATGGCCACGCATGCACGCACCGGAGCCAGGCGCGGCCTGCTCGGCAGCGTTGCCGATGGCGTAATGCAGCGGTGTCGATTGCCGCTTCTACTGCTGCACCCCAACGACCATCCTCGGAGCAGCGAGTTACGCACGATCCTGGTGCCGGTGGACGGAACACCGGGTGGTGCCGTAGCGCTGGCGACCGCAACGCCGCTTGCCCGCGGCGGTGCAGCGAGGCTTGTGCTTGCTCGAGTCTCCACACCATTGCCCCTGTGGCTCTACGACACGACTCTTGGCCTGAACACTGGACCGCTGATCGATCCTATGTGGGACGAGGACGCCAGGCTCGCCGCTGAAGCCTATGCGACTGGTATCGCGGCTAGGCTGTGTCACGCCGGATTCGTCGCCGAAGGGCGCGGACTGAGCGGTGAGCCCGGCCCTGCGCTCGTGCACCTGGCGAACGAAGTGGATGCCGACCTCATCATTATGAGCACGTCGGCACTGACGGGCGTAATCCGAACCGTGCTAGGTAGCTTTGCCGGTGACGTGGTGCGCGCGTCGGGTCGACCAGTCCTGTTGGTGCGGCGGACGCACCCGCCAGTTGCGGAACCAATCCACGATACAGGCCTCGAGGAGGGAGCAAGAGCATGAACCCGAAGACTGTACGAAGCGTACTCGCGATCCTACTGGTGGCGCTCGCGTTCTTGAACATCGCTGAGGGCGTGCAGGCACAGCGAGCTCTGGTGCTAGCGATCGTTGCCGGTGCGAGCTGCCTGATTGCGGCGGCCATGTTACTCACGCGTTGGCCGGAAAGAGTATTTGTCACCACGGTGGCGGGGCTGTTAACGGTTGCGTTAGAGCTCGCGCGCATCGCTGTGGTCGACCAGTTCTCGACGGGCTTCGTGCTCATCGGGCTGGCGGTAATTGCCTTTTCGGAATATCTGTGGCTGGCTGAGGCTCAGCAACGCCGACTTCCATCGATGAAGCATGAGCTGATACGCGCTGGATTGCTCGCCCTCGAGGCCTTCATTGCGGTGGGTGCTATCGCGGGCGGCACTGCTCTCCTGCGGGGCGCGTTCGCTCAGTACGTGTCAGTCGATTGGCTGGCTGGTACGCCTTTCAGTGACTACACGTTCCCTGGCCTGGTGCTCGTACTGGTTGTCGGCGGTACATCGCTCTTTGCCGCGACGACTGTGTTCATCCATCGCGAGTGGGCGCTTTTCGTCTCAATGCTGACTGGCGCGGTTATGGCCGGGTTCCTCGTCGTCGAGGCACTCAGCCTGGACAGCAAAGTAGGCAGCGATGTGTTGCCCGTGGTACTGGGCATGCAGCTCCTGTACTACGTGCCCGGAGTGCTGATCTTCGCGCTGGCAGGGTTTCTCTGGACAAGCGAATACCGGAGTCAGGGCCTGCCTCGCACACCAGGTTTGCCAGCAGGCATCACGGTTGAACATCCCGCGGCAACGTTGCCATGAGCCAGTTGCGCGCGCGAAAGGGAGGTTGTGTCATGCGAATCGTCGGCCGCCGCATGCTGTCCACAATTGTGTTTGTTGTCTCGCTGGTGTTCTTCATCCGCGTTGTGCTTGGCGTGCGGCTCGTGCCGCCGAGTAGTCCGCTGCGGCGCTTCAACAAGCATATTCTCAACCCGGTCGCGCTCTGGGTAGCTGCGCACCGGAAGGTGTATTACGGAGTGCTTCATCACACGGGCCGGCGCTCAGGCACCTCGTACACCACTCCCGTGGTGGCCAAGGTCACGAGCCGCGGCATCATCATTCCACTGCCCTACGGCGAGGGTTCGGATTGGTGCCGCAACGTATTAGCCGCGGGCGTATGTAGTCTAACAATGAATGGTGCGGAGTATGCCCTGCACTCCCCGGAAGTGGTGCCGGCAAGCATTGCCGAACCGCTACTGCCATTGGCCAATGTGCAAGTCTGGCGACGTGTAGGGATTCAGTCCTACCTGCTCCTGCAGGTGCGGTCGCGCGCTGAGACACCTGCGATCGAACTGGCTCCCAAGTCACTCGCTGCCTGACGAGCTCAGCCGCCTCAAGTGCGGTAGAGGATGCAACCGTTCGCAAGCCTGGCGTCTTCGTTCGGCAGGCTCGCCACTGTTGCAGGGCTGCACCTGTACATCATGGGGAAGCTCCTCGGAGTACGGGGAGCCTCCGCCGGCCGTGGGGCCTCCGCACAGGTCGTTCCCAAGTAAATGCCAGGCGCCCCAGAGTACGCCCCCGATAAGCCCGGTCGTCAGCAGACCATAACGGACCCTCAGCTTGGGCAGGGCGAAGCCGATCCAGCCGAGCTCTTCGAAGAACCCCACCATCAGGGCGGATGCAAGCCCGGTCATTACGAACGCTGCCTTGTTCTCCGTGGTGAGAATGCCCGGGAGAAAACGGACGAGGTGAGCGAAAGCGACAGGCTTACTTCTCCTTCGGCCACTGCTCATGCCCAGCGGGAACACCGAGGGGGTCGCGACGATGAGGCCGCCGGCGAGGCCGAGCAAGAGCCCGAGCGGCCGGCGCTGGATCGGGCCGGTTCGCACGGACTCGACGGGGATGTCGCCGAGCCGCGGCCGGTGCGAGATAGTTGCAAATCTGGACGACGCTGTTGTCATGCGACCCTCGCGCGCGTGCCGTACCTGAGTCCGTCGACCACAGCCTGGATCGTGTTCACGATTGCGGCGATTAGAATCGCGAACATGACGAGCACCAACGTCAGATTGGCTCCGTCGTACCACCAGGGTTCATCGAACTGGAACGGGAATACGCGGTAAATCGTGTAAACCGACAGCAGCGCCAGCAGGTCGAGCACGGTTTCGCTGAGGTGGCGGAACCAGCCGGCGTTGTAGGCCATGAAGATCGCATTGGCGACGATCGTGGCGCCAAGCGACAGATCGATCGCCCACCTCGCGTCATTGAAGGCGGGCGTCAGAATCGGAACGCCCCACGCCAGCAAGTTGTGAGCGACGTACAGCAGGACTGCATTCACGACGATCGAAATGCCATAGCCGGTGACGCGGAGGCCGTCGTTAGCCCCGTGTCCACGATCGGCGGGCAATGGGGCGGCTTGCTGCAGTGGAAAACTCATAGTGATTACCTCCTCCCGGGAAACAAGCCCGCGGACAGGTTGCGAGCTGGCCGCGGGCAGCTGCCCGTTAACCCGTCTGCGTCAGGCGCTCGCGACGGCGATAGCCGCCGATCAGCACGTCCTGCCTGGTAGCGACACCCTCCAACTCGGCTCGGGTGGCAGTGGTACCCGAGCCGGCGACAGTAACGACGGTTCGCGCTGGCGGAGTAACGGTGGTACACGCCGCGACATTTCGGCCAGTGCCACGACGAAGACTAAGACGCGTCGCATCGACTCCTCGCTCCAGCCTCAGCCGATCGCGTCGCGCACACTGTGGCGCTCCGGACTGATGAGCAGGGCGGTGATCAACCCGCCAATCGTGGAAAGCAGCAGATTCAGAATGCCGATGCCGAACCCCACCAGCCCGCCGAGGACCGCTGCCAGGCCTGGGATCCACTCGTAAGGCACGCGTGCTTCTGCATGCGGCTCACTGTTGCGGATGAGCTCCTGGATGGCCGGTATATTGCCAAGCACCGTGCCCAGGAACAGAAAGGCAACCATGCTGGCCAGTAGGGCGCCAGCGCCGGCGATCGCCGCCAGTGCCGTCGCCTGCGTGACCGTGTGGCCGGGCGTTTGCAACGGCCACCACGCGGCTGCAACACCGATCACCAGCGCGACACCAGGCGCGAGAATCTCCGCTCCGATGACCGGTACGAATGTGGCGCCCAGCACGACTGCGAAGGCGCCGAGGAACCAGAACCACTTTGTCATGGCGACTCTCCTTTCGCTGCACCCGTTGTGTTACACCGAACGTTGCGAGTCAGGTTGGCAACCGTAACGGTCAGGTTCGTGTCACGGGCCCGTGGCTCCCGCTTGGTTTGACGAACTGGTCACCGGTGTCTACGGAGGCATCTATCTCGGGTTCACGCGCTGGATGCGCGCGGACCTCCTCGCGTGGTGGGGGCTATGCGCCGGTTACGGCTTGGCACCTGTACTTCGCATCTTTTGGGCTGGGGCTATGGCTTAGTTGGCTGCGTAACCGTCGCGGTCGACTGCTGGCACCAGGCTCGCCCATGGTTTCGTCGGGTAACTTGCGTGCTTCTGATGACCAATCCGACGTCCAGGAGGAATCCGTGAGAGCGCAGTCGGTCGAGCGCCGCAGGTCAAACATGACGCATGTGCGAGCCAACATGCGTAAACCACACGTCCGGCAATGAGAACTACGCTGGCCAGGTTAAACAGTCGGTGAACGCATTTTGGCTGCCGGTCACCCCTGCGTACGCCGACTAGTAGCAACCTTGTGCAACCTGCCCAGCTACCTGGAGGCACCAGTCTGTGTGGCATCCCATGCAAAGCGCCGCGACAGCCGAGTCACTGAGTGCGTATTGGGCGCAGCCGCTCGAGCAGGTCCTGAAAACGCTGGGCGCGACACCGGCCGGGCTGTCAACCTCCGAAGCGCATGCGCGTTGGCGCCGAGCCAAGGGCGAGCAGCCGCATGATGAGCGCACGAAGCTGGTCTTGCTGCTGCGCCAGTTCGCGTCGCCAATCACGTTGATTCTGGTCGTCGCGACCATCATCGCCGCGGCACTCGGCGAAGCTGTCGACGCCGCCATCATCCTCGTCATCATCATGCTGAGTGGGCTGCTCAGCTTCTGGCAGGAGTACGGCGCATCGCGTGCCGTCGAGGAGTTGCTCGCAACTGTGCGACTGACGGCGGAGGTCCTACGTGATGGCCAACGTGCGTTCGTGCCCGCCAATGAAGTCGTACCGGGCGATGTCGTGCTCGTCGATACGGGCGATTTGGTGCAGGCCGACTGCCTGCTGCTGGAATCAGCGGAGTTGTCGGTGAATGAGTCGGTGCTTACGGGCGAGAGTTTCCCGCTAGACAAAGCAGCGGGCGGCGCCACGGTCGATGCTCCGCTCAACGCGCGGACGAACTGCTTGTTTCGTGGCACACACGTGGTGCGCGGCACTGGCACTGCCGTGGTGGTCAAAACGGGTGGCGAAACCAAGTTCGGCCAGATAGCGCGACAACTGGAGGAACGACAGCCGCCAACACGATTTGAACTCGGGCTCACAGCCTTCGGCGGACTACTGCTGCGCGTCATGGTCGTGCTCGTGGGGTTGATCTTCGCCGCGAACGTCCTGCTCGCACGCCCGTTGATTGACTCACTGCTGTTTTCGGTAGCGCTTGCGGTCGGATTGACTCCGCAGCTCTTGCCAGCAATCGTCAGCATCAGCCTGTCGTTGGGCGCGCGACAGATGGCGCGTGCCAAGGTCATTGTCAAACGCCTGAGTGCGATCGAGGACTTCGGCGGCATGAACGTTCTGTGCACGGACAAGACGGGCACGCTGACGCAGGGAACTGTGCGACTAGCTTCCGCGCTGGATATTTCGGGACGGCCGAGCCCGAGTGTGCTGCGGGCGGCGTACCTTAATAGTCTTTTTCACACAGGCTTCGGCAATCCGATTGACGAGGCCATCCTCCACACCCGACACATCGACACGGCCGGAACACAGCGGTTCGACGAGCTGCCGTACGACTTTCAGCGGCGGCGGCTCAGCGTGCTGGTCGCTAGCGGCGGCGAGCCTGTGCTGATCACAAAGGGGGCCGTCGACAGCGTTGCCGCCGTATGTGACACGGCCGAGACCACGGACGGCGGCGCTGTGCCGCTGGAGGAATCGCGCGAGCTCATCCAGCAGCACTTCGAAGCACTGAGCCAGCAGGGCTATCGCGTCCTGGGCGTGGCGCGCAAGGCGATGCCTGGCAGAACGACGCTGAACCTGGACGACGAATGTGCCATGAGCTTTAACGGCTTCGTCACTTTCCGCGATCCACCGAAACGTGGCATCAAGCACACGCTGCGCGAGCTGCGGACCCTGGGTATCTCACTGCGCATGGTGACGGGCGACAACCGCCTGGCGGCCGTGCACGTGGCGCGGGCAGTGGGACTCGAAACGCAGCACGTCGTCACGGGCGCGGAGCTGAGCGATATTTCAGACGCCCAGCTCGCGCAGCTCGTGGCTGATGTAGCGGTGTTCGCCGAAGTGGATCCAGTGCAGAAGCTGCGCATCATCCGCGCTTTGCAGCGCGCCGGCCACGATGTTGGCTACCTTGGCGACGGCATCAACGATGCGCCGGCCTTGCACGCAGCGGACGTGGGTATCTCCGTCGATAGCGCGGTCGACGTGGCCAAGGATGCTGCCAGCATTGTGCTGCTCGAGAAGAACCTGGAGGTGCTGCTCGAGGGTGTCCGACTCGGTCGGCGTACCTTCGCCAACACACTCAAGTACATATTCGTCACGACCAGCGCGAACTTCGGCAACATGGCCAGCATGGCAGCCGTCAGTGTGATGCTGCCGTTCCTGCCACTGCTGCCGCTGCAGATACTGCTGATCAATTTCCTAACGGACCTGCCCGGGACGACGATTGCCACCGATCGCGTGGACCCTGAGCAACTCCGCCGGCCCGGAGTCTGGGATCTCCGCGCCATCCGCAACTTTATGATCGTGTTTGGGTTGGTCAGCAGCGCGTTCGATTTCCTCACCTTCGGCGTGTTGCGACTGGGCTTCGCCGCCGGCGAGGGCCTCTTCCGAAGCGCCTGGTTGATCGAGTCGGTGGCCACGGAGCTGGCGGTGATGCTGGTGCTCCGTTCACATCGGCCATTCTTCCGCAGCCGGCCGGGTGGTGCGCTGCTGTGGAGCTCCGTGGCGGTGGCAGTCATCGCGGTCGCAATCCCATATACCGCCGCTGCCGAACCTCTGGGATTGGTGCCGCTGCCCGCGGCCGTGCTGATGGTGCTGGCCGCGATCACCGCCGGCTATGTCGCGGCGACCGAGGTTGCCAAGGCCATCTTCCACTCGGGCTGGCCACACGCCCGTGAAGGGCAGCTAACCCGCGCTCATCAGCCGGCGGCGTAACCCTTCGTTCACCTGGGTTTACGTGGTCTGCAACCTCCACCACCAAGAATTTGCCTATGCGGTCGGACAGCAGCCACATGCCAACTGCCGCTCGATGTATCGCCCGCGGGTGAGACCAAGATTCCCATCGCGATTGACTACGCGCGCCCGCTTGGCGCAACCGTCGTGCTGCTGCATGTGCTTACCCGCCGAGCGCTCGATCCGGCGGAGGTCTTGCCGGCGGAGGCGTCGGCGCGAACGTACCTCGATACGATCGCCGCTCAGATCGAGGCTGCCGGAGTGCCCGCGGCCACCGTGTTGCGACGCGGCTCACCCAGCGCCATGATCCTCAGCGAGGCGGCGTTGCTTCAGGCACGGCTGATCGTGCTCAGCAGCAACACGCGACCGCTGTTGGCGAGTGTCATGCACCACTGTGTCGCCGATCAGGTCGCGCGTGGTGCAGCGTGTCCCGTGCTGCTGGTCCGTCCAAAACCGGCCGCGGTCGGCGCCGATCAGCTGCGTTCATTCACCCAAGACTCGGCGCGCAGCGGTCCGCTGACGCGGCGGCACCTTGGTGTGCGGACAATCGAGGTCGCGCGCATCGTAGGCAGCCTCGACCGGGCACTCGAGCTCGGCCCCGACTTTCGACGCCGCGGTCGACAGCGGACGACCTCACTGGATACGCAGCGGTTTCAGCGCATCCTGGAGGCGACCAGGAGCGATCTCGCGCTGCCGCCAATCAGCGTGTACAAGCTCGGATTCGGATACTACGTCGAAGATGGGCACCACCGCGTCGCCGCCGCGCGTCTCGAGGGCCAGACGGAAATGGAGGCGGACGTCACGGAGTTCGTACCCGCGAGTGATGGACGCATGTGCGGGCTCTTCGCCGCGCGCGTGGCTTTCGAGCGTGCTACTGGGCTCAATGCGATTACAGCCGCGCGAGCGGAGACCTATTCGACGCTTCTGGAAGCAATTGGGGCGTATGGCGAACGTGAGAGCCTGGCGGAGTTGCCGCTGGCTGCGCGACGTTGGGAACGGAAGGTCTTCCGTCCGCTGTGGCAAGCGGTGCGCGAGCGCGAGCTGACGGCAGCTTTTCCGGGCGATCTGAGTGCGGACGTTGTGGCCCGCGTGTGGGCACATGTTCACGACGCCAGTGCGGGTGACTGGTTCGAGGCGCTCGACGATCTCGCGCGACTGGCAGCGGCGTGACCACCTTGCTGGTGCTACTCCGATGGGTGGGAGAACAAACCACTCCGCGGAGTGTCGCGCACGTACCGCGACAGCCTCATGCTAGTGCCAATGACAGCCATGTTTTAGAAAGCTTCTCGTCCCGCTCGACGGCACCGCGCAGTCCAGCGCCGCGCTACCTGCTGCGCGGACGATCGCACGTACAACCAACGCGGCCATAACGCTGATGCATGTCTTGCCTGGCCCATATATGCCCGGCGACATCGCCAGTCAGGCAGCCGAGGCTGAGCTCGAGCGCATCGCCGCCGAGCTTCGTGGTGACGGCACATCGGTCGCCGTGATTGTCAGCGGTGGCGACCCCGCCGACGAAATCCTGCGCGCGGTCGCTGCGCAAGGTGCCGACTTGATCGTTATGCGCACCCACGGTCGCTCTGGTGTCAGCCGTGCGGTTCTTGGCAGTGTCGCCGAGCACGTGCTGAGCCGCAGTCGCGTGCCCGTGGTGCTCGTTCGGCCCGGCGGTCGACGGCTGAATGCCTTGCAGACGGTCCTCGTACCGGTTGATGGCTCGCCAGGCGGAGCAGTCGCACTTGGCACCGCGGTTGGCCTGGCCAAGGCCACGGGCGCAGCGCTGAAGCTGATTGAAGTGGTCGTGCCAATCGCGCGATACATATACAGCGACTTCGGCTGGGGAGGCGCGGTGTATGTCGACCCCGCGTGGGACGAGGACGCACTCGCGAGTGCCCGTATCTACGTCGCCGGCATCACCGCCAGACTGCGCACGGCGGGCGTGTCAGTCGACGGTGATGTGGACTTCGCACCGCTGGTGGCCGATACGATCGTCTCACACGCGGAGTCAGCACCCGCGGACCTGATCGTCATGAGCACGCAGGCGCTCACAGGACCGGCCCGGGCGTTACTGGGCAGCGTCGCCGACGATGTTGTGCGGCATGCGCACTGCCCGGTGCTCCTCCTACATCGACCGGCTGACGTGGCCGAAGAACCGCCCGAGCAGGTTTCACCCGATGCCGCCGCAATCCACGCGTGAGTCCCTGCCGCGCGCCGCAAGCCCAGATGCGATCGTGGAGGCGCACATGGACGAGTTGCGTCATCCCGATCCGTCGGGCGCGGAGCTGCTGTGCTTTCTGCAAGCTGTAGAGCACCATATTCGCGGTGAAGCCGGTTCAGTGGCCGCCTACCGGCGCCTGCTGCGAGAAAACACCGACCGAATTGTGTGTACGGCGATGGATATGCTGGTGCGAGACGAAGAACGTCATCATCGCCTGCTGCGGGGTGTAGCCAGAAGCTTGAGGGAGCAGTTGACGTGGCAGCAGTCACCTGACGTGCTGGCCTCCGTACCCACTGCGACGTCACTTGAGGAGGTGCGCTTGCTCGAGCAGGAGGAGCGTCGCGGCGCAGCTGAATTGCGGGAACGCGCCGCGCAACAGCGGTCGAGCAATACCGCGCTTGCCTCTCTGCTGTTGGAAACCAAGGCCATGGACAGTGAGAAGCACGCGCTGTTGCTGGCGTTCGTCGATCGCCGGCTGAGGACATTGTGCCGCCCTGGCTGAAGCAGTTGAATGATGATCCGCTCCCGTGGCTGCTGAGCGACGATAAACCGGCGGTACGTCACCTGGCACTGCGGTGGCTACTCGATCCGTCGCCGCGTGAGCCTTCGGTCCTCGCGGCGCGACGGGCGGCCATGTCCGCGCAGCCGATTGCTTCGATCCTGGCAGCGCAGCAACCAGACGGTCACTGGGAGAAGCCCGGCCCCGGCTACGCCACGAAGTACAGGGGAACGGTTTGGCAGCTCACTTTCCTGGATCAGTTGGGAGCTGTTGACCAAGCAGGACGCCAGAGGACGCTGGAAGAACGAGTCCGCGTGCAACGGCAAGCCTGGATCGATTTCGAGCAGCAAGGCGCGCCGAGCAAGTGGGTGACACTGCGGGCCTGCCGCGTGCTCAAACTTGCCTCTGGCTCGTAGCCACGCGTTTACGAGTCCGCCCGTTTACGTATCGTTGACTGGCCGTAACGCGCGTTGCAGTCTGCGCGACGGAGCATGTCGTGGCGAAAGGAGATTGGCATGCTCTCACGCAGTATGCATAGGCTTGCCCGTGGACCACTCGGGCGCATAACCGCGGCCCTCATCGGCGCGGTGGTGGTGTCGGCGGTGGCGACGCCCGCATTCGCCGCCGAGGTTCGCCAGGGCGACAATATCGTCGTCGGCGCGAACGAGACCATCAACGACGACCTGTACGCCTTCGGTTCCACCGTGACCATCCTGGGCACCGTCAATGGCGACGTGTTCACCGCTGGCAGCAACGTGACGATGAGTGGCACGGTCAACGGCGACGTGTTCGCCGCCGGTGGTACCACCACGATCAGTGGCCAGGTGCGGCAGAGCGTTCGCGCTGCTGGCGGCACGGTCATGCTCAACGGTTCGATTGGCGAGGATGCTCTCGTCGCCGGTGGCACCACAGGCGTCGGCACCTCGGCACGTGTCCGGCGTGATCTGCTTGCGGCGAGCGGTACAGCCTCGATCAGCGGTCCGGTCACACGCAATGTGCTCGTGTCCGGTGGCGAGGTCAGTCTCGCGGCTCCCATTGGCGGCAACCTGCAGGCACAAGCCGAGACTTCTTTGGCTTCCCGGTGGCCAACAGGCGCAAGTAGAAAGGACGGATGAGGGGATTGAACTGGGTCGCGACAAGCGCGCTCATGTAGAGAGCTGCTCGCACCTGGGGACGCCCGCCCCAGATGGTGCGCTTGCCGCGCCAGTTACCACCGTCCCGATTGAGTGGCGCGACACCCACTAGAGCAGCGATCTCCTTGTGCGTGAGGACGCCGAGCTCGGGGAGCTGGGCCACGATGGTGGCAGCCAGCATCGGGCCAACCCCCGGTACGCTCCGCAAGAGCGCGGCCTTCTCTCGCCAGAGGGGGCTGGAGCGGATGCTCTTTGTTCAGCTCGTCTTCGATTGCTTCTACTCGGATCTGGAGCCAGGCGATGTGTTCATCGATCTCCGCACGCGTCATTGTTGGCGCTCGGCGCCGACGGTTGCGCTCGGCCGTGACCATCCCCAATAGCTGGCGACGTCGAACGAGCAGGGCTTCGAGCCGCTGCTGAGTCTCATCCGGCAGCGGGCGTGGTTCCGGTCGGACGGCGTCCGCGAACCGGGCCAGCATCTGAGCATCGAGCTTGTCCGTCTTCGCCAGTTTGCCGGTGGAGCGAGCGAAGTCACGCACATGACGCGGATTAACTATCGCCAAGGGGATGTCGGCCACAGCCAGCGCACTCACCGCGGCGCTCTCGAGCCGACCGGTCGCTTCGAGCACCACCAGTGTCGGGTGTAGTTTCGCCAGGCGCTTGACCAGGCTGGCGATGCTCAATTCAGTATTCGCCACCTGCCAACTCTCGCCACTCGGGCGAGCAGCCACGTCCAGGCGATCCTTGGAGACATCAATTCCGACGAACACGTCCGTCATCCGGCTTGTCCTCCGTGGACGAACTTCCCTCGGCCCAGTCTTGCAGATACGGGCTCGGGTGGCCCAGGCAACTGTTCGGCCTGCGAGAGAGCAGGGCGAGATGACCGAGCTACGCCACGGCCTCGAATGGGACCAGTCTCCTGCGGCCTATCTCGCCCTCAGTGCCTCGCATGGTCTGTGAGGACACGTCGCCACAATACAAGTCTCCCCGTTCAACCGATCTGCCGCCCCCGAACCGGTCGATCGACACGCCGGCGAACGTGACCCGAGTGCCGGTGCCAGGGATGCCCATCAGCTCGCCCGTGTGCGTTCCCTCGAAGGTCCAGCGCCAGGCCACACCGTCGCCTTCTGCGATCTGCTCGTCAACCTTGGAGACGGCGTCGGAAAAGGCCGCGCGAAATCCTGCGATCATCATCCTTAGACCATCCCGCGTCGGCGGAATTCCTGGTGGAGCGCTGTGCCAGATGAACTCGGGACCGATGACCTCGTCGATCACGTCGAGGTTGCCTTGGTTCCAGACCGCATCGTTAAACCGCTCGATCAAGCTTTTGTGCACTTGGATAGACATCCGTTGCCTCGTTTCGCGTTATAGCCGCAGATTGCGTCCACTCGCTTCGCGGAAACATCGGCTGTCGGGCCTATTTTTCGGGTACGTCGATACCGCGCGAGCTTCAGTATTCGGACGGGCAGCGCGACCTCCGCCCCCTTCAATCGTTTCGGGGCTCCGCTTCCGTCCCATCGCTCGTAGACCTGAGTGAGGGCGCGCTGGACGTCTGGGCCCAGGCCCATGCGCTCCGCGAGCCGCTCCCCGACGTCGCAGTGGGCCTCAAGGATCCGATTTTGTCCGGGCATGCGCGCCAGCGCAGTGGCCAGCATCCGCGCCCGGCGCAGAGCCGGCTCGCCGGCGCCGTGGAGGCGGAGGATGGCTGCGATGGCCTCGCTGGGTTGCCCGGACGCGATTTCCGCGAACCATTCGCCCGCTGCAATTTCGTCACTCCAAACGGCGGCAATTTCGTGCGCTTCGGCGGTGCAGCCAACGTACTGGAGCAACGACGCGTAATACGTGGTTTGGAGCTGGTCTTGGTCCAGCCCGACGGCGGTGCCGAGTCCGACCGCGAGCAGGCAGCGGCGCAGTGAGCGCTCCATCGGCTGACCCGAACCCAGGTCGGTGGCCAGCGATAGGGCGCCGATCAGCTCGGCCAGTCGGAGGTCCTGCGCGCGCGATACGGTGGCAGGCTACACCGGAGGCGGGCCTCAGCCAGCAGCGGCACCGCAAGGCCGTACCTGTCGTCTGCCTGATCGCGGTGATGATGGCGCGCCTCGAGGGATCCCCTCGTCGTTGGGACTAACGCAAGGCCGTCCCGCGGGCCGCTGATAGCCGCTCCGCTATCCATCGTAGCGCTGGCTATGGACGCGCGCGGTCGGCGTGATGAACGTCGCGAGCGCTTACGGTGCTCGATGGCTTTAGTCGGGCGAGAGCCCCCGGGCGAGCCAGGTACGGGTGCAGCCGAGATACGTGTAAAAGTAGGCCATAACGTCAGGCGATGGCGGACTGCTCCTCGGATGCGGCTTCCAGCGGAAATGGTGTGACCAGATCGGCGTCGAATGGTTCGGGCGCAGTCCCGGTGAACACGTAGTCGCCGAAGCGCTTGATGTGTCGGAGTCTGGTACGGACTCAAAGCCGCGAGGTCTTCGCGTTTGACCGGGTAGCCCTCGGCCATCAACTGGCGTACGGCACGGGTCAGGTCGATGACGTTCTGGATGGCTACGGCGTTCGTCAGCAGGTGGTTGTACTTCAGCCGCTTCTCCTGCTCGTCCGGGTGAACCTCCAAGAGCAGCCCTTCTCCGCCGAAGAACAGCCACTTTGCGAACCGGTGGTACGCCTCGACCTTGTTTGTGCTCGCCGTGATTTGCTCTCTCAATTGCGCGCTGCTCAGATACTCCAGAAGAAACGCCGTCCGAATGACGCGGCCGAGCTCGCTGAAGGCCTGGTAGAGGCGATTCCGCCGGCTGTAGGTACCCAGCCGGCGAAGCAAGAGCGCAGACGAGACGGTCCTGGGTGTCTCCATGGATGGTGGTCGGCGTCGAGACCACCGCGAGCACCATGCACGGCATCGACTACACGGTCGCGCTCCCCGAAGGCGGCCGCGACGCCGTCGCCGCGGCGCTTCTTGACCGGATGCGTGAGCTGCCACGGGGGATCCTGTCGGCGCTCGCTAAGCCGAATGAAGCGGTGTCCGACCCTTGCGCGGCACGTTCATCCAGCATCAGCGGTCCTTCCTTAAAGGAAGGGGCTTACGCGGTTGTCGGCGATGCGCTGGTCGTCTGCCGCGGCGGCCAGGTCGTCGACCCGCTGCTCCCGCCGGCGCAGGCGGTTCGCGTCAGGGCCCTCCTGACTGTTCGAGATGCCGCGCGTGAAGCCCTGCGCGCCCAGCTCGACGGCGCAACGCCTCACGTCATTGAGGAAACGCAGCGCCGCCTCAATGCCGTGTACGACCAGGTTGTCTTCCGCTTCGGGCCCATGAACGCCCAGGCCAATGTCGCGGCGATGGCCGCCGACCCGGATGCGTTCTTCCTCCGCGCTCTGGAACGTTGGGACGCTGAAGCCCAGCAGCGGCACCGCACCGGCAGGCCAGTCGTCGATCAGGCCTCCCGCGAGCGGCTGAAGATGCCCCTCTTCCACGACATCGTGGTCCGGCAGGCGCGGGCGCAGACACACGCGCGATCAGCACGCGACGCGTTCCTCATCATTCTCAATGACCTCGGCCGCCTCGACTTCGGCCGCATGGCCGAGTTGCTCGGGCCGGGTACCGATCCAAACGCAGTGCGGAGCGAGCTTGCCGCAGAGGGATTGGTGTTTGAGGATCCCGAATCGGGCTGGCAGGCCGCCGACGCGTACCTTTCCGGAAACGTCAAGCGCAAGCTGTTGGTCGCCGAACGGGCTGCCTGCGCCGAACCGCGGTATGTGGCTAATGTCGAGGCGCTTAGCGTTGTCATCCCCGCGGACATCGCGCCAGGGCAGATCGAGGTCAGGCTCGGGACCCACTGGATTCCGGCAGCCGACGTCAACGACTTCCTCGTTGAGGTCCTGGGCGCCGAACAGCCGCGCTGGTCGCATTCGGGCAATCAATTCGTGCGCTACGTCCCGGAGACCGCTGAGTGGGTCGTCGAGGTCCAACCGATCGTCCCGACGGCCAGGAACTTCGGCGACTGGGGAACCCCACGCGCCAGCGCCATCGATATCGTGCTCGACCTGCTCAACGGCCGGCTGCCCAAGGTGGTGGATGAACTTGAAGACGGCCGCCGGGTCGTCAATCAACAGGAGACGCTTGCCGCGCAGGAAAAGGCTGACGCCCTGCAGCGCAGGTTCGTCGAGTGGCTCTGGAGCGACGCCGATCGATCCGAGCGCTTGGCGCGCTTCTACAACGACACGTTCAACGCGATACGTCCGCGCGAATACGACGGGTCGCACCTGAGGCTGCCCGGCTCCAACCCCTCATTCACGCTTCGTGCGCACCAGAAGGCTGCCGTCTGGCGGATCCTCCAGGACCGCGCGGTCGGCCTCTTCCACGAGGTAGGCGCCGGCAAGACGACCGTCATGGCCGCTGCGGCCATGGAGCTGCGGAGGCTTGGCCTCGCGAAGAAGGTGCTGATCGTCGTCCCCAACGACATCCTTCATCAGTTCGCCGACGAGTTTCAGCGATTCTACCCGCTCGCCCAGTTGCTGGTGCCTGGCACGGACGACTTCACGCCCGCACGACGGAACGAGTTCATGGCCCGAATCGCCACAGGTGCTGACTAGGACGCGGTCATCGTTGCCCAATCGCAGTTCACGTTGCTGCCCGTCAGCCCAGCAACCGAGGCCGAATTCATCGAGCATGAGCTGTCCGATTACCGTGCGGCGCTGAACGAGCTCACCGAGGAGGCTCGCGAGCGCGGCGATCGTTCGTGGCGCTCGTCGGAAAAGTCAATCCAGAAGGCCATCCAGCGCCTTTCTGCCCGCCTGCTCGCGTGCCAGAAGCGCCTGGTGGAGCGAAAACGGCTGAGCCAGACGATGACGTTCGAAGACCTGGGCATCGATCGGCTGTTCGTGGACTTTACCGCTCGCCCTCGTGGCGTACTCCACGTAGGTTCACAGCCGCGCTGGGTTGGTGTGGCGTACAGCTCACGAACGCACGTACGTCACCAGTGGTGGCCACGCGCTCCACAAAGCGCCTATTGGTCATTGGGCCTTTCGGTGAACGGATGTGCGATTTAGACTGGCCGCGTGATCACTACCAGGATGAACGCCGGCGTCTGGCGAGCCGGGCCTGAGCGGGCGCCATGAGCCGTGCGACATCCGCCGCCATGAGCACCGCCCTCGATGCAGGCCTATCGGGCATCGTGGGGCGGCAGGTGCCCGGTGTCTCGATCGCGATCGTCAGCCCCGATGGCGTGCAATCATCGAAGGGTATTGGCGTAGCAGATATCGCGACTGCGCGACCCGCGACGACTGACTCAGTCTACGCGTGGTTTTCCATGACCAAAATCGTGACGGCGACCGCGGTCATGCAGCTTGCCGAGCGTGCTGTACTCGATCTGGACGGACCCGCCGCTGATCTGGTGCCGGCGCTAGCGGGTGCGACGTGGCGGGGCAAACGCGCCATGGTCACGATTCGGCAGCTCCTCAGCCACACCGCCGGTCTAGCCAATCCGATCCCGGTTGGATGGGTGCATCCCGCGGACGCAACGGCATTCGATGGAGTGGCGTTCGCGGAGCGCTTGCTCGGGGAGCACACCCGACTCGCTTTTCAACCGGGAGCCCGGACTGGCTACTCGAACCTGGGGTACCTGGCGCTTGGCCGAGCCATAGCCGCCGGGTCCGGGCAGACTTACGAAGACTACGTGCGAAAGAACATTCTGCACCCGCTGCGCATGTTCTCCACGGACTTTGCGTATACGCAGGGAATGCGTCCCCAGGCGGCAACTGGCTACCAGCCTCGCTGGAGTCCCATGACGTTATTGCTCCGGTTCATGCTGCCGCGCGGCATCGTCGGTCGGACCTTCGGAGGCTATGTGGCGTTTCGGCCGTTCTACGTAAACGGCGCACCATTTGGAGGTCTGCTCGGGTCTGTCGGAGACGCAGCCCGCTTTGCAGCCCTCCACTTGAATGGCGGTGTGGTAAACGGAACTCGCGTGCTCGCCGAAAAGAGCGTCGCCGAGATGCAACGGCTCGCTGCTTCGGGTCCGGCGCTTGACGTAGGCCTCGGCTGGTTTCGAAAGCGTGCTGACTCGCGGCGCGGCGAAACATTTGTCGAACACCTTGGTGGCGGGGCAGGCTTCTTCAACGTGATGCGTCTCTATCCCGACCACGCACGTGCCGTCGTTCTAATGGGGAACTCCACTAGCTATGCCCAGGAGGCCGTTCTAAAGATTGCCTCAGGCTCCGCACCACGATAAAGCCGCGAATGGCATCCAACTCGTAGTGGCGCCGGACGGCCACGCGCGTTGGACCGGGGCCGACGAAGTAACTCACGACGCGAATCCTTCTAACGGCGACTGCTCCGCCCACGGATTCTCGTGGCCAGCGCAGACGTCGTCGACACTCGCGGGGTCGCCATCGAAGACGCTGGTCCACGGAAGGGGTGGGAAGTACCCGTAAGCACCGGCGCGTGGTGCCACGTGCGGTCGCGGATCATCGAGCCGGCCGACCACGCCCTCTAGGCGTACTTTTTCCGGAACGAGTACAAGCAGCCCGCGCAGGGACCTGACTCAAGTTGCGGCTGAGATGCCGCACGACCTTTGGAAGTCCTTGCGCAAACATAGCCGGCCACCCCGTTCTCTAGCACCTACCCGCCAGTCCAACAAGATTTGTGGTACTGTGGGAAGAACACTTGTTCTGATCTTGGGAGGCAGGTTCTGACGATGGTGGCGATTCCAGGGACGAAGCCAAGGCACGAGCTTCGCGTGCAGTCTGTCAACCATTGTGATGGGCGACACTCGTACCTTGTGCTTGACGTCACCAGCAGTTCTGTTCACAGTCGTGCTGACAAATTTCTGTCGTCTTTTGGCGAGGGGACCCAGCGGACTTACGCCTACCACCTCGTTGACCATCTCCGCTGGCTGGCAGTGAATGGCTACCACGAAGACAGCATCACTCTCCAGGACGTCGTGCGTTACCTGGCACTGTGCGGCTCCCAGCACTACGGGCCCCTGGGAACACCCTGGCGCGCGAGTCCGTTGGGCGAGAGCGCGCTGGCGGTCCGAGCGACGTGCCTCAAGGGTTACTACCTCGACCTGACGGCGCGGGAGAACGTCAACGCCGAACTCCGCACGGCATTGTCCATCAGGCGGTTGCCCAACGGCAGCGACCGGAACAGGTCGATGCTTGGGCACCTCACGGTGTCGATGGCCGCCAACCCGCTGTCTCACGGGCCACCGCCGCGGAAGCACCCTCGCATGCTGCCGGACGGCACGCGTGAGGCAATGCTCGACGCGGTCCGAACAGCCCGCGACCGGATGATCGTGATCTGGTTGAGCGACTCGGGGATGCGGATCGGCGAGCTGTGCGGATTGTGGTTCTGCGATCTGCACCTCCGGAAAGATGATCCCTGCGGCGAACGTAAAGGGCCGCACGCCCACGTCGTGAAGCGACTCAACCCCAACCGGGCCAGTGCAAAGAGGGGATTTCCAGCGAGGGTCGTCGACGGCATCGTCTCCGGAGGAACCGTTCGACGGGCAAGCCCGGCGATGGTCGCCAGCTACCACGAGTACCTCGCCGAGGACTACCACCAGGTCCGAGCGCTCGCCCAGACCAATCTCGTCCTCGTCCAACTTGTTGGCGAAAGAACCGGTGATGCCCTCAGCACGCACGGCGCCCGTCAGATGATCGAGCGAGCCGGCCGACGCGCAGGGCTGGGGCTCATCAAGCCGCATGCCTTCCGGCATACCTGGGCCACAGCTCTCACAGAAGCGACCGGTGGCAACACCAAGGCCGTCGCCGACGAGGGCGGGTGGATGAGCGCTCGGACAGTGGAGGCCACGTACGCACACCTGGCCGGAGATCCCGCGCTGGAGGCGGCGTTGCACAAGATCTGGGGCGAGCAACCGTGAACAGCGCATTGCGCCCCATTGCCTCGGTCGATGACCTGCTCCAACTTGGTCCTCTCGATCGTTTGGAGGCGCTGATCGGTGGCGCCAACTTTGCACCCTACTTGCGTGACGAGCCAATCATCTTTGAAATGCACGACCCGATCTACGGCTACGGGTGCGGCATCCAAGGTTGCGCTCAGCACAGCACGCAGGCGGCGTGGTGGTGCACCAGGCACCTCCAGGAGCGCCGAGACGCCATACGAAATGGTTTGGGAGAAGCGAACTGGAAAGCGGCAGCGATCGCACTTCCTGCCAAAGGAGCTGCGATGGAGTGCCGGCAGCCCGTCTGCCGCTTCTGCCCCGACCGGGATGCAATCGCTGACGATCTCTGCCGAAGGCACAGGGCACTCCGCAACCAAGCCCGCGGTAGGTTCGGATCCAGCTTCGTCGAAGCGGAGTGGCTCGATCGACAGGTGGCACTTCCCGGCGCTGGAGATTGCCGGGTGCGGAACTGCCTGGGGCGCGCAGAATCGGAGCCGTCGCTGTGCCCGCACCACCGGCTTCGCTGGCGCGAGGCCGGTTCGCCTCGGAACCTCGCCATGGACAAGTGGCTGCTGCGAGTAAGCGGCAATCCGAACGCCGGCGTGGTCTTCCTCACTGGCTTGTCGCCGGTGCTCGCAGCCGAAATCCGCTATGGACTATGGGCGCACACCAAGAACGCCGCACCAGTAAGGTGGCACCCGATGTGGTTGCGCACGCTGGTCAAGTCCTGCATCGAAGCCGGCGTAACCTCCTTGCTCGATCTCGACCCGGACGACTGCGAGTGGACACCGCAGCCCCGGCGGGTGAACAGCATCGTGCGCGAGATGCGCAAGGACATCGAAGCGGTCCACCGCACCCGAGCGGACACACGCGATCTCGGCTACCTCGACCCAAACTACTGGGGGTGGCGGTTCTCCGGGCGCCGCTCCGCATTCGTCTTGACGGCGATCTCACAGCGCTGGCTCCGCGTCCTGACCTGGGACTATCTGGCCGAGGTTCTGGAGGGGCCGCGCCGGCCCCGTACTGCAAGCACGTTCGAGCAGATCCGGCGCTCGCTCATCTGCTTGAGTGCCTACCTGACCGACTGCGATCCCTTCGAAGGCACCAGGCCAGTGGCGCTCACGGAAGCAACGGCGAGGGAGTTCGTCGCCGACTTCACCCGGCGCGTAACGACCCGCGGGACGGTGCGCGGCGTCTTCAACGCCGATGGATCACCCACCGTGGCGACACCGACGACGTACGCCTTCACCATGAACGCGGTGCGACGGGTAATGCGCCATGCGATGGACAGCGGCGCCGCAGCGACTGCACAAATCTCGCGCGAGTTCATCGTCACCATCCCGTTTGGTGGCGCGCTGTCGCACAGGAATCCGCGACCCTTCAGTGACCCGGTCTTGCGTGCGCTGAGTGACCCGGCGAACATCAGGCTGCTCGACGAACGGGACCCATTTGACGGAGGCTTTGCCGACATCTGGTCGATCCAGGTGCGCTGTGGGCGCCGCATCGGCGAGGTCGTCAAGCTGCGATTCGACTGTGTGAGTGAACACCTGGGTAGGACCTGGATGTGGGTGGACATGACCAAGGTCGGCAAACTCGACTACGCGATCCAGATTCCCCGTGACGTCTACAACATCGTCCTGGCCCGTCAGGCCAAAACTCTCGAGAAGTTCCGGCTCAAGCACGGGGAAGAGCCGACGGCGAAGCAGAAACGCACCATCGCATTGTTCCCGAGTCGTGTGACGAATCCGACCCTTGCGCGCTCGGTAGCTACGACATCGTTCGTCACTGCGTTCAAAAACTGGATCGAGTCGGACCAGATGAGGCTTCCAGGTCATACGACTCACCAGGCGCGCCACACCCTCGCTACGCGGCTGGTGAAAGCGGGCGCCAGTATGGCTCACGTCAAAACAGTCCTCGGGCACGTCTCCGAACGGATGGGCGAGTCCTACGTCCTCATCGCCGGATCCCAGGTCGAGCCGTTCCTCCAGCAAGTATGGGTCACCGGGCCCGGTAACGCTAATCCGGGCCAGGTCGTCCTCACCCCGACGGCAGGTGAGAAGAGCACTGCGCAGCACCTGTTGGTCGACCTCGCTGCCCTCCCTACGGAGCACGGGCTGTGCACGTTCAGACCCGTCGTCGGTGGATACGACTGCCCTTTCGATCGCAAGTGCAACTCGTGCGAGCACTTCGTGGTGACCGGCGCGGATTACGGCTACTGGAAGCGGCAGGAGGAGCGCTGGGCCACCTTGGCCGAAGGCGCTCCTGACGAGATTGCGCGCGACTACATCTACGGAGCCTTCGAGAAAAGCTCCCAAGCCCTGGCCGGCCTCGAAAAGGCGCTGCTGGCACTCGGGTTGCTGGAGCAAGCCAAGGAACTCGATCTCCGGAGTCCGCACCAGGACTTCTTCGACCCTATCTGGAGACAGGGTTGGAGGGCGGGAGACCTGGTGCATATCGGCTCGGAGGAAGAAGGATCAGTGGACCGCGAGCGGACCGCGGCTGGACTCGACGGCGGCGTGGGCATCGAGTCGTGAAACCGGCAGCCGGTCCGCAAAACATTGGACGGTGGCCCCGACCCCAAAGGGCCATCGATGCCCGCAAGCACGCGGCCGCCGCCAAGGTGGCGGCTGTCGAGAAGGCCGTACGGGCGCTTGGTCGGACCGGGGCTCCCGTCACGCGCGTTTGCGTCGCTCAACTCCCCGCCGTATCGCGCTCTTTCACCTACGAGAACGATTCAGCCAACCTGATCATCGCCGCGGCGCAAGCAAGGACCTCCGCCCGAGCTGAGGACCGGATCGAGAAGAGAACGGCCCAGGAAGAAGCGTCGTGGAGGGAACGGGCGCTCAATGCCGAAGACGAAATACGCAACGTCCGCCGTGAGCTTGCCACCCAGCGCCAGCTCGTCGGCGACCTGTTGGGACAGTTGCGAGAGCCGGATGGCACCTGGATCGAACACGATCGGAACCGGCTCCGCCAGGAGAACGAGCACCTTCTTTCCGAGCGGAACCAGCTTCTGCGTGAACGAAACGAACTCCAACGAAGACTGGACGGCGCAAGGGCGAACATCTCCCGTCTCCACGAACGTCGCGTGCAGGAACTGTTCCTCGACGGCCCTGGAAGAGAGAGGTAGCTGCCAGGTGTACACGACGGATCAACTGCGCCAACCTTGCGGAGCAGGCGGGCATCGCGACGCGTTGCAGGCCGCGGTTTCCACAGCCACCCTGACTAGCCAGAGAAACGAAGAAGCGCCACTGAGCCTTTGTTATCGACGGTGAGGAGCGGAGTCGCGCCGCATCGGCAGTTAATGGAAGGGGAGCGTTCGTCGTTCAGGGCGGCCCCGCGTTACCGCCCGGCTGAGCCATTGGCTGGCGAATGATGGTCCTCCACTTCGCTGGGGCCACGCGACGCGGATCGCCCAGATAGATCTCATGGTGCTTCTGCCGCCTGCCGTCAAACCTATAGCCGTGCTCACGGATGAACGCATGCAGGCGCGCAATGGTCGGCCCTTCCGCGCTGTAGGGACCAATGTGCAAGATCTGCGCGCAATACCCTTCATCGAACTCTTCCAGCCGAGCCTTCGATAGGGCTGCGAGCGACTTCTTGCGAGCGACGTCGTCGCGGACGGTGGCAAACGGTCTGTGGTCACCGCGTCGGGCTGAGCGATCATCATCGTCCACTTCCAGTTGACTTTCCGCTCGACACTGAACTCAGCCATATCATCGGCCCACCAGAGGCCCTCGAGTGGGTGGACGTGATACTCGAGCTCTTGTTCCCTCTTGAGCGCGAACTTCAGTCCATACGAGATCGCATAGAGAACCTCAAGTGCGGCCTTGTAGGCTTGGGAGGTGTTCGGGTCGCCTGTGCCGTCCAGCATGACAAAGTTCAGCGCGGGTACCTCCACAAAGTCGACTTCCTTCGACGAGGCCTTGTAGAGGCGCTCGAGCCCGAATTCAAGTGCTGTGGTTACCATGCCGATGAGCCTCCTGATTACGAGCCTCGGTGCGTTGGCTCTCCTGAATGGGGCTGAATACGTGGTTCGCTGCCCTGAAAACGCATCCTGGCTTAACTTTGACTGCTCGAGGTTGCTGGCAGCCTTGCAGGGCATTAACAGAGCGTCGAGGAATCCCGACCGGACGCGTCTCTCGTGCCCCAAAGGAGGCGGACGGCAGGAGAACAACAATTGGCTTGCCCTTTCCTCCGCGGGGGTGGACTTCGTGAACTGCACCGCACAATCCGCAGCACGGCGACCCCACGCGCCTCGCGATGGAGGATCGGGTGCCGTCCGCGTCGATGTTGGCCGCCGAACAGCTGCGGCAGCCGTAATTCGCAACCTAGCTGTACTCGTTTACCGTGTCGCCATGGACGGCTACCGCGATGTTTACCTCTTGTCCGTTCACTGAGAAGGCCTGAACTCGGAGGTGGGATGGTCGTTGTGACTGAGGACAACTGGAACATCAGCCTCTATCTGCTGAATTGCGCACTGGTCTTCACGCATCAGATCGACTCTGCTTACTGGAAGGAGTGGGAACTCTTCCACATCCCTGGCGGTATTCAACTCAATCTGGTTCTCAACTTCATGCTTCTGATTGTTGCGCTCGCCGGCTTCAGCCTCCTCCTCCAGGGTTCTGGAACCGGCTACGTCTTCGCCCTCCTTCTTAGTGCGGGTGGGATCTTGGCGTTCGGTATCCACAGCGTCTTTCTGCTCAATGGCAGCCGGGCGTTTCGCCTCCCAGTGTCCATAGGCGTGCTGGCTGCAACGCTCGTTGTCTCAGTCGCGCAGGCTGTGCTGGCGATCCGAGCACTGATTGGCTAGACGCGATTTGGAAAACGCAAGTCAGCGCGGCGGCGACGCGCCAGAAGCCTGGGTGGGAGCAGACTGTAGATAGCCACACGGAGCGTCTCCTACATGTGCTCCACAGAGCGGAGCCCCTGCCACTATTGAAGGAGGCCTCTTGAGGGCCCGGGCCGAGCAGTGAGGTGGACGAGGCGCACTGGGGCAAGAACCTGCCATTCGCGACGCGGATCGAGCGCGTACGAGGCCTGCCGAATCCAGCCGAATGCCAACGCGCGACGGACCTCTATCTAAAGACGCAGTGGTTGCTGGAGCGCAGAGGCGGCGTGGTGTTCTCGACCGGGACGCCGATCGCCAACACGATCGCCGAGAGCTGGACCATGGCGCGCTACCTGATGCGCTCCCGGGTTGAAGAGCTTGGGCTTCACCACTTCGACGCGTGGGCCAAGCTGTTTGCCGACACCGTCATCGCACTCGAGCAGACGGTCACGGGCGCCTATAGGCCGACGGCCCGGTTCGCGCGGTTCAGGAATGTGCCCGAGTGGCTTCAAGTGTTCCAGCTCGTCGCCGACATCCGCATGGGCTCTGAGCTGCCTGAGGTCGAGCGCCTGAAGCCTCAGGTGGTGGGCGGCGAGACGAGTGGAAAGCGGATCTATCGCACCGCCGCCGCCACGCCCGACTTGCTCGAGTTTATGGAAGAACTCGCCAAACGCGTCGAGAAGCTCGGGCCGCCCGTCAAGGGTGGCGACAACATGCTGAAAATCGCCAGTGACGCGCGCAAGGCGGCCCTGGACATGCGCTTGGTGGCGTCGGGGGCGTCCGAGCACGCCCGCAGCAAGCTGAACCTCGCCGCTGACGAGATCGCGGCCGTCTACCACGACACGACTCTCGATCGCGGGGCGCAGCTCGTGTTCCTCGATCTCGGCACGCCGAAGGCACATGACGCCGCGGCGGACCAGGGTGGGGACCTGGTCGTGATCGACACTGACACGCCTGAGGGACAGGCGTTGCTCACGGATGTATACGCCGACTTGAAGCGAAAGCTGGTGGGGCGGGGCGTCACGAGCGACGAGATACGATTCGTGCACGACGCGAGGACGCGGGAGACACGCCATCGGCTGTTCCAGGCGGCAAACGATGGAAGCGCGGCCAGCCGTTTCTGCACGTTCGCGCCCGTGCCGAGCTTCTTGTTCTCGGGCGGCGGCCCGCTGAATTACGCGTGCGACTTCTGGCGGAACGCTATCCATTTTCGGCCCAAGTGTCTTCCAGACCCGGACTCGTCGGGGGAGCCATGGACCAGTATTACAGCCGGACGCACTTGCGTGGCCAAATAGCCAATGCAGTGGGCCGCGGCGGCCGCCGCTACAACGAGTGGACTGGCATGAGGCGACGCGGCGGCAGCCAGTGACAGCCCAGAAGGGCGGTGGGCGCTTCGGCTCAAGTGCTGACAGAGATGCGAGTTCGAATCCTCTCGCTAAACTCGCGTACCTGACCGCGCACGGGCCGCGGCGCGGCCGGGTTCATATTGACCCCTGTGTCCGGACAGGAGCTGATCTACAATTGCGCGTGTACCCAGGACACAGGGGGCTGCCCCGCCCCTCGCAGCTAGCGATCGACCATGTGTCGCTAGTCGGCTGCGCCGCGGCAGGCCGCTGCTTAGAACTCGGGCAGCTCGCCGAAACTCGGGCTCGCGCCGTCGCCGAGCAGGGCCACTGGACGCCGGGGCCCGTCTGTCCGCGCTGGACGAGCAAGCTGTTTCTCGCCCAGAGTGAGCTTGGTTCGATTCGCCTCAGTCGGATTGTGGGACCGGGCTGGCTTGCGCAGGCTAAGGTCCTCGATCGCCGAGGCGGGAGCCAGCCACAACAAGGGCTGGTCTGATGGCTCGCCGCGGCAGGCGCGAAGGTTCGACGGACCGCTTTGGCGAGTACTATCGCCATCGCATCACCTTGCCCGATGGGCGCCGCCTGGCACTCTACGCTCGCACGCGCGAAGAGCTCAACGAGAAGGTCGAGACCGCGATCGCGGCCCGAGCGCGTGGCGAGCTGGTCACCAGCGGACGCTATCCCTACGGACAGTGGCTTGACCAGTGGCTTGCCGACCACGTGAAGCCGAACCTGGCGATCACGACCTGGGAACGCTACAGCGGCATCGCCCGCAACCACGTCAAGCCGGTGTTGGGACGACTGGCGTTGGACAAAGTAGACGCGCCACGTATCCAACGGCTTTACGCCCAGATGCATGACGATGGCTACAAGCCAGCGACGATCTCGACGGTTCATGCCGTCATTCACCAGTCGCTGGAAGTCGCGCGGAAGATGCGCCTTGTCGGTCACAACGTCGCCGACGACGTGCAAGGTCCGCCACCGCGCGATCGCGACGCGAGCGATCGTGCCTTCGAGCCGGAGCAGGTGCGCGTGCTGGACGAGATCATCGTCGGCCACCGCCATGAGTGGCTATGGCGGACGATGCTTCTCACCGGCCTGCGCACCGGCGAAGCCACCGCGCTGACCTGGAAGAACGTGGACATCACAAATGGGCGACTGCATGTGCGGGCCAGCTATCGAAGGACGTTGAACGGGCCCCTCCTTGCGACGCCCAAGACCAAGCGGGGTCGTCGCACGATCCCGCTGCCGAGGCCCGCGATCAGAGCCCTGGAGGCGCAACGCGCCCGAGTCCGCGAGTTGAAGCTGGCCTCCGGCGTCTGGGACGAACAGAACCTGGTGTTTCCGAACGCGTTGGGACGGCCCTTGCGTCCTGACCGTGTGCTGCAGGAGTTCCAGGCACTGCTGAAACGCCACGGACTACCCAAGAAACGCCTGCACGATCTACGGCACACCTACGCCACCCTGCTCTACGCGCAGGACACCCATCCGCGCGCGGTTCAAGAGCTCATGGGCCATTCGCGGCTCGAGATGACGATGGACCTGTATACGGGGTCGGTCAGCGCCGTCCTCGAGAACGCCGCGGCACGGCTGGACGGAATCTTCGTCGAACGCGCTGGCCCGGCCGCGGGCTCCAGCGCGGAGCAACTGGCGCGCATGCAAGCGGACGCGCGACGCGCGGCCGGCGGCGCGGGCTTGACCGAACAATTGGGTTAGATATTGGGTTACTGCCGGATTTTAGCCCGCTTCGGCGTAACCCAATTCGTAACCCGATTGGGTGTCAGACCATGTCGCAGGATGTCGCCAAACTCGGATTTTCCAAACTCGGCGACGCCGCATGTCGCGGTCTGACACGACTCTCTGACAATCCCCCCTTCCGCACC
>WNGF01000493.1_pt1 | contig 58269 bp, 47 predicted proteins | sample 5400641 | NCBI WGS metagenome assembly WNGF01 (sample SAMN13153371, study PRJNA577476) | soil metagenome | isolation source: 80 cm soil or saprolite under grassland replicate 2 | place: USA:California | collected 2016-06-15
GACAGGTGCTCGCGGATCGCCGGCTGCGACAGCAACACGTCGCGGAAGTCCTCGCCCCGGTCCCACGCCGCTGCGGCGGCCTCCTGCACCACCCGGTAGGCCTCCTCCCGCGAAACGCCCTTGCCGACCAGCGCCAGCAGCACACCCTGGGAGAACGACAGCCCCCCGCCCGCCTCCACGTTCTCCAGCATCCGCTCGGGGAACACCCGGAGGCCCTCCATCACTCCCGTGAACAGATGGAGCACGTAGTGCAGCAGGGTCGTCGAGTCGGGCAGGATCACCCGCTCCGCCGACGAGTGCGAGATATCCCGCTCGTGCCACAGGGCCATGTCCTCCAGGGCCGGGACCAGGTTCCCCCGGATCACCCGAGCCAGCCCGCACACCCGCTCGCAGACGATCGGGTTCCGCTTGTGGGGCATCGCGCTCGAGCCCTTCTGCCCCGACCCGAACGGCTCCTCCACCTCCCGGACCTCGGTCCGGGCCAGGTGCCGGATCTCCGTGGCGAACTTCTCCAGCGACGCCGCGGTGATGGCCAGGGCGGCCATGTACTCGGCGTGCCGGTCGCGCTGGAGGACCTGCGAGGAGGCCTCCGCCGGCCGCAGGCCCAGCTCCGCGCACACGTATTCCTCCACCCGGGGGTCGAGCTTCCCGTACGTCCCGACGACCCCGCTGACCTTGCCCACGGAGACGACCTCGCGGGCCCGCCGAAGCCGTTCCCGGTCCCGATCCAGCTCGAACGTCCACACCGCGAGCTTGTGTCCGAACGTGATCGGCTCGGCGTGCACGCCGTGGGTCCGCCCCATCATCACGGTCGCCCGGTGCTCCAGCGCACGGGCCCGGACCACCGCCATCAGCCGCTCGAGGCGGGCCAGCAGCAGGTCGGCCGCCTCGCGGAGCTGCAGCCCCAGCGCGGTGTCCAGCAGGTCCGAGGACGTCATCCCGAAGTGGATCCACCGCCCCTCGGGCCCGATGGACTCCGCCACGTTCTGCACGAACGCGGCCACGTCGTGGTTCGTCACCCGTTCGATCTCGGCCACGCGCTCCACCGAGAACGTCGCCCGGGAGCGGATCGCGGTGAGGTCCGCCCCCGGGATCCGGCCCAGGCGGCCCCACGCCTCGCACGCCAGGACCTCGATCCGGAGCCAGTGGCGCAGGCGGGCCTCGTCCGACCACACCGCGGCCATCTCGGGCAGCGTGTACCGGGGGATCATGGGGCCGGTCGGCTCCCCGGGACGCGGGCGCGGTTCCGGTCGGTCACAGCTTCAGGCCCTCGCTGAGGTCCTCCTTGAACTGCCGGAGGCGGCGGCGGACCTCCTCGTCGCCGACCCCGATGATCTGCGCGGCCAGGATGGCCGCGTTCGTGGCGCCGTCGATGGCCACCGTGGCCACCGGGACCCCGCGCGGCATCTGCACGGTCGAGAGCAGGGAGTCCATCCCGTTCACGTACTTCGACCAGATGGGGATGCCGATCACCGGGAGCACGGTCCGGGCCGCGACCGCTCCGGCCAGGTGCGCAGCCAGGCCGGCGCCGCAGATCAGGACCTTCAGCCCGCGCTCCTCGGCCACCCGCGCGTACTCGTCCACGGAGTCGGGATTGCGGTGCGCGGACAGGACCCGGATCTCGTTCGGGATCTCGAGCTTCTCCAGGATCGTGGCGGTCTGCTGGACGATGGGGAGGGGCCCAGGGCCGAGACCGCGAGGACCCGCCCGCCTGCCGTGAGCACTCTACCGTCTCGAACGGCCGTTCCCGAGTGGAACACGTGGACGCCTTCCGCGGACGCGGCCCCGTCCAGCCCCTCCACCGGCACCCCGGTCCGGGGAGCGTCCGGATACCCCTCGGAGGCCAGGACCACGGTCACGCAAGCGTCGTCGCTCCACAGGGCCCGGTAGTTCGACAGGTTCCCCTCCACGCTGGCCAGGAGGACCTCGCACAGGTCGGAGCCCAGCCGGGGCAGGATGGCCTGCGTCTCGGGGTCCCCGAACCGGCAGTTGAACTCCAGGACCTGCGGCCCCTCGTCGGTGACCATGAGCCCGGCGTACAGCACCCCGCGGTACCCGATCCCCTCGGACTCCAGCGCTCGGACGGTGGGCACGAGGATCCGGTCTCTGATCTCCCGCTGGAGGTCCTCGCCGGCGAACGGGACCGGCGAGTACGCGCCCATCCCGCCGGTGTTCGGGCCGGTGTCGCCGTCGCCGATCCGCTTGAAGTCCTGCGCCAGCGCCAGCGGGACAACGCTCCGGCCGTCGGTGATGGCCAGCGCGCTGACCTCCCAGCCGGTCAGGAACCGTTCGATGACCACGGTGGCAGGCTCGCCGGGGGCGTGCTGGATGCACCCGCGGACCGCGAGCTCGGCCTCGTCGCGGTCCTCGGTGACGGTCACGCCCTTTCCCGCCGCGAGGCCGTCGGCCTTCACGACGTACGGAGGCCCGACCTGGTTGAGGAAGGCCAGGGCCGGTTCGGGTTCGGCGAACGCCTCGGACTCCCCCGCCGGGATCCCGTGCCGGCGGCACAGGTCCTTGGCCCACGACTTCGACCCCTCGAGCCTTGCGGCGCCGCGGTTCGGCCCGAAGACCGGCAGGGCCCGGGCCTCGAACTCGTCCACGATCCCGGCCACGAGCGGCGCCTCCGGCCCGACCACCGTGAGGTCGATGCCTTCCCGTTCGGAGAACTCGGCGAGGCCGGGCACGTCGGCGGCCGCGATCGGTTCGCAGATCGCCTCCTGCGCGATGCCGGCGTTGCCCGGCGCGGCGAACAGCCGGTCGATCGTGGGGTTCTGGGCGAGCTTCCAGGCCAGGGCGTGCTCCCGCCCTCCCTGGCCGACGATCAGGACCTTCATCTGCGCGTACCTTACCGATCCCGCGAGGCCGGTCGTACGGCGTGACCCGTGGGGTCAGGAATCGCAGGCGACGGCGACGGCGAGCGCGTCGCACACCTGCCGCATCCGCTCGTCGCTGAGCCGCCCGAGGCGAGCCACGAGCGTTCCGAGCGACACGCTCTCCACCGAGTCGAGGTTGACGGCAGACGTCTGCGGGATCGGGTCGTCACCGGGCTCGAGCAGCACCTCGCTGGGGAGTCCGCGGACCGTGGTCGTGCACGGCCCGACGAGGGCCCGCCGGAGCCGCGGGATGGCCGCAACACGGGTGAGCACCACCACAGGTCGCCGTCCGAGCTCGGGGAGTTCGCACCACCAGACCTCCCCCCGGGCGGGGAGGCCGTTCACGACTCCCCCGCCGCTTCCCGGAACGAGGCAAGGTCCCCCCAGGCGTCGGCGGCATCCGGGGGCACCCGATCGTACGCCTCGTATGCGGCGTCGACCTCGGCAGCGCGGTTCCTCGCCACCAGCGCGGTGAGCGCCTCGTCGATCAACGCTGCGTCGGTGATCCCGGACCGGGCGGCCCGGGCCGTGGTCAGCAGTCGTTCGTCGACGGTGGTGCTGATCCTCACGCGCGCCATGCCATATTCATACCACGAACGTGGCACATTCGGGCGCCTTTCTTCTGCCGCGAGCCTGACGCAGCGCTCACCCGCGGAGCGCAGAGACCGTGTAGGTGACACGTCCCCCGAAGAGGCCGAGGCTGCCACGCTCGCCCGTGCCGTCCGACAGCGCGCAGGAGAAGCGGTACGAGAACCTGGCGTTGTTCACGACACCGTTCGTGATCGTGGTCGTCGACAGGACGATGTCACCGGTCTGCGCGGGGGCGGAGCCGATGTCGGCCACCGTATCGCCCGTGGTCGTCGGGACGTCGAGGTGCGTCCGCACGACCAGACACTCCACGGTCCCCGTCGGATCGCTGTTGCGGACCGTCGCGCTCGCTCCCGTGATCCTGGCACCGTCGGGGATCACGACGTTGCAGCGGAACCCCCCCTTGTGGCTCGTGACGAGCGATCCGACGGTGCCGTAGGCCACCTCGCTGCTGCTGGGTGTCATCGCACTCCCGACGCAGGAGAACCTCCGCCTGGCACCGATCAGGCGAGGACGAGGGTCTGTTCGCGGGAGGGGCCGACCGAGACCGCGCTCACCTTCACGCCGCCCAGCTCGGCCAGCAGCTCGACGTAGGCTCGGGCGGCCTTCGGGAGGTCGTCGAACGACCGGGCGGCGGAGAGGTCCTCGGCCCAGCCGTCCACCTCGTCGTATTGCGGTTCGGCCTTGTGGAAGAGCGACTGGTGGGGCGGGAAGTCGTCGAACGAACGCCCGTCCGCGCGGTACGACGTGCAGACTTTCACGCGAGGAATTCCGCTCAGCACGTCGAGCTTCGTGAGGAACACCTCGGTGAGACCGTTCACCCGGGCCGCGTACCGGAGGAGCGCCGCGTCGAACCACCCACACCGCCGCTTGCGGCCGGTGGTCGTGCCGAACTCCTGCCCCCGCTCCCCCATCCGTTCGCCGTCGGGGCCGGTGTCCTCCGTGGGGAACGGGCCCGCACCCACCCTGGTCACGTACGCCTTCGTCACGCCGATCACGCGGTCGACCTCGTGCGGCCCGAGCCCGGCGCTGGCCAGCGCGCCGCCCGCCACCGGCGACGACGACGTGACGAATGGGTAGGTCCCGTGGTCCAGGTCGAGCAGGGTCCCCTGCGCGCCCTCCAGCATCACCTGCTTGCCGGCCCGCAGTGCATCCCACAGCAGCTTCGACGTGTCGGCCACGTGCGGTTCCAGGCGTCCCGCGTACTCCATGTAGTCCTCGACGATGCCGTCGGCCTCCAGCGGCAGGCGCCCGTACACCTTCGTCAGGATGAGGTTCTTCTCCTTGAGGGCCACGTCGAGCTTCTGCCGGAAGATCTTCGGGTCGAACAGGTCCTGGACCCGCAGGCCGATCCGCGCGGCGCGGTCGGCGTACGCCGGCCCGATCCCGCGCTTCGTGGTCCCCAGGGCGTGCTTGCCCAGGTATCGCTCGGTGACCTTCTCCAGCTCCAGGTGGTACGGCATGATCAGGTGGGCGTTCCCGCTGATCACCAGCCGCGAGGTGCCGATGCCGCGGGCGTTCAGCGTGTCCATCTCCTCCAGGAGGATCCGGGGGTCGATGACCACGCCGTCGGCGATGACCGAGGTGATGTGGGGGTAGAGGATCCCGCTGGGGATCAGGTGCAGCTTCAGGAGCTGGTCGCCGGCCAGCACGGTGTGTCCGGCGTTGTTCCCGCCCTGGTACCGGACGACGAAGTCCATGTGGTCGGCCACGAAGTCCGTGACCTTCCCCTTGCCCTCGTCGCCCCACTGCGTCCCGACAAGGATCGTGGCCGGCATGGCGCGATTGTAGCCGCGGGCTCTGCCACTCCCCCGCACACCCGGCGATCCGATGGGACACTGCTTTCGGATCGGGGAACGTTCGGGGCCGGGCGAGCGTCGAGATCCTGCACGCCGGTGGCGGGTTCGGTGGGAGGGAGGAGAAGAGGGTGACGTACCGGGTGGTCCGACGCCTGGTCGCCGTGGCAGCCGGCTTGGTCCTGGCCGGGTCGCTGGCCGCGTGCCAGGCGAGCGGCACCTCGGCGAGCGGCAGCTCGCCGCTGTCTCCGACCCCGGATCCGACGAGGGCCGGTTCGCCGACCCCGTCCCTCGAGTCACCGACGCCCGGCCCGAGCGCCTCGCCAACCGTCCAGCCCTCCGCCCGGCCTTCTGCCGAACCCTCGGTCTCGCCCTCGGCCGAGCCGTCCGCTGAGCCCTCGCCCTCGGCCGACCCCACGCCCACCGCCGACCCGAGCCCGAGTCCGCCTCCGGAGCCCGAGGTCCTGCGCGTGGGCTCGACGGGGCCGGGGGTGGAGCAGCTCCAGCGCCTGCTGGCGTCGATGCGGTTCTTCGTCCCCGACATCGACGGGGTCTTCGGCGACGACACCATGCACGCGGTGATGGCCTTCCAGAAGGCGAATGGCATCGGCATCGACGGCGTGGTCGGGCCCGAGACCCGCACCGCACTGGAGCACCCGCTCACGCTGACCCCGCAGGACTCGAGCCCGGGCAAGCACGTGGAGGTCGACCTGTCCCGGCAGATCCTGATGTTCGTGTGGAAGGGGCAGGTCACTCACGTGTTCGACACCTCCACCGGCAGCGGCGCGATGTTCGAGAACCAGTCGGGCGACCTGGTGGAGGCCAGGACGCCGGTCGGGCATTTCGCCGTGCAGCGCAAGATCGACGGCCTGCGGGTGAGCTACCTGGGCGAGCTGTGGCGGCCGGCCTACTTCGACGGCGGGTACGCCATCCACGGGTCACCGTCGGTGCCCGCCTACCCGGCGAGCCACGGTTGCGTCCGGCTGACGTTCAGCGCCATGGACTGGGCCTTCGACCGGCTGGACGTCGGCACGCCGGTGTTCGTGTACTAGCCCCGCTCTTCCCACGCATGGAGTCGCCGCTTCGCGGGTACGAATGCGCGGCCGGACGTTCTCGGCGAGGGAACACGAGGGGGCATGTCACTCACCAGGCGCGAATTCCTGAGGTTGTCGGCCCGTGCTGCCGCGGCGACGCAGCTTGCCCGGCTGCCGTTCGCGCACGCCCTCGGCGCGCCGTCGCTCAACGCGGCGCGCGCCGCGGCGACCAACCTGACCACGCTGTCCCGGACGATCGTCAGGGGCGAGAAGGCGGCGCAGGGAGCCAAGGGCGCGTACTATCGGCTCGCGTTCGGGCCCGGTGAGCCGCACATCGTCCGGACCGAGCTGGGGGCGAAGTCCACCGCCCCGATCCGCACCGCCACGTCGTTCGTGCAGCTGACCGACGTTCACCTGGTCGACGCGCAGTCGCCGGCGCGGGTGGAGTTCCTGGATCGCTACGCCGACGGATCGTGTCCCGGCGACGCGTTCATCGCGGCGCAGCGCCCCCACGAGACCCTGACCGTGCAGGTGCTCGAGTCGATGATCCGACGGCTCCGGAAGGTCGGTGTGGGCCCGGCCACCGGCGTCCCGTTCCGGTTCGTCGTCTCCACCGGCGACAACGTGGACAACGAGCAGCTGAACGAGCTCCGGTGGTTCATCGACGCGATGGACGGCGGAAAGCTCGTCACGCCGAACAGCGGCGGCCAGGCCTACGAGGGCGTCCAGGCCGCGAGCTGGGGCGACGGGGAGTACTGGCATCCCGACGCCGGCGTGACCGACAAGTACAAGACCGACTTCGGGTTCCCCGACGCTCCCGGGCTGCTCGACCGGGCCGTCGCGCCCTTCCATGCCAGGGGCGTCGGGATGCGGTGGATCCAGACCTTCGGGAACCACGACGGGCTGATGCAGGGGAACGTCCATCGCAACGACGCCTTGAACCAGATCGCGGTCGGGCCGGCGAAGTTCTCCGGTCCGCCGCCGGCGTTCGACCCCTGCAACCCGTTCGAGAACCTCCTGGCCGCCCCCACGACCCCGGTCACGGCGGACCCGAAGCGACAGACGCTCCGGCGGAGCGACTACATCGAGCAGATGTTCCACACGACGGGCTCGCCCGTGGGCCACGGCTTCCGCGAACGGAACCGCACGGATGGCACCGCCTACTCCACCTGGGATCGCGAGGGCTGGCTGCGGTTCATCACGCTCGACACGGTCAACCCCGGTGGCTACGACGCCGGGAGCATCGGCCAGGCCCAGTTCGACTGGCTGGAGCAACAGCTCGCCGCCGTGCATTCCCGCTACTACGACGCGGACGGGAACGTCGTGAAGACGAGGAACGCGAACCGTGTCGTCGTCCTGTTCTCCCACCACGGACTGCGGAGCCTCGACAACCCGAACGCCGCGCCGGATCCGGATGACCCCGGCGCGAACGACCTCCCGCGCGTCATGGCGGACGAGGTCGAGGCACTCGTGCACCGGTTCCCGAACGTCGTCGCGTGGGTGAACGGCCACACGCACGACAACGTGATCGCGCCGCGCCCCGACCCCTCGAAACGGACCGCCGGGTTCTGGGACGTGGGAACCGCCGCGCACGTCGACTGGACCTCCCAGTCCCGGATCGTGGAGCTCGCCGTCCGGGGCGACGGGTCGATCGCGATCTTCTGCACGATCTTCGACCACGACGCGCCACCGGATCCCCGCGGCCTGAGCGGCATCCCGTACCTCGCCGCCGTGGCCCGCGAGCTCACGGCGAACGACCCCCAGTACGGATTCGACAGCAAGGGCCCGGGCGAGCCCCCGGACCGCAACGTCGAGCTCACCCTGCCGCCGCTGTGGTGGCTGAAGCCGTAGGCGCTACCGTTCGATCCGGAACCTGACCCGGACGTGGGTGTGGTATTCGGAGATCTGGTCCCCCTCCACGGCGGCGCTGGTCTCGAGGATGTCCATCCCCTCGATCCCGCGCAGCGTCTTCGCCGCCTCGGCCAGGGCCTGCTGTGCCGCGTCCCGCCACGACTCCGTCGACACACCCACCAGATCGATCGTCTTGATCACCGACATCGGACAGCTCCTTCCCCGAGCCCGTTTCCCGCGTGCTGCCGGATTGTAGGCGCGCCCGGGAGCTATGCGGCGCCGGTGTAGGCGTCTATCATGCGACGGTAGTTCGCGGCGATCTTCGCGGCGGCGTCGTCGCGGGTGGACTCCGCGTCCACGTAGGCCTTGAGCGCGTCCCACCAGATGGTCCGGCCGATGGCGAACCCGATGTAGCCGGGGACGCCCGCGCCCTGCTGGAGCCAGTGGATGACCGCGTTGTCGTCGGCCCCCCGGCCCAGCACCACGCAGGCCACGCCGTCACGGCCGCCGCTCCGCACCTGCTGGCTGATGAGCTCGCAGTCCTCGCGCGCGTCGATGCCCTCGATCTTCCAGATGTCCGGCTCCACGCCGACGTTCTGGAGCTCCTCGATCGAGCGGCGCATGAGCTCCGGCCGGAGCTCCCGGTCATAGCGGTCGGCATCCCCGCCCACCGAGTCCAGCTGGTGCTGCTCCGCCGGGACCAGCAGCTCGAACAGGAACAGGCGATCGTTCGCGTGCAGCCAGTCGCCGAGCCGCTTCAGCCGGGCGGACTGCCGCCGGTTCATCTCCTGGTCGCCCTCGGGGTTCCACCGCACCAGGACCTTCGAGAACGTCGGGTCGAACTCCTCGATGTGCCGCCCGAAGTCCTCGCCGTAGTCGAAGTCGAACTCGTCCTGCCCCGACTTCTCCACCGGCATGGCGAACTGGAACCCCTCCTTCTGGGCGGTGCGGGCGATGTCGGCGCCGAACTGCTCGTCCACGAGGATCCCCCCGGCGTCCTTCGGCGCTCCGTCCTCCACCGCTTTGCGGAACCCCTCGAAGATCACCATCTTCGCGTTCGATATCCGCTCCGCCTCCTCCGGGGAGGGCTGGCCGGTGATCCCGAAGAACTTCTTCTGGAACGAACCCCGGTGGTCGAACGCCAGGATGTACAGCGGCTTGTCGTACCCGAGCGCCATCTCGAGCTCCTTTCGCACGCGCGACTGGCCGGCGCGACCGGGCGATCCCGGTCGCGGGCTCGCTCCTGCATTGTTCCAAACCCGGGGCCGCCCCGGGAACGGGCCATCGGACCCGAGTATGGGATGCCGTTCGTGAGACGGACAGGGTAGGCTCGCGCGGAACTCGAGGGGAGGACCACGGGCTCGCATGGCGGAACGGGAACTGCGCCCTGATCTGACGGCGCCGGCGAGTGCCACGCCCGGCCCCGCCGGCGTCACCGTGGGCTCGTCCGTCCGGGCGGGAGCCCGCGACCCCATCGTGATCTGCCTGCTCCTGGCGGCGTTCTTCGACGGAATCTCGGGGAACGCACCCCACTCCATGCTCCTGGTGGGGACCGCGGTCGCGCTCGCCGTCACCGGGGCCCGGGCCCGGGTCGGGCTGGCCACTGACCCGCCCGCGGAGGGCTTCCTGGCTCGAATCCGCGACGTGCTCACCCGCTCGTCCGCCCCGCTGCTCGCCACGGTCGCCCTGGCGTTCTCCCTGGTGGTCGGGTGGTGGGGCCGGTACTCCTGGCCCTCCACGCTTCCCCTCGTGGTGGTGGGCGCCGTGGCCATCTCGCTGGCGTGGGGGGGGCCGCTCCGCCAGGGTCCGTTGGAGCCGGTGGAACCGGTGGGGATCGTCGTGTGGGGACTGGTGATCGTCGCCCTGGCCGGGTGGGAGGTCACGAACCTGTTCCTCCAGCCCAGCCTCACCTCGGACTCCTACGCCCACCCCACCATCAGCGTGATGGCCGACCCCATGTTCGGCAGCAGGATCGGTCGGACCATCGGCCTGTTCGCGTGGCTCCGCGTCGGCTGGGGGCTGATCCGGCGATGAGCAGCCACGAGTTCACCGTGTTCGTGTACGCGGCCATCCTCTGCGTGGTGCTCCTCCTGGAGCTGCTGAGCAGGCGCCGTGACGCCCGCATCCCGTCGCTGGGCACCCTGTTCCGGGGGGTCATGCGGACCCGGTCCGGCCGGGTCGGGGTGGTGGCCGGGTGGGCCTGGCTGGGCCTGCACTTCTGGGCTCGCTGAACTGAGCCGAGCGCCAAACCGGCCCGGCGTTCAGGCCCGGGCGATCAGGTCGCCGAGCTGCCGTTCCCAGGTCGCGTCGTGGATGGCCCGGCCCACGAAGGCCCGGCGCGTCCACTGGAGGTAGTCCAGCCGGCGGAGCGCGGCCCGGTACCGCGCGTACCGGCCCGACGCGACCTGTTCGTCCGAGAGGTAGATGGGCTCGCGGCGGAAGTTCAACGTGAGCAGGGCCCGGTTGAGCCGGGCCACCGCGGCGGCGACGGCGCCGGCCAGGGCCTCCGGGCCCGCCCCCTCGGCGGCGGCGAAGTCCTCGGGCTCCATGAGCCGGAACACGTACGTGGCGTGGCCCTCCTCCGAGGTGATCTCCTGCCCCACCGCGTTCGCCGGGCGGCCGTCCCGGGCGAACGGCGTGAAGAACCACAGGATGGCCCGGTCCCGGCCGGACTCGTCCTCCCCGATCCCCTCGACGCCGCCGACGGGCTGGTCGTCCCCGGCGGCGGCCGCGCCCGACGGCTCCGCGGCCCCCGGCATCGCGGCCATGGCCTCGGCCACCGCCGCCCTGGCGGCCTCCGACGCGGCCCCGCCCATCTGCTGCTGGACCTGTTGCAGCATCGACGCCGCGCCGGGCGGCATGCCGGCGCCCGCCTGTCGCTCCGCGCGACGGGCCGCATCGCTGTCCGCGGTCTGCTGGAGGTGCCCCTGCCGCTCGGTCGCCGGGGCCGCCGTCCGATACTCCGGGAGGTCGGTGTCCGGGCCAGGGGCCTCGCTCTCGGCGAGCACCGCCTTCACGCCGAGCGCCGCCCATCCCGGTGGGCACATGGCCGCCATGCGCTCGTAGGTCTGCCGGAGCTCGGGGGTCCCCACCACCGCCTCCTCAAGCCGGGGCCAGGCGCCGGGGGCGATCGCGTCCACCACACGCTGCTGCACGGCCCGGCCATCCCGCATGGCCGCGGCCAGCCTGGACAGCACGGCCGGCTCCAGCCCGCCCACCAGCAGTCCGAGGGTCCGGGCGGTCCGGGTGGCGAGGGCGTCGAGCAGCCTGCGGAGCTCGTTCGGGAACTCCTCGGACCGCTTGCCGAGCATCCCGAACACGTGCTCGGTGCCGTCGTCGACCAGTACGTGGGTCTGGTACAGCTCCTGGTCGAACCGGGTCCCCTCGACGAACGAGTACGGCAGCCCCCACATCAGGCCTCGCTCGGGGACCACCAGCATGAGGTCCTCGAACAGCCGGATCTCACACGGGACGGGCTCCTCGCCGCCTCCCGGGAACACCCTGCCGGGGAACGTGTCCCGCAGGTTGACCCCGGTGAGCAGCAGGTCGTGCTGGAGACGGTCGTTCCGGCGTCTGGTCACATCGGCCAGGACCTGGCCGTAGGCCTTGCCCAGCATCGACAGGTCGTACCGGCGGCCCGTGAAGTCCGTCAGGCGGAGCGTGTAATCGTCGTCCCACACATCGTCGAGGTCGATGAACGCCAGGGTATGGGGGTCGCCCCGCTCGGGGACCACCGTCACCGCCTCGTCATCGACCTCGATCGACGCCGGAACGGCGTCTCCCTGCGAACCGCCGGGTTCGACGACGACGAGCTCTCCGCGATACGCCACGGCCGTGCGAGGGCCGGCCGCTAGGCCTGGACCAGGAGGTTGTTCCCGCACTCCGGGCAGAACTTGGTCCCTCGCTCGGACTCCGTCCCGCACTTCGCGCAGGTCACCGGGATGGTCAGGGGCTTGCCGCAGTTCTCGCAGAACTTGCCGGAGGCCGACGCCTCGGCGCCGCAGTGGGGGCACATGGCCCGCTGCTTGCGCTCCACGTTCACGTCGGTGAGCCAGTCGACCGTCTTGACCTTCTCCTGGGCCTGCTCCAGCCGGGCCTGGGACTGCATCTGGCCCAGCTCCTGCTCGAGCTTCGGCGCGTCGTCCGCGCACATGTTGAACTCGGTGTTCCAGCAGATCTCCTTGCAGACCCACTTCCCGCAGCGGTGACACTGGTTGAATAGCGGCGCGACGTTCTCCACGGCTTCGGCCAGCGCCCTGTCCTTGCCCTGGGACTCGGTCATGTCGTGGAGCTGGTCGGCGCCGTACTGGGCCCCCCCGAACCGTCCTCCCAGCATGCCGCCCAGGCCCCGCATGACCTTGGCCCCCATCCCCAGGGGGTTGGCCTTGAAGCCGGACTTGTAGCCGTTGCCGCATCGTTCGCAGAAGAACTCGAACTGGAACCCGGCCTCGGTCGAGTGGTCGCGGTAGTTGTCGGTGAACGGAACGGGACCTGGCACGGCGTGAACCTCCCCCTAGCTTGGCGATCTGATCGGCCTCCAGTGTAGGGCCCGGGGACACCGATGGGAAGGGAGACTTTGCCCGTTTTGCGCGGTGTTCGGCGGTGGCGGGTCAGTTCAGGAGCGGCCGTTCGGTCACGCGGACGAGAGTGTGGCACGAGGCGCCGGCCTCATCCCCGGCCTGCTCCTCGGCGTGCCCGGACGAGATGTCGGTGGTGGGGCAGTCGAACTGGCCACGACTCGTTCGGCGGCGATCAGGTCTGTTCGAACGGGTTCGTCGGCTCCAGGATCCGGACCTCCACCGGGGCGGCCTCCCGCTGGAACATCTCGGCGTCGGCCGGCGATCCCACCACGAACCCGTAGTGCATGGGCACCGCGAGCTTCGGCGACTGGGCCTTCACCAGCTCGGCGGCCTCCGGCGCGGTCATCGTGTAGGTCCCGCCGATCGGCACGAACGACACGTCGGCCACGATGGACTCCAGCTCCGGGAGGTGGTCGGTGTCGCCGGCGTGGTAGTACGTCCCGTCGCCCAGCTCCAGGATGTAGCCCACCCAGTTGTTCGCCCGGGGGTGGGCCTCCAGGCGGTCCTCCACGGTGTTGTACGCGGGGACGGCCTGGACCTTGATCCCGTTCACGTCGAGGGAGTCCCCCGGGGCCACGGGGGTGACGTCCCCGGACAGCTCGCGGGCCACGTCGTGGGGAGCGACGATCTTCGTCGACCCCTCCCGGACCACCTTCTGCAGGTCGTCGTTGTAGTGGTCGAAGTGCGCGTGGGTGAGGAACACCACGTCGGCCGGCGGTTCGCCGGTCACCCCCCAGGGATCGATGTAGACGTTGATCCCATCCCCCCGCCACAGGTACGCCGACTGCCGGAACCACGTGAACCGGTCGAGCATGCGCTGACCTCCTCGCGTCGTGGGCTGCGAAGCCGGTACCACCGCTAGTCTGGCCCACCATGGCCGAACTGCGCGACTCGACGGGGCGGACACCGCGCTCGGGGCCGAGGGCCGCGTGGTCGCTGCTCCGGCGCAACGTGGACTTCCGCCGGTTCTACGCCGCCCAGCTCATCTCGTTCGCCGGGGACTGGTTCCTGCTGGTGGCCCTGTACGGGCTGGTGCTGCAGGAGACGGGCTCCGCCGTTCTGGCCTCGCTGATCCTGGTGGCCGAGCTGGCCCCGCAGTTCGTGGTGGCGCCGATCGGCGGGGCCCTGGCCGACCGGATGAACCGGCAGGTCCTCATGGTCCTGTCGGACCTGGCCCGGGTGGTGCTGTGCCTGGGGTTCCTCCTGGTGGGGCCGGATTCGATCTGGCTCATCTACCCCCTGTTGGCCGGCATCGCCGTGTTCTCCGCGAGCTTCGAGCCGACCTCCTCGGCGGCCGTGCCGAACCTGGTGGACCCCGAGGACCTCGCGATCGCGAACGTGATGGTGGGATCGGCCTGGGGGACCATGCTGGCGGTGGGCGCGGCCATCGGCGGCGTGTTCACCGCGGTGGCGGGTCGGGACGCCGCCTACGTCGCGGACGCCGTCTCCTTCCTGGCATCGGCGGTCCTGCTGGCCAGGGTGCACCGGCCGTTCTCGGAGCCCCGCGAGGAGGGCCACGAGCACCCCGGGATCGTGGAGGCCACCCGGGAGACCATCCGGTACGCACGCTCGGACGGGCGGGTCCTGGCGCTCCTCGCCGTGAAGGGCGGGTTCGGCCTGGCCGGCGGCGTCCTCGTGCTGCTGCCGGTGTTCGCCACCCAGGTGTTCCATCAGGGGGATACGGGGATCGGCATCCTGTACGGGCTGCGGGGGGTGGGAGCCCTGGCGGGGCCGTTCCTGGCGCGGCGGATCGCCGGCGACTCCGAGCGGGGCCTGTTCACCGCCATCGGCCTGGCCCTCGTGTGCTTCGGCGCGTTCTACATGGTGTTCCCGTTCATGCCGGCGCTGCTGCTGGCCGGGCTGTGCTCCATGGGCGCGCACCTGGGCGGCGGCGCGCAGTGGACCCTCTCGACGTACGGGCTGCAGACGATCGTCCCGGACCGCATCCGGGGCAGGGTGTTCGCGTTCGACTTCGCGTTGGTCACCCTCACGATCATGGCCTCGAACCTGGTCTCCGGATGGGCCGCCGAGGCCCTCGGCCCCCGCCACGCCATGCTCGCCTTCGCCGGAGTGGCCCTCCTGTACGCGGTCGGCTGGTGGCTGGGGACACGTTCCGTCCGCCGCGGGCTGTCCTCGACCCGACCGGCCTGACCGACGCACGCGCGAGGCGGAGGCGGTGTGATCGGCACCCATGACACTCGGCTTACAGCGACTCAACCGACGACCCCCACATGCCGACCCCTTCGATAGAGCAGTGTCCACGGGCAGGAGGGGGGCCGAGCATGAACCGCATCCGATCTCGGGGCCGGAGCGCTCGCGTGGCGCTGGCTTCGGCCATCCTGCTGCCCGTGCTGGGGGCCATCTGCGCGGCGCCCGCCCTGGCCGGCTCGCCGGCCGTCCATCGCCCGGAGGACCGAGTGGTGCGATCCGCGCCGGTCGACGAACGCACGCCTGTCCAGGGGTCGGGGTTCACGGCCTGGGCAGCTGCGGAGCCCGGGTTCCCGTACCGGTACGACGTGTTCGTGAAGCGGTTCGACGGCCGGCCGATCAAGGTGAACGGGCCCGGGACCACCGCCTTCGCCGGGGGCATCGACGGCCACACCCTCGTGTACCAGCAGTCCGGAGGGGGACGGTCGTCGATCCGTTTCCACGACCTCCGCACGGGCGTCGACCGGCCCGCGCCGCGAAAGGTGAACAGCGCGGCGCACCAATCCGGCCCGTCCCTCTCGGGCCGGTGGCTGCTGTTCTCGCGCCGCTTCACCGAACCGACCGTGTGGAAGGTCCTCCTGTACGACATGGACCGCGGACGGGTGCGGACCCTCCAGACCGTGAGCGGCCCGTGGGCCCGCTACGCCCAGTCCGGACAGGTCGCGGGGGACTGGGCCGCGTGGCAGGTGTGCGCGCCGTACTGCAACGCGTTCGTGGAACGGATCTCGACGGGACAGCGGTGGATGGCGCCGAACCCGGAGCACCGGTTCCAGTACGCACCCTCCGTCCGTGACGACGGCACGATGTTCTTCGCGAGGAGCAGCGCGGCGTGCGGCAACGTCACCCTCATGCGATTCCGTCCGGGGAGCGAGCCTGTGCCGGTGATCGTCCTCGCGAACGACCTGTCGACGACGTACACGTCCCGGGACTCGAGCGGCCGGACGGTGATCCTGTACGACGCGACCAGGTGCACCGACTACCTGGCGGACATCCACCGCATCAGCATCTGACGCGGAACGCGAACGAGGCCCGGCACCTCTCCAAGCGCGCCGGGCCCCGTCGAACCGTGCTGTACCGGGCTATCCGGTGAATCCGCCGCCGCCCTGCGGGGGCGCCGGTGGTGGTGCGGCCGGAGGCGCGGAGGGAGGCGCTGCGGGGGGTGCGGCCGGAGCCGGAGCGGTCCCGGCGCCGCCGGCGCCGCCTCCCACGGCTCCCCCGCCCGTCGGGGTCCCGAACGACACACCCGGGGATCCCGGCGCGAAGCTCACCTGGGGCGGGCCGGCATCGCGGATCTGGTCGGGGATCTCGAAGAACTCCTCCTCCTTGAACCCGAACGTCCGGGCGATGAACATCGAGGGGAAGGACTGGACCCGCCGGTTGTAGTTCTGCACGTTGTTGTTGTAGAAGCGCCGGCTGGTCTGGATCCGATCCTCGGTGTTCGACAGCTCGTTCTGGAGCTGCTGGAAGTTCTCGGTGGCCCGCAGCTGCGGATAGTTCTCCGCCACCGCGAACAGCCGGCCCAGGGCCTGGACGAAGGGGCCCTCCGCCTGGGCCTGCGCCGCCGGCGACTGCCCGGTGGTGGCCATGGCGGCGGAACGGGTCCGGGCCACCTCCTCGAACACCTCGCGCTCGTGCGCCGCGTAGCCCTTCACCGTCTCCACGAGGTTCGGGATGAGGTCGTACCTCCGGCGGAGCTCGGTGTCGATGTTCGCGAAGGCGTTCCTGATCAGGTTCCGCTGGCTGACGAACCGGTTGTAGGAGAGGATCCCGGCCAGCAGGAGCAGGACCACGACCCCCAGGACGATCCACAGCACGATCACGGTGGTTCCTTTCTCTCGACCTGCGGTGCTGGAGGATCGTACCGGGTGGGCTCCGGCCGCGAAAGGGTGGCCCCGCGGACGCGGGGGCCGATCAGGCGGTGAACTGGCCGGGCGGGCTCGGCGACCGCCGCTGTCCGTAGAGTTCGTAGGCCACCTTCGGCACGTGGTCGATGTAGCCCTTCATGGACCCCAGCAGCTCCGTGAGCTCCAGCGGCCTCAGCCGTTTGCAGTACACCAGCAGGTAGGGCCCGTTCATCTCGAACGCGTATCCCTTGTCGGTCTGGAGCAGCCACTGCATCATCCGCTGGTCGATCATGTCGTTGGCGAACTTCTTGTCCCCGGACTTCACGTTGAACGACCGGTTGAACTCCTCCAGCTCGAACTCGATGTCCCGGAACCCCATGTGGTCGGCGAACCGGGTGAACAGGTTCTCCCGGGTCACCGACAGCTCGGCGGCGGTCAGGGGGACGATGGTGGCCGCGCATGAGAAGTGGGAGTAGGACTTGCTGCGGTGCCCCTCCGAGTCCGTGGTCTCCTCGTAGTACCAGTAGTCGAACTCGCGGACGTCCATTCCCTGCCACGCGCCCCACAGCAGGTTCTCGGTGCCGCGCCCGTCCCCTCGGCGGAACAGCCCGAACGGCAGCGACAGGCACCCCATGGTGTCCACCTGCGAGTACTGGAGTCCCAGCTGCTTGGCCGCAAGCGCCAGCTCCTCGCGGCGCTTCTTCTTCGCGTACCAGGCGTACCACCCCACCAGCACGATCAGCAAGATGATGCCGACGGCGAGCAGCGCTCCTCCCATGGCCGGTCAGTATCGCATGCGGTCCGATCAGTGCCGGAGGAGCGGGACCACCTCGGCGGCGAGGCGTCCGCGCTGGGCGGCGGGGTCGGGCCCCGCCGGCCACAGGTTGATCGCCGTGAAGCCGAGCGCGACGAACTCGCGGAGCCGCTCGGCGCAGCGCTCCGGCGCCCCGCTCACGACGAACGAACGGGGATCGGCCCGTTCGTCGACCCGGATCCCGACGTTGTAGGCGAACGTCAGGTCGGCGGGGTCGCGGCCGGCCTCCTCGGCGGCCCGGCGGACGCGGTCCATCATCGGGCCGGCCCGTTCCGGCGGGGCGTACCGGAACGACGGGATCCACCCGTCGGCCAGCCGGCCGGTCACGGCCAGGGAGCGGGGTCCGTACGAGCCCGTCCAGATCGGGATGCGGCGGTCGGGCTTCGGTTCGATCTCGGCCGCCTCGGTCCGGAAGTGCCGCCCGTCGAACGTGTACGCACGCTCCGACCACAGGCCCCGCAGGACCTCGATGGCCTCGGCCAGCGCGTCCACCTTGTCGCGGGACTCCCGGACGTCCAGCCCGAACGCCCGGGCTTCGCCGTCCGAGCCGCCGCCGCCGATGCCGAGGATCAGCCCGCCCCCGGACAGCCGGTGGAGCGTCTCCGCCATCTTCGCCAGGACCGCCGGGGAACGGTACGGCAGCCCCAGGACGTCGGTGAGGATGCCCACCCGCTCGGTCCGGGCCGCCACCCACGCGAGCAAGGTCCACGTCTCGAACGTCGGGTGCGTTCCCACCAGGTGGTCGGAGCACGAGACGAAGTCGAACCCGAGCCGCTCGGCCTGGCGCGCGTCGCCCACCGGATCGGCGCCCGGGAGCGCCGACTGGGACACGTTCACCCCGAGGAGCGGCGTCGCCGTCATGTCCCGTCCAACCGCGACCCGCGCCTGCGAATTCCTACAGGTCCGCGACCTTCGGGATGGCCTCCCGGCCCACGATCTCGATCGGTTCGATGTACTGGACGCCCCGGAGCCCGCCGATCGTCCCCTGGACCCCGGCCTCGGCCAGCGCCCCCAGCTCGTCGATCATCTGGGGGACGCGGACCCCCTCACGACCCGGGTCCAGCCGGTAGTACACGGTCTTCCAGATCTCGTCGTAGTCGCGGCCCTCGCGCTCGCAATGCTCCCGGAGCACCGCCAGCTTGTGCCGGGCCGTCGACGCGTCGCCGAACAGGTTGCACGCGTCCGCGTACCGGGCCACCAGGCGGAGGGTCACCCGCTCCCCGCTCCCGCCGATCAGGATCCTCGGGCGGGGCTTCTGGAGGGCCTGGGGATGGTTGATGGTCTCCGCGAGGCGCGTGGTCTTCCCCTCGAACGACCCCTCGTCGTCGCTCCACATCTGGAGGTGGATGCGCAGGGCGTCCTCGAGCCGCGCGAATCGCTCCCTCACCGGGGGGAACGGGACGCCGAGCCCCTGGTGCTCGTGCTGGTTCCACGCGGCCCCGATCCCCAGCCAGGCCCGGCCCCCCGACAGCACGTCGAGCGTCGTGACGGTCTTCGCCAGGATCCCCGGGTAGCGGTACGTCACGCCGGTGACGAGCGTTCCCAGGCCCAGGCGGGAGGTCCGTGCCGCCAGGTACCCCAGGGTCGTGTAGGCCTCGAGCATCGGCTGGCGCACGTCCCCCACGCCGGGGATCTGGAAGAAGTGGTCCATCAGCCACATCGAATGGAACCCCGACCGGTCGGCGGCCTCCCCGATGCGGCCCAGCGTGGGGCCGATGTCGCCGTCCTCTCCCCACGTGAACGACGGGATCTGCAGTCCGATCTCCATGCGGAACCTGCCTTTCGGTGGCCGGAGACCGCCAGCCTACGGCCTGCGGGGCGCGCCCCGCGCTCAGGCCTCCGTCACCGGCCCGGCCGCACGGACCTGCTGGACCGCCACCAGGGCCTCCTGGAGGTCCTTCAGCCACTCGCCCTGGTTGTCCGCGACAAGCTTCACGCACCAGGCCAGGGCGTGGCTCCGGCTGCGGGCCACCCCGGCGTCGACCAACGTGTCGAGGACCTCCCGCTCGCGCATCCGGAGCCTGGTCATCACCGGCATCGAGAGCGTGGTGAACAGCGACGTGTCGTCGCCGATCCGGACGCCCCACGACACCTTCCGCCCGAACCTCCGCTCGGCCTCGCGGGCGATCTTCATCCGCTGCTCCCGGGTGTCCTCCCGGAACTGCCGGACCCGGCCCTCGCGGGCCGCCTCCTTCGTCGCCTCGGTCGCGTCCCCGCCGGCCTCCGGCTCGGCCAGGGTCCCGACGATCAGGATCTCCTCCCGGTCGAAGGTCACCTCCGGCGTTCCGGCGAACCACCCGTCCGGGATCCTCCCGGCGAACCACCCGCTGAGCTTCTCGTCATGCTCGGCCATCGTCCGCACCTCCGTGCTCGGCTATGTGCAAGTGAGATTACACCATTACAGCGTTGGTCATGCGCCGGCTGCCTCCCCGGGGACCCACGGCGAAGAGCGTGCGATCCGCGGGCGAAAACGCCCTCCCGAGAGTCGGGAATTGCCCCGAACGGCCCGAGGCGGTCCATCCCCCCGAAATATCGAGGAACCCTTGCCTGATTCGGGACAGATCGCTACAGTCTGCCGACACACCCGAGCGTCGCGGGTTCGCCCAATTCCGCTCGAACCACTTTTGTCTTGACTGCCGGGCCGGTGTGGGCCGATGATCCATCGGGCCTCGCTGGGGGAGGAGAGTTTCATGCGTCTCGTTCGTCGCTCCGCTTCGCTCGTTCCGCTTGCGTTCCTGACGGTGCTCGGACTCGCCTTGCTGGGAGGGAGCGCGGCCGCGGCGAGTCGCGGAGCCATGACCGATCATGTCCGGTTCCACGGCCGACTGGTGTGCGACCCCGCCTTCACCGGCGGCCCCGAGAACAACACGTTCATCGGCACCGCCGGGCCCGACGTGATGTGCGGGGGCGGCGGGAACGACGTCCTGATCGGCTTGGGCGGCGACGACTCACTCTTCGGCGAGGGCGACAACGACCTCCTGCGCGGCGGCCCGGGGAACGACTCCCTCGACGGGGGCGCCGGCGTGAACACCGCCGACTACTCCGACGACACGTCGGGCGCGGCGCCGCTGCGGATCGACCTGAGCGGGACCGTGCTCGTGCTGTGCGCCGGCGCTCCGTGCGCGGACGACGCGGACGGCGATCTGGGCCACGACACCTTCACGGGCGGAACCGTGCAGAACGTCATCGGCTCGCCGTTCGCAGACCGCATCATCGGCGACTCCGGCCCGAACTCGCTCCTCGGCGGCGCCGGCGGGGACACCATGACCGGACGCGTCGGCAACGACGTGGTCGACGGCCAGGGCGGCGCGGACAAGCTCACGGGCGGGAGCGGGGCCGACTCCCTCGACGGGGGCGCCGGGGCCGACCAGGAGAACGGGAACAAGGGCGCGGACGCGGTCCGGGGAGACTCGGAGGACGACACCGTCCGCGGCGGCGGCAACGACGACACGGTCGTCGGCGGCTCGGGTGGCGACACCATCCTCGGCAACGCCGGGAACGACCTGCTGCGCGGCGCGGACGGCGTGAACGGGAACGACACCATCAACGGCAAGGATGGGACCAACGCGTGTGACTCCGACCCCGGCGACACGGTGGTGCACTGCGACTCCGTGGCGGCGCCCAACAACGCCCCGGTGGCGGTCGCCGACCCTGCGGCCGGCCTGGAGCCCGACTACGTCACCTTCGACAACGGGCTCCTCTTCGTGGCGGCCCCCGGCGTGCTCGGGAACGACACCGACGCCGACGCGGGCGACGGCCTGAGCGCGGAGGGCGCGACGGTCCCGGCCCACGGGACGGTCGACGTCAACGCGGACGGTTCCTTCCTGTACACGCCGGACGGCACGTTCACGGGAACCGACACGTTCACGTATGCCGCCACGGACGGGGTTGGGTTCTCACCCGCCGCCATCGTGTCGATCGACGTGCAGGCCTCGAACCAGGTTCCGGTCGCGGACGCCCAGTCGACGTCCACGAACGAGGACACGCTGAAGACGATCACGCTGACGGCGAGCGACGCCGACGACGATCCGCTGACGTTCACCGTCACGTCGGGGCCGTCGCACGGCGGCCTCGACACCACCACCCCGGCGGCGGACTGCTCGGCCGTGAACACGTGCTCGGCCCAGGTGGACTACACGCCGGCTCTGAACTACAACGGCCCGGACTCCTTCGACTTCAAGGTCAACGACGGGACTGTGGACTCCGCGCCCGCGACCGTCTCGATCACAGTGGTCGCGGTGAACGACGCCCCGACGGCGGCGGCCCACACGCTCAGCACCAGCTCGGGGATCCGCGTCACGATCGGCGCCGGCGACACCGAGAAGCTGAAGGACGGCGCCAGCGACGTCGACGACCCGTTCGGCGACCTGACGGTGAGCGCCACGTTCACGAACGTGACGCCGGCCGGGGCCGACGTGGTCCTCACCGACGCCTCCACCGGCACCTACACCTACAACCCGCCGCCCGGGTACACGGGTGCGGCTTCGTTCCAGTACACGGTGTGCGACGACGGCGCGCCGGTCGCCCCCCAGATGTGCAGCGCGCCGGCGACGGTGAGCGTCACGGTGGGCGGAACCGACCTGTGGTTCGTCGACGACTCGGCGACCCCGGGCGGGACCGGGCGGCTCACCGACCCGTTCCAGGCCCTGTCCGACCTCCCGGCCGGACGGGGGACCGGCGATCGCATCTTCCTGTTCTCGGGGACCTACGCCACCGGGCACACGCTGTTCGTCGGTGAGCACCTCATCGGGCAGGGCGCCTCCGGTTCCTTCGACACGCTGCTGGGCGTCGTCGTGCCGGCGAACGGGACGCTCGACACCCGACCCTCGCTCGGGGGCGCGGCGCCCACGGTCGGGGGCACCGTGACCCTGGCCACGAACTCCAAGCTCCAGGGCGTGGCCATCTCGAGCGGCGCGAACACCGGCCTGACGAACGCGGCGCCCGTGACCGGCGTGAGTGTGTCGCAGACGTCGGTCACCAGCACCACCGGCACCGCGCTGCTGCTCAACAACGTGGACGGCACGCTCGACTTCACCGACGTCTCGAAGGACGGCGCCGGGACCGGCATCAGCCTGACCGCGGTGAACGCCCCCACCAGCATCTCGGCGGGCACGATCCAGAACACGACCACCGGCGCGGTGTTCATCGACGGTGGCTCGGGGAACTTCAGCGACGCCGGGGCCATCTCGAACATCAGCTCCGGCCGTGCCGTCACGGTCCAGAACAAGTCCGCCGACGCCGTCGTGACGTTCAGCGGGGCGCTGGGCTCGGTCGGGACGCCACTCGGCGGCACCGGGGTCCTGCTCGACAACAACGACCAGGGCGGCTCCGGCGGCGGGGTCACGTTCTCCGGCGGGGTCAACCTCTCCACCGGCTCGAACGCCGCCTTCACGGCCACCAACGGCGGCACCGTGACCGTGACCGGCAGCTCCAACACCCTCGCCACCACCACGAGCACCGCGCTCAACGTGACCGGCACCACGATCGGGGCGAGCGGCCTGACGTTCAAGTCGATCAACGCGGGCACCGGCTCGGGGACCACCGGTGACGGGATCATCCTCGACACCACCGGGACGTCCGGCGGGCTCACCGTCGTGGGCGACGGGTCCAACAACGCCAACGGCACCGGCGGGACCATCCAGCACAAGAGCGGGGCCGATGGCTCGACGTCGCAGGGCATCGGGATCTATCTGAACAACACGAAGTCGCCGTCGTTCTCCTCGATGAACCTGCACGACTTCGACAACTTCGCGATCTTCGGGGGTCAGGTCAACGGGCTCACGATGCAGGGCGTGGTCGTGAACGGCACCAACGGCTCCAGCATCGCGAGCCCGCCGATCGAGGGCGCGGTGGTGTTCGATGTCAGCTCGACCAACGGATCGCTCACCGGCACCGCCAACATCACGTCCAGCACGATCAACGGCGGCTTCGGCGACAACCTCCGGGTGAACAATCTCGGCGGCACGCTGACGCTGAACGTGACGAACTCCAACCTCAACAACCCGGTGTTCGCATCGTCGCAGGACGACATGCTGCTGGTGGCGAACAACAGCGCCACCATGACCGCCACCGTGAAGGGCAGCTCGTTCGTGAACCACCAGAGCGGGGTGCTCGCGGGCTCCGGATCGCCCCGCGGCATCCAGGCGGTGGCCAACGGGAGCTCCAACATGACCGTGAACGTCGGAGGCTCGAACCCCGGCGACCCCAACACGTTCGACACGTCCTTCGTCCAGCTGGATCTGGCCCAGAACTCGACCGGGGAATTCCACTACCTGATCCAGGGCAACACGCTGCAGTACCTGGCCGGCTACTCCTCGTCCGTGGCGATCAACCTGTTCACCGGGGCGAACGTCACCGGGCTCATGAGCGGATCGGTGCTGAACAACACCATCACGCACGACGCCACGCTCGCGGCGTCGTCGGCCATCAACCTGAGTGACACCGGGGACGGGGCCTACGTGAGCAAGGTGAGCGGCAACAACGTCACCTGGTCGAGCGGTGGTCTCATCAACGCGTCGGCCGGCAACGTGGGCTCGAGCTCGAGCCCGATGGACGTGACCATCACCAGCAACACGATGAACCTCACCACGCCCTCGGCGGGCCAGCACGGGATCCTGGTCAACGCGGGGACCGGTGCCGGCGACACGAACAGCGTCTGCGCCGACGTCAAGACCAACAACGTGACGAGGGCGACGGGGACGGCCGGGTCCACCATCAGGGTCCGGAACCGGTTCACTGGGATCACGTTCCGCCTGCCGGGCTACGGGGGGAGCGCGACCGACATGACCGCGGTGCAGAACTTCCTGGCTGCCCAGAACACCCTGACGCCCAACCAGGGGGCGGACGCCAACACGGTCACCGCCACGAACGCGGTGGGCGGCACCGGCTTCGGCGGCGGTGCCGCCTGCACGCAGCCCTCCTGAGCGCACGAGAGAGGCTCGACGGAAAAGGGATGAGATTCAGCCGCCGAACGCAAGAGGGAGGAAGCTGATGAGTGGGACCCCGTTCTTGGGAGAGCTGCGGATCTTCTCGTTCGTCTACGCCCCGAAGGGTTGGGCCCAGTGCAACGGACAAGTCCTGCCGATCAACCAGAACCAGGCCCTGTTCTCCCTGCTGGGCACCATGTACGGGGGCAACGGCCAGACGACGTTCGCCCTGCCGAACATGCAGGGGAGGATCCCGATCCACGTGGGCAACGGGCACACCCAGGGTGAGACCGCGGGATCCACGAGCGTGACGCTGAACATCCAACAGCTGCCGACGCATCTTCATCTCCTGACCGGTTCGACGAAGTCGGACCGGGACACGCCGAACCCGAACACGACGGACCCCACGAACGCGTTGTTCGCCGACACCCAGGCGAAGATCTACGCGCCGCCCCAGGGGAACCTGACCACGCTCGCTCCGGCGGTGATCTCGAACGTCGGCGGCAGCCAGCCGCACACCAACGAGCAGCCATACCTGACGCTGAACTTCTGCATCGCCCTACAGGGCATCTTCCCGAGCCGCACCTAGAGGAGGCGACATGTCAGATCCGTACACGGGCGAGATCCGGATGTTCGGCGGCAACTTCGCCCCCCAAGGGTGGGCCCTGTGCAACGGCCAGCCCATGCCGATCTCCGAGAACGAGGTGCTGTTCTCGCTGATCGGGACGACCTACGGCGGGGACGGGCAGGTGACGTTCAACCTGCCCAACCTGCAGAGCCGGGTCCCGCTGCACCAGGGGACGGGGCCGGGCGGCTCGACGTACACCCTCGGCGAGCAGGCCGGCGTCGAGCAGGTGACCGTCACCGTCCAGCAGACCCCGAGCCACACGCACCCGGTGATCGCGACCACCAACATCGCAACGGCCACGGGTCCCGGCGGCAACGTCCTGGCGCAGTCCTCCGTGGCCCGGATGTACATCCAGGACCAGACCGACACGCAGATGGCGGCGACGTCGATCGGGCCAACGGGCGGAAGCCAGCCGCACGAGAACATCCAGCCCTACCTGACCGTGAACTTCATCATCTGCCTGTTCGGGACGTTCCCGCAGCCGAACTGAGGAGGAAACCGATGAGCGAACCATTCGTTGCCGAGATCAGGATGTTCGGGTTCAACTTCGCCCCGACGGGGTGGGCCCTGTGCAACGGGCAGCTCATGCCGATCAGCCAGAACACCGCGCTGTTCTCGCTGCTCGGGACATCCTACGGGGGCGACGGCAAGTCGACCTTCGCGCTGCCGGATCTCCAGGGGTCGGTGCCGATCCACGCCGGGCAGGGCCAGGGCCTGTCCGAGTACTTCCTGGGGCAGGAGTCCGGGGTCGAGTCCGTGACCCTGATCACCACGGAGATGCCCCTGCACACCCACACGGCATCCGCCCATGCCTTCGACCCCGGCGACGTCTTCGCGCCCGGCCCCACGGTCGTGCCCGCGACCGCGGACGGGGGGTTCGCGTATAACCAGACCGCGAACGCGAACCTGACGCAGTTCTCACCGCAGGCGCTGTCGATCGCGGGGGGCAGCCTGCCCCACAACAACATGATGCCGTACCTCACGCTGAACTTCTGCATCGCCCTGCAGGGCGTCTTCCCGCCGCGGGGCTGAGGGGGAACGAGGGAAGGAGTGGCCATCCAGACATCCACCGTCACCCTGAGGCCGGCGCGACCGGAGGACCGCGATTTCCTGCTCGCGGTGTACGCCTCCACGCGGGCCGAGGAGATGGCGATCGTCCCCTGGACCGACGAGCAGAAGGATGCGTTCGTCCGGTTCCAGTTCGAGGCACAGGACCGGCACTACCGCGAGCACTTCGCCCGGGCGTCGTTCGACGTCGTCCTCGTCGGCGGCGATCCGGCGGGGCGCCTGTACGTGGACCGCGGGCCGGCGGAGATCCGAGTGGTCGACATCGCAATCCTGCCGGAGTTCCGCGGGGCCGGAGTGGGCGGCATGCTGCTCGGCGAGCTGCTGAACGAGGCCGAACGGACGGGGCGCAAGGTGTCGATCCACGTCGAGCGGTTCAACCGGGCCATCGGCCTGTACCGGCGGATGGGCTTCACGCCGGTCGCGGATGCCGGTGGCGACGCGTACGTGTTGATGGAATGGGTTCGTCCCAGTGAGAGGAGCACCCGGTGAAGGAGGAACGGTTGACGATCAGCCGGCGCCGCTTCCTGCAGGCGGCCGGGGCGGGGGCTGGTGCGGCGGCGATGGGGCCGGTCCTGCTGGCCGACCGGGCGTTCGCATCGACCTCCCTGAGCCTCCGGGTGGGAGTCATGGCGCCATCCGGCGGCGAGTACACGAGCGCCGGGGCGAACCTGCTGGAGGGGATCCGTCTCCGGCTGGCCCAGGTCCATAAGCAGGTGGGGTCATCGGTGACGGCCGTCGAGGTACCGCTGGGGTTCGGCGGCGCGGACGGGGCGGCCGAGCAGCTGCTCTCGGGCGGCGTCGACGTGGTCATCGCAGGCATTACCGCCCCGGTAGCGGGGCAGGTGGCCTCGACGTTCGAGCGGCAACGTGTTCCTCTGATCGTGGCGAACCTCGGCGCGCACGCCGTCCGGCAGTCGGCGCGGAGCCCCTACGTCCTGCACCACGGGCTGCACTACTGGCAGTCGAGCTTCTCGTTCGGGTCCTGGGCCGCGAGCCACCTGGGGTCGCGCGCGTTCGTGGCCGCGCCACTGGCCGACACCGGCTACGACACCGTGTACGCGTTCCGGCGCGGCTTGGAGTCGGCCGGTGGGCAGGTCGTGGGGACGTTCGTCACCGAGACGTCCGACGACGATTCCACGCTCCGCAGCCTCTTCGCGGCGGCGTCGGCGGCCTCGCCGGACTTCGTGTACGCGCTGTTCTCCGGGAGCCGGGCGGCCCGGTTCGTCCGGGGGTACGCCTCGTCGGCGCTCGGTGGCCGGGTGCCGCTCACCGGCGGCGGGCTCATGGTGGACGACTACCTGCTGTCCCAGATCGGCTCGGCGGCGTTCGGTGTCCGCAACGCGCTGCCGTGGGTCCGAACCGCGTCCGACGCGGCGGCCGTCGCGTTCCGGAAGGCATTCAGGCGGCGGGCCGGGCGGGAGCCCGACGCGTTCGCGCTCATCGGGTACGAGGCGGCGATGCTGGCCGTCACCGGGGCGCAAGCGGCCCGGCAGCAGGGGAAGCCGTCGAAGGAGCTGATCTCCGCACTCGCCGGCGCGGACGTCGCGGCCCCACGGGGGACGCTCACTGTGGACGGCGGATCGAACACGGTCCGGAGCGGCGTGCAGATCCGGACAGTCCGGTCGGTGAACGGGAGCCTGGCGAACGTCTCGCTCGAGCGGGTGGCGGCGCTGGCGGCGTTCCCCGGCGAGCTCTCGTCTCTCGACACCGCGATGTCGTCCGGATACCTGAACGAGTACCTGCACGCGCAGTGACCGAGTTCCCCGATCTCGCCGCATTCGAGCAGTGCCGGGGCGACGAGTTCCGTCTGCGCCCGGACGAGGGCGAGAGCGTGCCGCTCGTGCTGGATCAGGTGACCGCGCTGGGCGACGGCCGGCCCCGGCCGGGCTTGGCCCGCCAGGAGCCGTTCTCCCTTCTCTTCCGGGGTCCGCCGGGCTTCGCCGCGCCCCAGCGGATCTGGCCCCTCGAGCACGACCGGCTCGGCGAGCTCCGCATCTTCCTGGTGCCGGTCGGCCAGGACCAGGAAGGGCGGATGCGATTCGAAGCGATCTTCAACTGACGTTCACCGAGATCCGCTGGGAGAACCCGCTGGCCGCTCGGGGCTGACGACCCGCGGCGACGAGCCGCTACCGGGAGGGTGCGGCCGTCCGGAACTCCAATCCGGCGTCGCCGCGATCGATCACGATCGTGTCGCCGTCGCGGATGTCGCCCGAAAGGAGCTGCATGGCCAGCGCGTCCTGGATCTCCCGCTGGATCAGGCGCTTCAGCGGCCGGGCGCCGTACGCGGGGTCGAAGCCCGTGTCGGCCAGGTAGTCCCGGGCCCCCTCGGTGAGCTCCACCGTCAGCCGCCGCGCGGCCAGGCGCTCCTGCAGGATCCGGAGCTGGATGTCCACGATCTTCGCGATGTCGTCGCGGCCGAGGGGCGAGAACACGATGATCTCGTCCACCCGGTTCAGGAACTCCGGACGGAACGTGGCCCGGACCTCGGCCATGACCTTCTCCCGGCGCTCCTCTTCCCCCGAGGTCACGTCGTTGAACACGTACGAGCCCAGGTTCGAGGTCATGATCACCACGGTGTTCCGGAAGTCCACGGTTCGGCCCTGGCCGTCGGTGAGCCGGCCCTCGTCGAGCAGCTGGAGCAGGACGTTGAACGCGTCCGAGTGGGCCTTCTCGATCTCGTCGAGCAGGATCACCGAGTACGGCCGCCGCCGGATCGCCTCGGTGAGCTGTCCGCCCTCGTCGTAGCCGACGTAGCCGGGCGGCGCCCCGATCAGCCGGCTGACCGCGTGGCGCTCCTGGTACTCGCTCATGTCGATGCGGACCACGGCCCGCTCGTCGTCGAACAGGAAGTCGGCCAGCGAGCGGGCCAGCTCGGTCTTCCCCACACCGGTGGGGCCCAGGAACACGAACGAGCCGATCGGGCGGTTGGGGTCGGACAGCCCGGCCCGGGACCTGCGGATGGCGTTCGCCACGGCGGCGACGGCCTCGTCCTGGTCCACCATCCGCTCGTGGATGGCGTCCTCCATGCGGACCAGCTTCTGGATCTCGCCCTCCAGGAGGCGCGAGACGGGGATGCCGGTCCACTTCGAGACGACCTCGGCCACGTCCTCGTCGTCGACCTCCTCCTTCAGCATCTTGGTGTCGGCCTGGAGGTCGGCCAGGGCCCGCTGGGCCTCCTCCATCTGCCGCTGGAGCTCGATGATCGTGCCGTAGCGGAGCTCGGCGGCCCGCTCCAGGTCGCCGTCGCGTTCGGCCAGCTCGGCCTGCGAACGGGCCCGCTCGATCTCGGAGTTCAGTTGGCGGATCCGGTCGATGTGCTCCTTCTCCCGTTCCCAATGCGCCTTCATGCCGGAGCTCCGCTCGCGGAGGTCGGCCAGCTCGGCCTCGAGCTTCTCCAGCCGCCCCTTCGACGCCGCGTCCTTCTCCTTGCGGAGTGCGGCGCGTTCGATCTCGAGCTGCTTGATCCGCCGTTCCACCTCGTCGATCTCCACGGGCATCGAGTCGATCTCGATCCGCAGCCGCGAGGCCGCCTCGTCGATGAGGTCGATGGCCTTGTCCGGGAGGAACCGGCCGGTCACGTAGCGGTTCGACAGCAGGGCCGCCGCGACCAACGCGGCGTCCTGGATCCGCACGCCGTGGTGGACCTCGTAGCGCTCCTTGAGCCCCCGAAGGATCGCCACGGTGTCCTCCACCGACGGCTCCCCCACGAACACCGGCTGGAACCGCCGCTCCAGGGCGGGGTCCTTCTCCACGTGCTTGCGGTACTCGTCGAGCGTGGTGGCGCCGATGGCCCGGAGCTCGCCGCGAGCCAGCATGGGCTTCAGCATGTTCCCCGCGTCCACCGAGCCCTCGGCGGCCCCCGCGCCGACCACGGTGTGGAGCTCGTCGATGAACGTGATGATCTCGCCGCCGGACTCCGCGATCTCCTTCAGCACGGCCTTGAACCGCTCCTCGAACTCACCCCGGTACTTGGATCCGGCCACCAGGGCGCCGATGTCGAGCGCCACCACCCGCTTGCCCTTCAGGCCGTCCGGGACGTCGCCCGCCACGATGCGCTGGGCCAGGCCCTCCACGATCGCGGTCTTGCCCACGCCGGGCTCACCGATGAGGACCGGGTTGTTCTTCGTCCGACGGGACAGCACCTGGATGACCCGGCGGATCTCGTCGTCGCGGCCGATCACCGGATCGAGCTTCCCGGACCGGGCCAGCTCGGTGAGGTCCCTGCCGTACCGCTCCAGGGCCTGGTACTTCTCCTCCGGGTTGGGGTCGGTGACCCGCTGGCGGCCCCGCACCTTCGCCAGGGCCTGGAGGACACCGTCCCGGGTCAGGCCGGCGTCGGCCACCAGTCGGGCCACGCCGGCCGGCCCGTCGATCATGGCCAACAGGAGGTGCTCGGTGGAGACGTATTCGTCGGTGAGCTGCTCGGCTTCGGCGAACGCCCGCTCCAGGACCCGGCGCGTGGCCGGCGAGAGCTGGGCCTCGGAGCCGGAAGGCCCGTACACCTTCGGCATGCGGTCGAGGGCCTCGTCCACCCGGTCCCGGAGCGCGCGAGGGCTCAGGCCCATCGCGTGCAGCAACGGGTACGGAACCCCTTCGGGGTCGGACAGCAGCGCGAACAGCACGTGCTCGGGCTCGATGTTCTGGTGGTTTCGCGCGCCGGCCTGCGCCGAGGCGGCCTCCAGCGCGGCCCGCGACTTCATCGTCAGCTTGTTCAGGTCCATGTCGTTCGTTCGTTCTCCCAGTCGTCCTTGGTCATCGCGTACATGGCGTAGTCCCGTCGTCCCTGCCCGGTCGGCATGAACGACCGGAGCACGCCCTCCATGCGGAACCCCACCCGTTCGGCCACCGCCCGCATCGCCCGGTTCTCGACGTCCGTGGTGAGCGACACCCGGTGCGCCGATTCCTCGATGAACAGCCGGTCGCACATCAGGCGGAGCGCCTCCCGGCCGTGGCCGCGCCCCCGGTCGGCCCGCGAGAACACGGTGATGCCGAGCTCCCACACCCCGGGCGGGAGGGCCCACCTCGGGTGCCGGCCGTCGATCTCCCCCACCATGCGGCCGTCAACCTCGATCACGAGGTCGATCCGGCCGTCGGACAGCAGCCCCCCGGCGTCGACCCGGCGACGGAGCTCCTGGCGGGGCGGCGGACCGAGCGGGAGCCACTCCCGTGCCTCCTCGGTGTGCATCGCCGCCTCCATGTCCTCCAGCTCGCCCTTGCGGTAGGGCCGGAGTGTCACGCCGGCGCGTCGCAGCACGACCCTGGTCACAGGCCCTCCCACGGCATGCGGGGCATGCTCGATCGCGGGACCAGCGCGGTGGCGGCCCGTTGGCGCTCGGCCTCGCGCCGGGCCCGTTCGGCCTCCCGGAGGGCCTCCTCGGCCTCCCGGCGGGCCCGCTCGCGGGTCCGCTGCATCTCCCGGGCCATGGTCTCGACGGTCCGGCGGAGCTCCTCGAGCTGCCGCTCCATCTCCACGATCATCTTCACGCCGGCCAGATTGATGCCGTGCTCCTGGGTCAGCTCCTGGATCTCCCGGAGCCGCTCGATGTCGCGCTCGGAGTACCGGCGGGTGTTCCCGGCCGTGCGGGAGGGACGGAGCAGGCCCTTGCGCTCGTAGATGCGCAGGGTCTGCGGGTGCACGCCGGCCAGCTCGGCGGCCACGCTGATGATGTAGACCCCCCTGTCCTCCTGGCTCGATCGCCGTTCGTTCGCCACCAGTCCTCCCTCGATCACTCCACGCCCAGCGAGCGCCGCGGCGAATCGCTCTCGGCCTCCTGGAGCTGCCGGAGCAGGTCCTTCTGCTCGCGGGACAGCTTGCGGGGGACGTCCACGTTGACCGTCACCAGCAGGTCGCCGTGACCCCCCTTGCTCGGCGCGCCCTTCCCCCGGACCCGGAACGTCTTGCCGCCGGGCGTTCCGGCCGGGACCTTCAGGGTCACCGGCTCGTTCAGGGTGGGGACCTTCACGTTCGCCCCCAGCGCCGCCTCCGGGTAGGACACCGGCAGCTCCACCGTGAGGTCGTTGCCCCTGCGACCGAACACCGGGTGCGGCTGGACCCTGACCACCACGTACAGGTCGCCGGGCTGGCCGGCCGAGCGGGGGGCCTCCCCGCGTCCGGCCAGCTTGATGCGGGCGCCGTCCTTCACGCCCGCCGGGATCTTCACCTGGAGCTCGCGGGTGGCCTGGACGTGCCCGGTCCCCCGGCACGTGGCGCAGGGGTGCTCCACGATCCGCCCGGCTCCCCTGCACCGCGGGCAGGGCTGGGCCATCTGGAACAGGCCCTGGTTCACGGTGACCTGGCCCGCGCCCCCGCACTGGGGGCACACGACCGGGGTGGTCCCCGGCTCGGCGCCGGTGCCGCCGCACGTGGTGCACGTCGCAGCGCCCCGGATCTTCACCGGAACGGTGGTGCCCTCCATGGCCTGTTCGAACGACACCCGGACCTCGGTCTCGAGGTCGGCCCCGCGGGCGGGCTGGCGCCGGGAGGCCCGGCCGCCGCCCATCCCGCCGAACAGGTTCCCGAAGATGTCCCCGAGGTCGCCGATGTTCTCCACCCGGACCCTGGCCCCGCCGGGGAACCCGCCGAAGCCGCCGCCCGGCCCGCCCGGGCCGCCGAAGAAGCCGCCCGCGCCGGAGCCCACCATGTCGCGGACCCGGTCGTACTGCGTTCGCTTCTCCGCGTCGCCGATGACGTCGTAGGCGGCCGAGACCTCCTTGAACCGCTCCTCGGCCTCCTTGTTCCCGGCGTTCGCGTCCGGGTGGTGCTGCTGCGCGAGCTTCCGGTACGCCTTGCGGATGTCGGCCTGGCTGGCGTTCTTGGGCACGCCGAGGACCTGGTAGTAGTCCTTCTCCAGCCACTCCCGGCGGATGTCGCCGTTCACGCCAGCCTCCCTACTTCCTGGTCACCCGCACTCCGGCCGGGCGCAGGACCTTGCCCCTCAGCGTGTAGCCCTGCCGGAACACGTCAGCCACCACGGGCTCGCCCTCGCCCTCCGCCTCCGAGCCCATCAGCGCCTCGTGCCGTTCGGGGTCGAACGGCCTGCCCTCGGCCTCGATCCGTTCCAGGCCCTCCGCCCGGAGTATGTCCCTGAGCTTCGCGTACACGAGCTCGACCCCCCGGAGGAACTGTTCGAGGTCGGGGGTCCGTTCCGCGGCCATGAGGGCCAGGTCGAACTCGTCCAGAACCTCGAGCAGGCGCCGCATGAGCGGCTCCGCCGCGCGCTCCAGCGCGTTCGTCTGCTCCCTGAGGGTGCGCTTGCGGAAGTTGTCGAACTCGGCCGCGAGACGCTGGAGGTGCTCGCGGTACTCGGCGGCTTCTTGCTTGGCCTGGGCCAAACCCGTTGACCCGGCGGGGGGGCCGGCGTGGCCGTGCCCGCCGGGGGGCGCTTCGCTCCTGCTCCCTTCGGTCGCAGAGGCCCCGGCGGTCCCGGCCCCGCCGTCCTTGCTCGCGGTATCCGCCGTGTGCCCGTGGGAACCCGATGCGCCCGGGCCCGGCTCGTCTTGGCCAGCCGGCTTTTCGGCGTGGATTCGGCGCTTGTCCGTGACGCGGACCTTGGGGCGCTGGGGGTCGGAGCCGAGCCCGGGATCGGGGTGCTCCCGCGGCGCCTGATCTTCGGGACGCTGATTCTCGTGGTTGGGGTCGTGGGGCATTACGAGGCGTCTCCTTCGTCGACGATCTCGCCTTCCACCACGTCGTCGGAGCTCCCGGTGGTGCCGGGGGCGGAGCCGGCGTCGGCCGACGTGGCCTCGCCGCCCGCGGCCTGCTGGGCCTGGTACATGGCGGGGCCGACCTTCTGGAAGGACTGCAGGAGCCGGTCGGCGGCCGACTTGATGGCGTCGGTGTCCTCGCCCTTGAGGGCCTCCTTGGCCTCGTCGTTCGCCTTCGTCAGCTCCTCGCGCTCGGACTCGGGGATCTTGTCCCCGTACTCCATGAGCGCCCGATCCACCTGGTAGGTCAGGTTGTCCGCGTTGTTGCGGGTCTCGGCGGCCTCCCGGCGGCTGCGGTCCTCCTCCGCGAACTTCTCCGCGTCGGCCATCATCCGGTCGATCTCGTCCTTGTTGAGGGCGGTCCCGCCGGTGATGGTCATGGCCTGCTCCTTGCCGGTGGCCGTGTCCTTGGCCGAGACGTTCACGATGCCGTTCGCGTCGATGTCGAACGCCACCTCGATCTGGGGCATGCCGCGCGGCGCCGGCGGGATCCCCACCAGGTGGAACTTGCCGAGCGAGCGGACCGCCGGGGATTGCACGGTCTCCCCCTCGCCCTGGAGCACGTTGATCTCCACCTGGGTCTGGTTGTCCGCCGCGGTGGTGAACACCTCGCTCTTGCGGGTGGGGATCGTCGTGTTCCGTTCGATCATGCGCTGGACGATCCCGCCCAGGGTCTCCACGCCGAGGGACAGCGGGGTGACGTCGAGGAGCAGGATGTCTTTCACGTCGCCCTTCAGGACCCCGGCCTGGATGGCCGCGCCGACGGCGACGACCTCGTCGGGGTTGACGCCCTTGTGGGGCTCCTTGCCCCCCGTCAGCCGCTTCACCAGGTCCTGGATCATGGGCATGCGCGTGGCGCCGCCGACCATGATGATGTGGTCGATCTGCCCGACGTCCTTGCCCCAGTCCTTGACGGCCTGCTGGTACGGGGCCTTGCACCGGTCCACCAGGTCCACGGTCATCCGCTCGAACTCCCCCCGGGTCAGCTTCGTCTCGAGGTGGAGCGGTGACATCGTGCCGTCGTCGGACTTCGTGGCCGTGACGAACGGCAGGTTGATGGTGGTCTCGGTGACCTGGGACAGCTCGATCTTGGCCTTCTCCGCGGCCTCCTTGAGCCGCTGCATGGCCATGCGATCGCCGGAGATGTCCACGCCGTTCGACTTGCGGAACTCGGCCACCAGCCAGTCGATGACGCGCTGGTCCCAGTCGTCGCCGCCCAGGTGTGTGTCGCCGTGGGTGGCCTTGACCTCGAACACGCCCTCGCCGATCTCGAGGAGCGACACGTCGAACGTGCCCCCGCCGAGGTCGAACACCAGGACGGTCTCGTCCTTGCCCTGCTTGTCGAGGCCGTAGGCCAGGGCCGCCGCGGTGGGCTCGTTGATGATCCGCAGGACCTCGAGGCCCGCGATCTGCCCCGCCTCCTTCGTGGCCTGGCGCTGGGAGTCGTCGAAGTACGCCGGGACCGTGACGACGGCCTGGGTCACCTTGTCGCCGATGAAGGACTCGGCGTCACGCTTCAGCTTGCCGAGGATCTGGGCGGAGATCTCCTGCGGCGTCCACTTCTTGCCGTCGACCTCCAGCGAGAAGTCCTTCTCCCCCATGTGGCGCTTGATCGAACGGACGGTCCGGTCCGGGTTCGTGATGGCCTGTCGCTTGGCCACCTCGCCGACGAGGATCTCGCCGTTCTTGGAGTAGCCGACCACGGAGGGCGTCGTCCGCGACCCCTCCGAGTTGGGGACGACGGTCGGCTCCCCACCCTCCAGCACCGCAACCACGGAGTTCGTGGTGCCGAGGTCGATTCCCACTGCTCTCGCCATGAATTCGCTCCTCCCGTGACAGCAAACTTGACAACGTCGATAGTAAGAACCTCCACACCATCACGTCAATTCCCGCCCCGGCAAGATCCATGTCGCGGTCCAGGTGCAAGCCGGGGCCAATGGCCATGGACGCCGGACGGGCATCTTCTGGGCCCTCCGGTGGCGCCCGGAGCCACCCGGCACGCCGCCCGCCCGGGGGCCGGCCCACGTGTAAGGCAACCTACCGGCGGGTAGGATGCGGCTCTCAGCAGGACGAACCTAGACTCGGACACCCACTCCAAGGAGCGAGCCTGTGGTCGGGACGATCGTGCTCGTCGTGGTCATCCTCGCCGCGATCGGGATCTTCCTGCGGCGGTCCCTGATGCTGTACCGGCTGGTCCGCCTGGGACAGCCGGTGAACCGGTTCGACGATCTGCCGAAGCGGGTCGGGCTGGAGGCGACCGTCGTCCTGGGCCAGCGCAAGCTGCTCCAGCGGACCCTCCCCGGCCTGATGCACGCGTTCATCTTCTGGGGGTTCCTGGTCCTGCTGACCACGATCCTCGAGGCGATCGGCCAGATCGTGGACCGCTCGTTCTCGCTCCCGCTGATCGGGGACACGGCCGCCCTCAACGTGATCCAGGACCTGTTCGCCGGCCTGGTGCTGGTGGGCCTGGGGATCGCCGTGTACATCCGCAAGATCCAGCGGCCCGACCGGTTCAAGGGCTCGCACCTCCGGGAGGCCGACTACATCCTGATCTGGATCGCGCTGATCATCCTCCCGCTGTGCGGGATCAAGTCCACGGCGATCGCGCTCGCCGGGGGTGGGGGCGGCAACAACGACTGGTACTTCATCTCGAACGCGCTCTCGGGCATCTGGGGCGGCGTGTCGAACGGCACACTGGACACCCTGAACTACTCGTTCCTGTGGGCGCACATCCTGCTGGTGTTCTCGTTCCTCGTGTACATCCCGTACTCGAAGCACCTCCACATCGTGACCTCCGCGATCAATGTGTTCTTCTCGAACACGAAGCCGCGGGGGACGCTCCGCCCCATCAAGATCGACATGGAGGCCCTCGAGACCTCCGACGAGATGCCGGTCCTCGGCGCGGCCACCATGGAGGACCTCACGTGGAAGGAGATCGCCGACCTCTACACGTGCACCGAGTGCGGCCGGTGCCAGAACGTGTGCCCGGCGTGGAACACGGGCAAGCCGCTCTCGCCGAAGCTGCTGATCATGAACCTCCGGGACCACGTGTTCGAGCAGGGCCCGAGGATCCTGGAGGCCAAGGCGAAGGGCGAGGAGTACGAGAAGGTCCCCCTGAACCCCGGCGTGGTCGACGACGAGGTGGTGTGGTCCTGCGTGACGTGCGGCGCGTGCATGGAGGAGTGCCCGGTGAACATCGAGCACATCGACCACATCGTGGACATGCGCCGGAACCTGGTCATGGCCGAGTCGCGGTTCCCCGCCGAGGCCGGCCTGCTCCTGCGGAACCTGGAGAACGCGAGCAACCCGTGGGGGATGCAGCAGAGCGCTCGCGGCGACTGGGCCGGCGGCCTCGACTTCGAGGTCCCGCGGGTGAACGGCACCGCGCCCGAGTACCTGTACTGGGTCGGATGCGCGGGATCGTTCGACGAACGGGCCCGGAAGATCGCGCAGTCGGTGGCCCGGGTGCTCCACAGGGCCGGGGTCCAGTTCGCCATCCTGGGACCGGAGGAGCTGTGCACCGGCGACCCCGCCCGGCGGGCCGGCAACGAGTACCTGTTCCAGATGCTCGCCGAGCAGAACGTCGAGACCATGAACTCGAAGGGCGTCACGAAGGTCGTCGTGAACTGCCCGCACTGCTTCAACACGCTCCGCAACGAGTATCCCGAGTACGGCGGGACCTACGAGGTCATCCACCACACACAGCTGTTCGCGAAGCTCATCGATGAGGGCAAGCTGCAGCCGACCGAGGAGGTCCAGACGCTCCTGACGTACCACGACCCCTGCTACCTGGGGCGGCACAACGACGAATACGACGCGCCGCGCACGGTCCTGGAGTCGGTGCCCGGCCTGAAGACCGTCGAGATGCACCGTCACAAGCAACGGGCGTTCTGCTGCGGGGCCGGCGGTTCGCGGATGTGGATGGAGGAGCACCTCGGCAAGCGCATCAACAACGAACGGACCGAGGAGGCCATCTCCACCGGCGCCGAGACCCTCGGCGTGGCCTGCCCCTACTGCCTGATCATGCTCGACGACGGCGCCAAGGCCAAGGGCGGCGAGATGGCCGTCCTCGACGTGGCACAGATCCTCGACCGCGCCACCGGCTCCCAGCGGCGGGCGGCGGGCGGCGGCCCCGATCCGACCCCTCCGGCAGGACCCGCGACCACGAACGGCGAGGCGCCCGCCGACGGCGAGCAGCCCGCCGCGGCCACCGGCTCCTCGTAAGCCGTTCCGGGGCCGTTCCCGCCCCTTCGTCCGGGGTGCTCAAGGGTGTCCCCGAATCGACCGATGCACTGTCCTAGGTCCAACGGACAAAATTCGTGGTAGTGACCGTGATCGGGCTGGGGTGGGATGGGAACAACGTTGAGCACGGACGCACGTTCGACCCGAGGGAACGGGTGGGGGATGATGCTTGAAGACACCCCGGAGAGTGGGAGAGAATTGCCCGCTACGCCCGGTTCACCGCTCCGGCCGCAAGGCGACCCCGCGGGATCCGACGTGGCGGGTTCGCCAGGGGCAGGAGACGCGGTGCGTGCAGCGCGTCACGAGAACCCGCACGTGTGGAACCCGGAGACGGGAGCGTGGATCAGGTGAATGAATCGCCCGCCATGCGGGCCGGACCGTCGGTCATCGACGAATGCCGCCGCGTGGCCGAACGCCTGAGCCTGGACGCCGTCGGTGTCGTCTCGGGCGGCATCGGCGAACGCCAGGTGACGTGGTGGGCGGCCCCCGGAGGGCCCCCCCTGCCGGCCCGCCTGGAGGACGTCCTGGACGGCCGGGAGGCCGGCTGGCTCCTGGTTCCCGTCGCGCCCGACGCCACCGTGTTCGCCCGGGCCACGAAGGAGACTCCGCCGCAGGCCGAGTCCGTGCTCCGCGCGGTGGCTCCTTCGCTCGCCATCGACTCGCCCGGGACCGCCCTCCGCCTGGCGTCGCCGGACGACGTGTCCCCGGACCGGGACCCGGCCTTCGGGCTCGAGGTCACCCTCCCGGAGCAGCCGGCGCTCTTCGAGGGAGCCGGCGTCGCCGGGATTCTGGGCGGACTCGCCCGCGACACCGGCTTCGAGACCGCCACCCTGTTCGCGCCCCGATCCCCGGGGTGGGAGCTTGTCAGCCGGGCCGGCCCCACGCGCTCGTGGCACGCGGTCCTCGACCCCTCCACGGTCGGCCCGACCGGCGATGGGATCCGCTACGCCGACGCCCACGACGTCCCCGGCGTCGGACCGCGGCTCGCAGCGCTGGGGTGCGCCAGCGTCGCCGTGGTCCCGGTGGACGGCGGCAGCAGGATCGTCCTCGACTCCGCCAGCACACACGCCGGCGACGACTGGCTGGTCCGGGCGCTCCCCCACCTGGCCATGATCGGGGCCATCGGAGCGGAGCCCCAGGCCGCCACCGCGGAGCGGGTCGGGCGCGAGCTGGCCATGGTCGAACGGTGCGCGGACGCGGCCCGCAGGATCCTGGAGGACGCCGAGACGACGGCCAACGACCTGCTCCGCGAGCTCCGCCAGGCCCTCGAGGCCGATGAGATCTTCCACCTGGTCGAACGCGCCGGCGAGGTGCAGGTGGTGAGCGAGTCCGGTTCGGGCTGGCCCCGCCGGATCCCCCGGGAGATCCGCGACACCCTGCGCTCGCTCCCCGTGTACGGCCCCATCGACGAGGCCACGGCCCGTCAGCTCGGCGCGGTCCTCGGAGCCGTGAGCCCGTACCTCACCGCGGCCTTCAGCCGGGAGTCCAGGCCCCAGGAGGCCCTGGTGGCCGGGTGGCACCATGGCCCCGGGCTGTCGCACGCGGCGATGCGCGCGGTGGCCCAGCTGGCCGGAGGCGCCCGGGCGGTCATCGAGTCCCGCCAGAGCGCGGTCGACACGATGATGACCCGGGAGCGGACCCGGTGGGCCGACGAGCTGCACGACGGCCTGACCCAGGCCGTCACCACCGCGGTCCTGGAGCTCGAGGCGATGGAGCGGATGATCCGGGAGGATCCCCGTTCGGCCATCGAGGCCCTCGCCCAGTCGAAATCCGAGATCCGAAAATCCCTCTCGGAGCTGCGTGCGCTCCTGTTCGACCTGCAACGAGATTCCATCGGGGACTCAAGGACGGAGGAACCTCTCACGAAGTATGTGAACGACGTGGTGAAGCGATGGAGACTTCCGGCCCGGGTCACGGTGACGGGAGACCTGCGAGAGGTCCCCAAGCCGTTGCTCGGCGCGGCCTACGTCGTGATACGTGAGGGGCTGGCCAACGCGGCCAAGCACGCAGGCGGCAGTACGGTGACCGTCTGGGTGAACGCGGTTCCTGACGAGGTCACGGTCGAGGTTGCCGACACCGGGCGGGGATTCGCCGCCGCTGCCACGCCGGAGGACGGCCCCGGTACCCATTTCGGGCTCGGGATGATGCACAGGCGCGTGGCCGAGGTCGGCGGGACGCTCGACGTCCAGTCGTCACCGGGCAAGGGCACGAAGGTCGTGGCGCGCCTGCCGGTGCGAGGGAGCAAACGATGAAAGTCCTGATCGTGGACGACCACACGTTGGTCCGTCACGGCATCGCCCTGTTGGTGCGCGAGTGCTTCGTCGACGCCGAGGTCCGCGAGGCCGGCACCGCAGACGAGGCCGTCGACATGCTGAAGGAGGATCCGGTGGACGTCGCCCTGGTCGACGTCCGCATGCCGGAGCGCGACGGGCTGGAGCTGCTCCGCGAGATCAAGGGAACGTGGCCGAAGGTCCCCGTGATCATGCTGACCACGTTCGACCATTCCACCTACGTGAAGCAGGCCCTGGCCGACGGCGCCGACGGCTACATGCTGAAGGACGCGAGCCCCGAGGACCTCGACCAGGCCATCCGCGTGGCGATCTCCGGCGGCGGCAACGTGCTGTCGGCCCGGGCCATCCGCAGCCTGTTCGAAGGGAACATGGGCTCGGAGCCCGATCGGGACCAGATCCGGCCGGAGAGTCTGACCCAGCGCGAGACCGACATCCTGGCCCTGCTGGCCGAGGGACGGAGCAACCGCGAGATCGCGCGGTCGCTGTTCCTGTCCGAGAAGACCGTGAAGGCCCACCTGGCCGCCGTGTTCCGCAAGCTGGGCGTGGCGAACCGGACCCAGGCCGCGATGGCCGCGGTGGGCATGGGCATGGGCCCCGGCCGCAAGCCGGCGAACGACGACGAGCCCATGGCCGGCGGCGCGAACGGCCGCTGGCGCAACTGATCTGCTTCGAATTCACGACACCCGAGGAGCGGCCCCGATGAGCGACAAGCCACCGACCAAGAGAGGGATCCTCTCCAGCCTGATGGGCCTGTTCGGCGAGGAGGGCGAGGAGGGATCCGAGGAACGCGGCGCGAACGAGGCGCCGGGCTCGGCCGTGTCCGCGGACGCCCCGAAGCAGCAGGGAGGGGCCGAGGTCCAGGGCAACGGCAGCAGCAACGGCGCCGGCGAGCGCGAGGACGACGAGGACCAGACGGCCGGGCCCATCGCCGGGCCTGCCGCCGGGACCGCCGTGGTCCGCGAGTCCTACGAACCCGGTTGGTACGCGGTCTCCGCGGCCCGGTGGCACCAGCCCTCCGCCCCACCCCCCACATTCGAGGAGCCCACGGCGCCGGTCGAGACCGGAACGCCCGCGTGGGAGATGTCCCCGGAGGAGTCCGCCCCCGTGGACGCGCGGGTGTCCGAGCCGGAGTCCCGGTCGGTCGATGCGGCCGAGGCCGCCGCCGCGTCGTTCACGATGACACCGGAGGAGATCGCCGAGGCACCGTCGGAGGAGCCCCAGGCCGACCAGCCTGCGGCGGAGACCGCGCTCGCGGCGTCGTCGGTGGATGAGACGTTCGAGGCGCCGTTCGAGGCGCCCGAGGCTCCCGACACGGAGCAGCAGAGCGAAGGCGAACCGGGCGAGGAGACGTTGGCGGGCCCGGAGCCGGAGCCCGAATGGGCCGAGCCCGAGGCCGCAGCTGCGGCCGAGTGGACCGCACCCGACACCGAGCCTGAGCCCGAGGGGTTCGAGCCCGCCGAGCCCGAGGTGTTCGAGGCCGCGGAGCCCGAGCCCGAGGCCGAGCCGGAGCCCGAGGCCGAGCTCGAGGTGTTCGAGCCCGAGGCGTTCGAGGCAGCGGAGCCGGAGCCCGAGGTGTTCGATGCCGCCGAGCCCGAGTCCGAGCCGGAGCTCGAGGTGTTCGAGGCGGCCGAGGCCGCGCACGAGGAGGCGGGGGCCGTCGAGCCCGCCACCGAGGCCGGCGAATCGCCGGAGGAGACCGGGTGGGAGGACGGAGCCTCGATCGAGGCCGCCGTGGACGAGTCCATGTCAGCCGATACAGTGGAGGTTCCGATGCCGCTCCCCGATCCGGATGTCGCGGCCGCGCCGGTCGCACCGGCGTTCGCCGCCGAGCCCCCCGGCCTCGCCTCCCGCGTGGCCGCAGAGCGCCGGCGGGCGCTCGAGGAGATGATGGCCCGCGGCATCGCCGACGTCGACGTCGCCGGGGTGTCGCGTCTGCTCCAGGACCCCGAGCGAGGCATCCGCCTCCTGGCCCTGGAGGCCCTCCGTTCCCGGCCCGACGCCGTCGAGCCCGACGCGGTGAGCCGGGCCCTCCGCGACCCCTCGGACGAGGTCCGGGCCGCCGCCGTCCGCCTGGCCGCCTCGACGCAGCACCACGCGGTGCCGGAGGTCTTCCCGTTGGTCGCTGAGCGCCAGTGGCCGGCCGCGCAGCAGGCCGCGCTGGAGGTCCTCCCCCGGTCCATCGCACTCAACGGCATCGCCGACGACGACCTCGATTCGATGCTGGGGTCCATCGCGCGGATGGAGTCGCACCCCAACGCCGCCGAGCGCAGCGGGTTCGCCGCGCTGGCGGGCGCCGTGGGCCGAGACCGGCTGGTGGCAACCATGGAATCCATCGGCCAGCGCAGGCTGGGCGCCGCCCGACTGCTGCTGGAGGAGGGCTCCACGGAGTCGCTTCGGGCCCTCTCCACCTACGCCAACGACCCGGACCCCGAGGTCGGACGGCTCGCCCGCGCGGCCGGGGACCTGCTCGGGCCCGAGGCCGAGGAGCCCGTCGTGGCCCCGGAGGAGCCCGAGGAGCAGGACGACGAGACGTCGCATGACGAGACGGGTTCGGTCGAGATCACCCTGGGAGCGCAGGGCCAGATGATCGCCGGCCTCGCCCGGGCCCTGGGAGACCCCGACGAAGCCGTCCGGGTCCGCGCCACCGAGGCCCTCCGGGCCATGGACCGGCCGACCCTGCTGGACTGGACCTCCACGGCGATGTCCTCGGGCGACCCGGAGCTCGTGGCCCAGGGAGCCCACGTGGCCGGAGCGGCGGGGCTCTCCGAGGCCGCGCCGGACCTGCTGATGCGGGGAGTCTCCAGCACGCCGGAGGCCCGCGGCCCGTTCGTTCGCGCGCTGGCGTCGTTCGGCATGGAGCCCGAGACGCTGGTGCAGCTGGCCCGCGGGGCCGAGGGGCAGAACCGTCCCGAGGCCATCCGCATGCTGTGGCACGTTGCCGGGCGCTCCCTGCTTCCGGCCCTGCACCCGCTGCTCGAGGACTCCTCGGCCGCGGTGCGGGTGGCCGCGCTCGAGGTGTTCGGCGAGTCCGGCGACACGCAGACCATCGAGGTGGCCCAGCGGGTGCTGGAGCGCGACTCCTCCCCCGTCGTGCGGGCCACGGCGATCTCCGTCATCGGCCGGGCCGGGCTGGATCAGCGGGTCACCTCGCTGGCCCAGGCCATGAGCGATCCCGACCCCGACGTCCGGGCGACGGCCGTCGAGGTGCTGCCGGCCGGCATGGGCCGTCAGGCCGCCGACCTGCTGCTGGAGGCCTTGACCGACCAGGACGAACGGGTGTGGCAGGCCGCCATCCGGCACCTGGCCTCGGTCCCCGATCGCGACCGGTCGCTGGTGTGGACGGCCATCGAGCGGTGCCCGGCCACCCGCCGGGAGCACCTGGTGTCCACACTGGAGCGTTCCAGCGCGGAGCGCCTGGCCCTGCTCGCCATCGACCACCTGGCCTCGCCTGACGCCGCCGAGCGGACCCTGGCCATCGCCCTGGCGGGCCGCGCCGGGACGCCCGAGTGCGTCCGCGGCATCATCACCGCGCTGCAGGACCCGGCGCCGACGGTTCGCCGGGTCGCCGCGGCGGCCCTGCTCTCCCTGCGCAACGCGGAGTCCATCCCCGGCCTGGCCCGGGCCCTGTCCGACCCCGACGTCGAGGTCCGGGTGGAGGCCGTTCGGGCCCTGTCGGTCATCGACGACGACAACGTCCTGGACCCGCTGATCACGGCGCTGAAGGATCCGGAGATGCGGGTCCGCGACGTGGCCGGGGAGGCCCTGGTTCGGTGGCGGTCGCCGGCCGTGGCCCGCCGGCTGGCCATCGCCCTGACGAATCCGTCGCTCCGCCGGCCTGCCGGCGAGGTCCTGGCCCGCATGGGCACGTCGGCGGTCGATCCGCTGGTGGACATCCTCATGGAGGACGATCCCGAGCTGGCCGGAACGGTCGGGCAGCTCCTGGAGAGCCTGGTTGGACCGGAGCTGTTCCTCAGCAGGCTGGGGTCCATGGAGCCGCACGAGCGGCTGCGGGCCGTGGAGGCTCTGGGCGCGATCCGGGGCGACCGGGGAGTGGACGGGCTCATCCGGGCCCTGACCGACCCGGTGGAGTCGATCCGGATCCGGGCGGTCACGCTCCTCGGCGAGATCGGCGACGACCGCGCCTTCGAGGCAGTCAAGCGGGCGTTCCTGGGCGATCCGGTCCTCGAGGTGGTGTCGGCGTCCGAGGAGGCCCTGCGCCGCCTCCAGTCCGGCGAGCGCCCCGATCCCGGCAGCTGAGGCTCGGGCAACCGGCCTAAGCCCCCCCGTCCCTCCACCGGGGGACAAGACCATACGTTCGGTCGATGCGAACCCCCCCTGAGGGGCCTAGGCTCCGTCCATGCCACCGTGGGGGAACGGCACCGGGGGTACGCCCGTGCCCACACGGGCGAGATCCAGGCGTCCGACGGTCCTTCTGACCACGGAGGGGACATTTCCGCACGTGCCGGGCGGGGTCGGCACCTGGTGCGAGTCATTGATCCGGGGGCTCCCGGAGGTGGAGTTCGTGGTGTGGGCCCTCTCGCCGAACCCGTTCCTCGCCCACGGGCGCTCCTTTCCCGCGAACATGGTCCGGCTCATCGACCTGCCCATGTGGACCACCGACGATCCGGGGCGTGTCCGGCGGGCCGGTCCCGACGCCGTCCTACGGGATCGCGAGCCCATGCCGCGCTCCATCCGCGACGCCACGGCCGGGGCGCACAGGCCTTCGTCGCGGGACCTTGAACGGGAGTTCGTCCCATTGCTCCAGGCCTTCCTGTCCGCCACCTCCGCCACCGAGTTCGATGCGGTCCGGTTCGCCGCGCTCCTGGTGGAGATGCGGGATCACTTCCGGCGGTGGGACCATCGCCGGACGTGGAGGTCCCGCGCGGCGTGGGAGGTGTTCCGCGGGCACATGCTGTCGCGGGACTCCCGCCCTCCCGCCGACGTGATCGATGCGGAAGCGGACCATGCCCTGGCCGAGGGCCGAGCCGCACGAGCAGCGGTCCCGGGTGACGAACCCACCATCGGCGAGGCCGTGGAGGCGCTGCGGTGGCTGGTCCGGGCCCTGGCTCCCCTGACCGTCGAGGTCCCCCCGGAGGTCGACCTCGTGCACAGCTCGGCGGCGGGACTGTGTGCGGTCCCCGGGATCCTGGCGAAGACCGAGCGGGGCACCCCGCTGTTCCTCACCGAACACGCCCTGTACGTGCGGGAGCACTTCCTGGCCATGCACACGTCCCGCGCGCCCTTCCACCTGAAGCGGTTCACCGCCGACGTCGTCGGGGCGGTGGCCCGGACCGCGTACCACCTGGCGGACCGCATCGCTCCGGTGTGCCGGTTCAACGCCCGGTGGGAGCTGGCCTACGGCGCCCCGCGCTCACGCATCGGTGTGATCCATCCGGGTGTGGACGAGTATCTGTTCGCGCCGAACGGCGTTCCGCGCTCCCGTCGCCCGACCGTCGTCCAGGTATCCCCGATCGATCCGCTGAAGGACCAGGTGACGCTGCTCCGGGTGGCGGACCTGGTCCGGCGCGAGATCCCCGACGTCCTGTTCCTGCACTTCGGCGACGTGGCGGACCGTGACTACTGGGCGCAGGTCCGGCGCATGCACCGGGACCGGATGCTGGAGGACACCGTCCGGTTCATGGGCCCGGCCGGCGACGTCCCCGAGGTCCTGAACCAGGCCGACGTGGCGCTGGTCACCTCGTCGTCGGAGGCCTTCCCGCTCTCGGTGCTGGAAGCGCTGATGTGCGGCGTGCCGGTGGTGACGACGGCCGTCGGCGGGATCGAGGAAGCACTGAACGGGGCCGGCTTCACGGCGCCACCCCGAGACCCCGACGCCCTGGCCAACGCGGTGGCGGCCATCCTGGGCGTGGCGCCGGATCAGCGGGCACGGATGGCGACCGCCGCCCGCCACCACGCGATGTCGCGCTTCCGCCTGTCGACGTTCCTGGACGCCCACCGCGACTGGTACGAGGCCCTGACCGGGATCTCGCTCCGTCCGGTGGAGACCCCGGAGGAGGTCATGAGATCGTTCGAGGAGGTTCCCGACGCCGTCCCGGCCGATGTCCAGGTCCCCGACGGCATCGCCGTGATGGTGCCGGAGCCGGAGCCCCCGGAGGAGCCCGAGCCGGTGGAGGCCGAGCCGGAGGAGCCCGTGGAGGAGGCCGAGCCGAAGCCGATCGAGGCCGAGGATGAGCCCGAGCCGGAGTTCGAGATCCCCGAAGGGCCCCCGCCCGCCGCGGAGGAATGGGCGGCGGCGGCGTGGAGGGGCTCGGAGGAATCCGCCGCCCGGGGCCAGCACCCGAGGGAGCCCGAGGAGCCGGCTGAACCGACTCGGATTCTCCACTCCGTGCCCCCGCCGGAGACATCCGCCGAGCCTGAGCGCGAACCGGTGATGCCCGAACGGGTCCCGGAGCCCGAGTCCGAGCCCGAGCCTCGGGAGTTGGAGCCGGCGATGGCCGGGGCCGTCGCCGGTGCTTCCGCCGGCCCGTTCGGCGCCGCGGACCTGGAGGCCGGCCTGTCCCATCCGGACCCGTTCATGCGCGCGAACGCGGTGAGCCGCGTGCGCGACCCCTGGGCGGCCGAGGCCCTGACTCGAGCTCTGTCCGACGAGCACGCGCAGGTCCGTCGGGAGGCGGTCCGGGCTCTGGGTCGGGTGAACGGGCCCCGGGCGGGCGGCTTCCTGGCCGATGCGGTGGCCCACGATCCGTCTGCGGAGGTTCGAGAGGAAGCGGTCGCCGCTCTCGCGGCGCTGCTGTCCAGACCCACATCAGCGGAGCGAGACGAATGACCGAAGCCCTCGGGGAGCTCGTCGGGGACGTCACGAACCGGGCGGGCCGCCTGGAGGGCCCCGCCGAGGCCGCCGCGGTCCTCGAGTCGATCGGCGTCGACGACGACCGGGCCCGGGGGATGGGCCGGGACGGCGTGTTGCGGCTGGCCATCGACATCGCCGAGTACCAGCGCGGGGCGCCGGAGGCCGTGGAGCGATGGAGCGCCGTCGAGACCGGGCTCCGGGAGGAGCGGGCCCGCCCGCACTCGCGCCGGGCCCTCGGCGGGTCGAGGATCCGCATGGTGCTCCGGGGGCTGGCGTCCGCTGCACCGTTGACGGCTCCACTCGGTGCGGCGCTGCTCCTGACGGGCTCCCTGTGGACCGGCCCCGGGACCGACATCCCGCGGGCAACGGCGATCGCGCTGGGCATCGTCGCTTCGTTCGTGGCCACGTCCGCATTCGCCTACGTCGCCTCAGGGCGCATCCGGGCCGATCTGGGACGTCGAGCTCCGCTCCTGGCGCTGCGATCGGGGCTCCGCCTGGCGGCGGTCGGCGTCGTCGGATCGGCCGTGGCGGGCCTGGCGCTGTGGGGGATCCTGGAGTGGAAACCGCTGGTCGCTCCGGACCAGATCGGCACCGCGCTGCAGTACTTCGCACTGCTGGCGGCCCTGTGGCTCCCGGCCGCGATGCTCTCCGGACGGGGACGGGACGTCTGGTTCGTCCTCGCCGTCGCGTCGGGGGTGGCGGCGGGCGCGCTGGTCCGCGGGCCGGGACACGCGTCGTTGGTGGCCGCCCATCGCTCCGGGATCCTGGTGGCGGCGGGGGCGTCGATCGCCGCCGCCGTGGCCCTGCTGTTCCGGGACGAGATTCGCGAGATGCCCCGGCGGTCGGGGCCGTGGTCTTCCGATCGCCTGCCGCTCGGCGACGTCGCGCGGCGGCTGGTTCCATTCGCGCTGTACGGCCTGGCCCTGGCCGGATTCCTGTTCGCCGACCGCCTGGCCGCGTGGTACAGCCAGCGGCCGTTCCACGAATGGATCCTGGGGTTCCAGCCCGACTACGAGGCCGGGTGGGACTGGGCCCTGGCGGCAGTCCTGCCGGGGATCGTGGTGGTGAGGTCCTCCGCGGAGCGGTTCGGCGGTCTGCTGCGGTCGCTGTCCTACCGGTACCCGGTGTCGGCGGAGCGGGAGCTGTCCGCCGAGCTCCGGGCGTCCTACCGGCGGTCGGTGTCCCGGCTGGCGGTCGCCTGCGTCGTTGGGGCCGTCCTCACGTTCCTGGCCATGGTGTGGCTCATCGTGTCGCTGCCGTCGGTGGATCGGGTGGTGACGAAGCACTCCGCGTACGTGTTCGCCATGGCCGGGCCCGCGCTGTTCCTCGTGCTGTGGTCGCTGTTGAACGTGGCCGTGCTGTTCGATCTGGCCCGCCTCCGGGCGGCCGTGTGGGGAGCGTGGCTCGCCGTGGTGGCGGACCTGGCCGTGGCGCTCCCCCTCACGGCGCACGTCCGGGCCTGGTGGGCGGTGTTCGGGCTGGTGGCGGGGGCCGTCGTGCTGTGGCTCGTGACCACGGTGGCGGTGCGCCGGATCATCCACCGGCCGGAATTCGCCCTGGCGAGGGCCTGACCCCGGGATCGATCCCGTAAGGTTGCCGCATGCGGATCTCCGTCGTCGGGACCGGCCACGTCGGCCTGACCACCGCCGCATGCATGGCCCACGTGGGGCACGAGGTGCTCGGCGTCGACGACGACGCCGAGAAGGTCGCCTCCATCGCTCGGGGCGACGTTCCCTTCCACGAACCGGGTCTCACAGAGCTGGTCCGGGAGGGCCTCGACAACGGCCGGCTGAGGGTCTCCGCCACCGCGAGCGACGCTGCCCGCCACGGCGACATCGTGTTCGTGTGCGTGGGCACCCCCACCAAGGAATCCGGTGAGGCGAACCTGGTCCAGGTGGAGCGGGTGGCCCGCGTGCTCGCGCGGAGCCTGGACGGGTACACGGTTGTGGCCGAGAAGTCGACGGTGCCCGTGGAGACCGGCCAGTGGATCCAGCGCACGATCGGCAGGGAGGCGTCGCCGGACGCCGAGTTCGACGTGGCCTCGAATCCTGAGTTCCTGCAGGAGGGCCGCGCCGTGCAGGACACGCTGGAACCGGACCGCGTGGTGGTGGGCTCGGACTCGGGACGCGCCGTCGATCGCCTGCGGGAGGCCTACCGGCCCATCGTGGAGCGGACGGGGTGCCCGTTCGTGGTCACGGACCTGGCGACGGCGGAGCTCATCAAGCACGCGTCGAACGCGTTCCTGGCCACGAAGATCTCGTTCATCAACGCGGTGGCCGAGGTGTGCGAGCGAACGGGCGCCGACGTCGAGGCCGTCGCTGCCGCGATGGGCCTGGACCACCGGATCGGGCCGGCGTTCCTGCGGGCGGGACTGGGCTTCGGCGGCGAGTGCTTCCCCAAGGATCTCCGGGCGTTCCAGTACAAGGCGGAGCAGCTCGGGGTGGACTTCGCGCTGCTCGGGGAGGTCGACCGGATCAACCGGGCCCGCATCGACGCGCTGGTGGAGAAGATCCGTGCGGTCCTATGGCACCTCGAGGACAAGCGGGTGGCGTTGTGGGGCCTGGCCTTCAAGCCCGACACCGACGACCTCCGTCACTCCCCCGCCCTCGAGGTGGCCCGCCGCCTGGTGGAGGGCGGCGCGCACGTCGTCGCGTACGACCCGGTGGCCATGCCCGCGGCGAAGACGCTGCTGGGCGACATCGAGTTCGCCGCCGACCCCCACGAGGCCGCCCGGGGCGCCGACTGCCTGGCCATCTGCACCGAATGGGACGTGTTCGCCTCCGCGGACCTCGACCGGCTCCGCGAGGAGATGGCCCACCCCGTCATCGTCGACGGCCGCAACGTGTTCGACCCCGCGACCATGGCCGCGGCGGGGTTCACCTACGCCAGCATGGGCCGCCCCACAACGTTCCCGGCCGGATAGGCCGTCCGGTCTCGCGGCCGCTCCGTTCCAGCCCGTCGATGACCTCAGGTCGTGGACGTGGCGGCCCAGCGGTCCAGTGTGTGCCGGGCCGCCCCCGAATCGATCGATTGGGCGGCCGTCGCCACGCCCTCGCGGAGGTCGGATGCCTGCCCCGCGGTCCACAGGGCGGCGCCGGCGTTGAGCAGGACCACGTCACGCGGGGGGCCGGCCTCGCCCCCCAGGACGGCGCGGGCGATGGCCACGTTGTGCTCGACGTCGCCGCCCTTCAGGTCGTCCGGGGAGGCTCGTTCCAGGCCCGCGTCCTCCGGGGCGATCTCATCCTCCTCGACCCGCCCTTCGTGGATCCGGAACACGCGCGAGGGCCCGGTGGTGGTGAGCTCGTCGAGTCCGTCGTCGCCCCGGAACACCAGGGCGTCGGTCCCCCGGCGGGCCAGGACCTCGGCCACCAGCGGCAGCATGCGGGCGTCGCTCACGCCGACGATCTGGGCGTAGGGACGGGCCGGGTTCGTCAGCGGGCCGAGGAAGTTGAACGCGGTGGGGACCCGGAGCTCGCGGCGGACCACCGCTGCGTGGGCCATGGCCGGGTGGAAGACCGGGGCGAACATGAACCCGATCGAGGCCTCCTCCAGACACCGCCGGACGCCGGCGGGGTCGAGGTCGATGCGCACGCCGAGGGCCTCGAGGAGGTCGGCCGACCCGCATCTCGACGACGCCGCCCGGTTCCCGTGCTTGGCCACCGGGACCCCCGCGCCGGCGCACACCATGGCCCCGAGCGTGGAGACGTTCAGCGTGCCGGCGCGGTCGCCGCCGGTGCCGCACGTGTCGATGACGGGAGCGGGCGCGTCCACGGCCTGGGCCAGCTCGAGCATGGTGGCCGCGAGCCCCTCCAGCTCCTCCGCGGTCTCGCCCTTGGTGCGAAGGGCCATGAGGAACCCGCCCATCTGAGCCTGCGTGGCCTGGCCCTGCATGATGGCCCGCATGGCCGCGGCGGTCTCCTCCGCCGACAACGACTCGTGCGCCGCCAGCCTGGTCAGGAGGTTCGGCCAGAACGTGGGCGATGGCTCCACGCCCGGCGCGGGCGGGGCGGCGGCAGCCCCGGGAGCGGGCTGCGCGGGAGCGGACGGCTGATCGGCACCGGACGCCATGGGAAGCGAAACGTAGCAGGTCGGCACCGGCGCGGACGGCAGGATGGGCCCGAAGACGCCTTGCTACAATTCGCCCACGGCGGCCCTCGGACCGCTCGCGCGGATGTGGTTCAATGGCAGAACGCAAGCTTCCCAAGCTTGAGACGGGGGTTCGATTCCCCTCATCCGCTCCGGTCAGCTAGCCCCTTCCGCTTCCCGATGATGTTCGGCTGCTCCGTCCCCAGGAACAACGGCGCTGTGGGGCACAGGTCCGCCAGGGGGCAGACCTCGCAGCGGGGGCGCCCCGGCTTGCACACGTCGCGTCCCAGGTGGATCAGGCCGACGTGCATCGAGATGCGCACCCGGGCCGGGACGACCGCCTTCAGGATGCGGTGCGCGGCGGCGGCATCCGTTCGGGGCGGGATCCACCCGAGGCGGCCGGCCGCGCGGTGGACGTGCGTGTCCACCGGGATGGCCGGACGAACCAGAGCGAACGCCAGCACGCAGGCGGCCGTCTTCGGGCCGACGCCCGGCAACGACGTGAGGTAGGCCTCGACCTCCTCGTCGGTGGCATCCCGCATCCAGGCCAGGTCCAGCGAGCCGTCGCGGTCACGGATCTCCCGGAGGATCGCCAGGATCCGCGGCGCCTTGATGTTCGCCAGGCCGCCGGGCCGGATGGCCTCCGCCACGTCGGCGACCCGGGCGTCCGCCAGCTCCTCCCACGTGGGGAACCGCCGCCGGAGGGCCTCGAAGGCCCGATCCCGGTTCACGTCGCTGGTGTTCTGCGACAGGACCGTCAGGACGAGCTCCTCGACCGGATCGCGTCGCGACGGCGGATCGAGCGGCCCGAACCGCCGGGCCAGCCGCCGATGGGCCTCCCGGATCGTCGCGGGGTCGACGTCCGGAGCGGGCGTTGCGGACGGGGCTCGTGAACGACGGGCCGGGCTCACCCCCGGTAGAGGTTGTTGAACCGGATGAGGTCGTCCCGGAACGCCAGCTTGATCGTGCCGGTGGGCCCGTTCCGGTGCTTCGCCACGATCAGCTCGGCCTCCCCCTTTGCCCAGTGCCCGTCCTCGTCCTTCTCCCGATGGATGAACATCACGACGTCGGAGTCCTGTTCTAGCGCGCCCGAGTTATGGCTGAATATCCCATTTGCAACCCACGTGGATGGGCCTGGAACCGTCAGATCGAAAACCTCTACCTCCCCCGCCGGAGCTACCTCCACAACCCGGTCCCAGAAGACATCGCTTGCCGCGGCAAGTCGAAGATTCCTGTCATCGAAGATGTCTCCATACTCCGCCACCATCCTGCGTGAGGGGGAGGACCTGAAATTAGTGCCCCCCTGGGTGGTTCCCCGAATACCGGCGAGTCCCGACAGCGTGATCCCTCTTGCAGTCATCAAGTTCTGAACCCGATCAAGAACCCCTCGCGGTAGCGTGTCGACATTCGTGTTTGTCGCACGACCCTCGAGGGTGGTAGCGAGCAATGCTGCCGGTGCTCGCCGCGGACCGAATCCTCCGACCTCGTCGAGGAAGCGCAGGAGGTTCCCCCCGCCCGAGACCCTCACCGAGTACCAGAGCGATTCTCTCTGCCGAACCTCGTGGATGCGGGCCACGATCCCAAGGCGGGACAGGAGGGTCGCCACATGGTCAGCCAGGCCTCGGCTGGCCGTGGTGAAGTGCACGCCCGGCGATCCGCGCTGGCCAGCCCGGCGAACGGTGATCGACCCATCGGTCGACCATAGATGCCGGAGAAGCAGCGCAATCTGACGATTCGGCAGACGGAATGCCGCTTGCGGCAAACGCTTCTCGTGGGAGCGCTGGCCGAAGATGCCGAGCTCCCGAAGCCACAGGTTCACACCCGCCGGGTGCCACCGGTTCCCGTTGCCGCTCATGACGAGTTGGTGCCAGGCCCCGCGTCCCGCGTATCGCTTGACCCTCACTCCGAACTGTTGTGTGGCTGCCTTCGTCACCGCGAAGCTGTTCTCCTCGGAGGCCGTGGTGTACCGCAGCGGCTGATGTGTTAGATAGCTCCCATCTCCCACCAGGTGGCCGAGGAGCACAACCCGATCGTCCGGCCACGCCTCCGTGTTGGCCGGCTCGGGCAGACGTCGAGGGATACCCACCCTGTCGCCCTGCTTCAGGTCCTCCACCCGCATCCACCGGTCGAACCCGCACAGCCGGTGCCGGGCGGTCGCGCGGATCCTGCGACCCGAGGCCAGCTGCACCTCGAACACGGGGCGGGTCCCCACACTCCAGACCAGGTCGCTTCGTGCGGTGCACAGTCGTCCGTCCCTCGCGATCGAGACCACTTCCGGCTTCGTTCCGACGAGGTCTCGGATCGACACGTGGCGCCCGTCGGCGAGGGCGACGGTGGTGTCGCCCGTGACGCATTCCCTCAGGTTCGAGAGCTGGGGCTTGGCGCCCTCGCGGCGTTCGGGATCGCGGTTGAGCTGGGAGAGAGCAACCACCGGGATGTTGAGCTCCTTCGCCAGGAGCTTCAGGGAGCGGCTGATCTCGGCGATCTCCTGCTGGCGGTTGTCCACGCGGCGGTGGGGGCTCATCAGCTGGAGGTAGTCCACGACGATGAGCGCCAGGCCGTCGCGCGAACGCATCCGGCGGGCCTTGGCCCGGATGTCCAGGATCGTGACGTCCCCGGCGTCGACGATCCACATGGGGGCGTCGTGCAGCGTGTCGGCGGCGTCGGCGAACGCGCTGAAATCCGCGGCGCCGATCTTGCCGGCGCGAACCTTCGACATGGGGACCCCGGCCTCGCTGCACAGCAGGCGCATCCCGAGCTCCCATCGCGACATCTCGAGCGAGAACAGCGCCACCGGCTGCCGTTCGGCGACGGCCACGTTCCGGGCGATGTTCACGGCGAGGGCCGACTTCCCGGCGCCCGGGCGCGCGGCGATGATGATGAAGTTGCCGGCCTGGAGGCCCGACAGCAGCTCATCCACGTCACGGAACCCCGTGGGGAGCCCGGCCAGGGACGACTCGCGCGACTGGATGTGCTCGATGTCGTCGATGGCCGCGGAGATGACCGGCTGGAGCGCGACCATCTCGTCGCGCTGTTCGTGGCGGGAGGCCGCGTAGATCTTCCCCTCGGCCTGTTCGGCGGCGATCCGGGGGTTCTCCGGGATGCCGAATGCCAGGTCCATGACGTCCGCGGCGGCCGAAATCAGCCTGCGGAGCAGGGCGTGGTCGGCCACGATCCTCGCGTAGTACTGGGCGCTCGCGGGAGACGGGACCTGTTCGACCAGCTCCTGGATCCGGAGCGCTCCCCCGACCTCCGGGAGGTGGCCCCCCCGCTTGAGCTCCTCCACCGTGGTGATGGCGTCGACGGGCTCGCCGCGCGCGTACATCTGCAGGATGGCCTCGTAGATCGTGCCGTTGGCCCGACGGTAGAACTCGTCGGGCTTGAGAACCTCGATGACGTCCGCGATCGCTTCGGCCGAGATCATCATGGCCCCCAGCACCGAGTCCTCGGCCTCGAGGTTGTGCGGGGGGACCCGCTCCGGGCGGGCCCGTCTCACGTCGTCCGCGATCTTCGCCATGTCATCCTCTCCCGGGAACCACGCGACCCTAGGTCCCCGCCCGCGGGGCGGGAAGGGGAAAGACCCCGGGATTTCCCGGGGGAAAAGTCGCCCAGCAGGTGGGGGCGCCGCGGCGAGTCCGAATAGTTGTCATACCTCGATCCACCTGGGGATTCCGCCTGTGGAGAACCATGGGGACAACTGTAGAAAGCCCCACTGACACGAACCGACGTGCCCACCGCGGCCGGGTCCGGCCACGGCGGTTCCTTGACGGGGTGGGGACGCGCCGGTGGAATGGCCCCATGGCGAGCACCCGGCGACCGAGCGCGGGCCCGAGCTCGACACCGGGCGCCCCCGTGGTGGTGGCCCCGCCCGGAGAGCCGGGGCCCGGCGACCCGGCGCACGGCGACCCGGCGCACGGCGACCCCGGCGAACGCGGCGAGCCGGCCCACCGCGGCTCGGTCCCCGGCGAATCCGGCGTACGGGCCGGGCGGGATCCCGTCGAGTGGCTCCTGGGGACGTCCCGGGGCAACGGGATCGCGGCATTCGTCCTGTACCTCGTGGCCTCGGTGTTCATCTTCGGGATCCCGATCCTGGCCCATCCCACCGGCACGTTCGTCGGATGGGGGGCCGACCCGCCGTCGTTCGTGTGGTACCTGGGGTGGTGGCCCCACGCCATCTGGCACGGGCTCGACCCGGTGGTGACCCACCACGTGTGGGCACCGGTCGGGGTGAACCTGACCCACGCGACCGCGATCCCGGGGCCCTCGCTGGCCCTGGCCCCCGTCACGATCCTGTTCGGGCCGGTGGTCTCGTACAACGTGATGGCGCTCCTCACGCCGGTGCTCGCGGCGTGGACGGCGTACCTGCTGTGCCGGGCCGTGACCAGCCAGTTCTGGGCGTCGCTCGTGGGCGGGTACCTGTTCGGGTTCTCCGTCTACGTCACCGGACAGATGCTGGGGCATCCGAACCTGGCCCTGGTGTTCCTGCTGCCGGTGCTGGCCCTGCTGGCTCTCCGGCTGGTGCGGGGCGAGCGGTCGCTCCGTCGAACGGTGCTGTGGATGGCGGCCGCGCTGGTCGGGCAGTTCCTGACCTCCTACGAGGTGTTCCTGTCGCTCACGATGTTCGTCGCCATCGCGTTGCTCCTGGCCCTGGCGATGCTGCCGTCCCACCGGAGGCCCCTGCGCGACGTGGCCGTGGCGGTCGGTGCGTCCTACGCGCTGACCGCCGTGGTGGTGTCGCCCCTGCTGTGGTCGTTCCTCATGGCGAAGGAATCCCCCCCGACGTACGCCTTCTGGTCGACGATCTTCGCCACCGACCTGGTCAATTTCCTCGTGCCCACCAGCCTCACCGCCGCCGGCGGAGGGAGCTTCTTCGACGTCACCGGGAAGTTCACCGGCGACATCTCCGAGCAGGCCGCCTACTTCGGGCTGCCCGTTCTGCTCATGGTCGCCGCGTTCACGATCGCGTGCTGGCGCCACCGGTGGGCGAAGTGGATGCTCGCGTTCACGGGTGTGGCATGCGTGCTGTCCCTGGGAACCCACCTGCACATCGCGGGAACCGAGACCATCCCGATGCCATGGAAGGCGCTGGTGTCGCTGCCCCTGCTGAAGTACGCGCTCCCCGGCCGGTTCATGGTCTACGCGTGGCTGCCGGTCGCGGTGATGGCGGCCATGTGGCTGGCGCTCCGGCCGTCGGGGCTGGGGCGGTGGATGCTGGCCGCCCTCGCCGTGGTCATGCTGTACCCGAACACCCACGGCCCGTTCTGGCACACGTCGTTCTCCGAGCCGGCCTTCTTCGCCGACGGGAGCGTCAGCCGCGAGATCCCGCACGACGCCACCGTGCTGGTGATCCCGTTCGCCCTGAACGGCGACAGCATGCTGTGGCAGGCGGACTCCGGGTTCTGGTTCCGGATGCCCACCGGGTACGTGGGGACGCGCAAGCCGCTCGCGTTCGGCAACTGGCCCATCGAGGACGTGCTGTACTCCGGACAGCCGGGGGCCGATTCCGCAGAGCAGCTGAAGCAGTATCTGGGGGCGAACCACGTCTCGGCCGTGGTCGTGGTGAAGGGGACGCCGGGAGCCTGGGCCCGGCTGTTCGCGCCCCTGGGGCAACCGCGCTCGGTGCAGGACGTGGACATCTACACGGTCCCCGGGTCGATCCTGCGAGGCTACGCCGACAGCCCCCGTCCCCCGGGCTGAGGAGAGGATGGAACGATGCCGATCTCGGAGGTCGTTCCCGGGGTCCAGCGGATGTGGTTCCCGGGCATCGACAACAACGCGTTCCTCATCGCGGGCGATCCCGCCTCGGACGAACCCACGCTGGTCGACGTCGGTCCGCCTGGCGGGCTCGCCCAGATCGCTTCGGCGGTTCGCCGGGCCGGGCTGGCCCCGCGGGGCGTCGGGCACGTCGCGGTGACCCATCACCACACCGATCACACCGGGAGCCTGGCGCGGGTCGCGGCGGCCACGGGCGCGACCGTGTACGCGGGCGCGGCCGACTCGGGCATCGTGCGGGAAGGCGCAGAACGGCCCCGGGGGAGCGCGCACGGGCCACTCGGACGACTCATGCTGGCCCTGCCCCGTGGGTCCAGCCTGGCCGATCCGGCCGCCGTCCATGTCGAGGTCGCCGACGGGCAGGAGATCCCTGCGGCCGGAGGCCTGCGGTGCCTCCACACACCGGGCCACACCCGCGGTCACGTGTCGTACCTGCTTCCCGGCCGGGCCGGCGGGGTCCTGTTCGTGGGGGACGCGGCGGCGAACATGCTCCACTGGCTGGACCTGGCCCCCCTCAACGAGGATCTGGCCGCTGCACGGGCCAGCTTCGCCAGGCTCGCCGAGCTCGAGTACGAGGTGGCGTGCTTCGGCCACGGGTCGCCGATCCGGCATCGGGCCGCCGCGAGGTTCCGGCGGCGCGTGGAACGTGTCGCGGGCGGCTCCCCGCCCGCCTAGTGGTGTGTCGCGGATTTGGTGATCCGGTCGAGGGTGGCTTGTCCGCGGGCGACTTTGTCGAGGATCTCGTCGGCGGGTTTGGTCCAGACGAAGGGCTCGGGGTTGTCGTTCCAGTGGGAGACCCAGCAGTCGATCCGGGTTTCGAGTTCGGCGACGGAGGTGAAGCTGGTGTTGGTCAAGGCTTTGCGGCTGAGCACGGAGAACCAGCACTCGACGAGGTTGAGCCATGACGAGCTGGTCGGGGTGAAGTGCAGGTGCCAGCGGCGGCGTTTCTTGTGGGCCAGCCAGTCACGGACAGGCTGGCTCTTGTGGGCCGACAGGTTGTCCAAGATGACGTGCAGCTCCAGGTCGGGGTCGACGTGCATGTCGATCCAGCGGAAGAACGCCAGCACGTCACGGCCGGTGTGGGAGCGGCGGGTGTCGTGCAGCACCTCCCCGGAGCCCACGTTCAGCGCGGCGAACAGGTCCAGGGTGC
>WNGF01001312.1_pt1 | contig 58151 bp, 59 predicted proteins | sample 5400641 | NCBI WGS metagenome assembly WNGF01 (sample SAMN13153371, study PRJNA577476) | soil metagenome | isolation source: 80 cm soil or saprolite under grassland replicate 2 | place: USA:California | collected 2016-06-15
TGGTGCGGCCCGACGACGAGCGCGACAGCCGGGCACGTCACGGCCTGGTCCGCTCGCTGGTGGCCAACATGGTCGAGGGCGTGACCAACGGGTTCGAGAAGCGGCTCGAGATCCAGGGCGTCGGCTACCGGGTGCAGGCACAGGGCTCCGACCTGGTGTTCAGCCTCGGCTTCTCGCACCCGGTCATGGTCAGGGCCTCGGACGGCATCAGCTTCCAGGTGGAGTCGCCCACCAGGTTCTCGGTCAAGGGCATCGACAAGCAGCGGGTCGGCCAGGTGGCCGCCGAGATCCGCAGCCTGCGCCGTCCCGACCCCTACAAGGGCAAGGGCGTGCGCTACGCGGGTGAGGTGGTGCGCCGCAAGGCCGGGAAGACCGCCAAGTAACGACTGCGGGGGGCTCCGCCCCCCGCAACCCCCCGAAACCCAACAATGGCCACAACCAGAGACGAGACAGGCAAGACAAAGGCAAGACCGGAGGTCCCGAAACCATGGATGCAGCTCGGGCGAAGCGACAGGGGCGGCTGAGGCGGCACGCGCGCGTCAGGCGCCGCGTGGTCGGCACGGCCGAGCGGCCGCGCCTGGCCGTGTTCCGCTCCAACCGGCACGTCTACGCGCAGATCATCGACGACGCGGCCGGTCGGACCGTGGCGGCGGCAGGGTCGGTGGCCCTGGCCGGCGACGGCGACAAGAAGGCGGCCGCCCGCCGGGTCGGCGGCGAGCTGGCCAAGCGGGCCAAGGCGGCCGGGGTCACCTCGGTGGTCCTCGACCGCGGCGGCTACCAGTACCACGGCCGCATCAAGGCGCTCGCCGACGCTGCCCGCGAGGGCGGACTGGACTTCTAGACTCGAAGACGGACAAGGAGGCAACGAATGGCACCAGCCCCCGCTCGCCGGGGTCCCGGTGGACAGAGCAACCGGCCGCCCCGTGACGACCGCGGTGGCAGCGGCCGAGACGATTCCCCGAAGACGCAGTTCGAAGAGCGCGTGGTCGCGATCAACCGCGTCGCCAAGGTGGTCAAGGGCGGCCGTCGCTTCTCCTTCACCGCGCTGGTGGTGGTCGGCGACGGCAACGGCAAGGTTGGCGTCGGCTACGGCAAGGCCCGTGAGGTCCCCTCGGCCATCCAGAAGGGCGTCGAGGTGGCCAAGAAGAACTTCTTCGCGGTCCCACGGATCGGCAGCACCATCCCGCACGAGATCCTCGGCGAGCACGGCGCCGGCCGCGTCCTGCTCAAGCCGGCGTCGCCGGGGACCGGCGTGATCGCCGGCGGCCCGGTGCGCGCCGTGCTGGAGGCGGCCGGCGTCACCGACGTGTTGTCCAAGTCGCTCGGGTCGGCCAACCCGATCAACATCGTGCACGCCACCGTCTCCGGGCTGAGGCAGCTCAAGCGCCCGGAGGAGCTGGCCAGGACGCGCGGCCTCGAGCTGGCCGAGATGTCGCCCACCACGGTGGCGCGCCAGCGGCAGGCCGCCGCGGTGGCGGCGGCGCCTGGCGTGGGCAAGGAGGCCGGCGCGTGAGCGTACGGCTCAAGGTGACCCAGAAGCGCTCCCTGATCGGGCGGCCGCCCGACCAGCGAGCCACCGTCCGCGGCCTCGGCCTCAAGCGCCTCGGCGACGTGGTCGTCAAGGAGGACCGCCCTGAGATCCGCGGCATGCTGCGGAAGGTCTCCCACCTGATCGAGGTGGAGGAGGTGAAGGAGTGAAGCTGCATCATCTACGCCCGGCGCCCGGCTCGACCGTCGCCCCCACCCGCAAGGGCCGGGGCGAGGCCGCCGGCAAGGGCAAGACCGCCGGCCGGGGCACCAAGGGCTCCAACGCCCGTGGCCGGATGCGTGCCGGCTTCGAGGGCGGCCAGATGCCGCTGCAGCGGCGCGTGCCCAAGCTGAGGGGCTTCACCAACCCGAACAAGGTGCGCTGGTCGGTGGTGAACGTGGAGCGGCTCGCCGCCGCCCTGCCGAAGGGCGGCAGCGTCGACCCGGAGGCGATGGTCCGCGAGGGCCTCGCCCGCAAGGGCGCGCCGGTGAAGGTGCTCGGCCGCGGCGAGGTCGCGGTCGCGCTGCAGGTGCGGGCGCACGCCTTCTCGTCGACGGCGGCCGAGAAGATCACCGCCGCGGGCGGCACCGTGGAAGTCGTCTAGGGAGTCGCGCATGCTGTCGGCCTTTCGCAACGCGTTCAAGGTCCCCGACCTGCGCGGCAAGATCCTGTTCACCTTCGGGATCATCGCCGTGTACCGGCTCGGGTCGCACCTTCCGGTGCCCGGGGTGGACTACAAGTCGGTGCAGGCCTTCCTGAAGACCTCGAGCGACGCGAACAACGGCGCCTTCAACCTGATCAACCTGTTCTCGGGTGGCGCGCTGACCCAGTTCGCGATCTTCGCGCTCGGGATCATGCCGTACATCACCTCGTCGATCATCATGCAGCTGCTCGGCGTGGTGATCCCCCGGCTGGAGCAGCTGCAGAAGGAGGGCGAGCAGGGCCGCAAGAAGATCCAGCAGTACACGCGCTACGTGACCGTGGCGCTGGCGCTGCTGCAGTCGGCCGGCATCGTCACCCTGGCCCACCGCCAGGGGCTGCTGCCGTCGGTCGACATCTTCCCCGGGCTCAACCCGCAGCGGTTCGCGCTGGCGGTGCTGACCCTGACCGCCGGGACCGCGCTGATCATGTGGCTCGGCGAGCTGATCACCCAGCGCGGCGTCGGCAACGGCATGTCGGTGCTGATCTTCACGGCGATCGTGGCCAGGCTCCCGACCCAGGGCGCCAACATCCTCCGCTCCAAGGGCTGGCCGCTGTTCACCGTGGTCTGCCTGCTGGGCCTGCTGGTGGTCGTAGCGGTGATCTTCGTCGAGCAGGCGCAGCGGCGCATCCCGGTGCAGTACGCCAAGCGCCAGGTGGGCCGGCGCATGTACGGGGGCTCGTCCACCTACATCCCGCTCAAGGTGAACCAGGCCGGCGTGATCCCGATCATCTTCGCGTCGAGCCTGCTGTACCTGCCGACGCTGCTCACCTCGATCGTGAACCGGCCCTGGCTGACCGACCTGAACACGCGCTTCTTCCAGTCGGGAGCCCACCCGGTCTACGCGCTCAGCTACTTCCTGATGATCATCGCGTTCGCGTACTTCTACAACTCGATCGCGTTCAACCCGGTCGACACGGCCGACAACATGAAGAAGTACGGCGGCTTCATCCCCGGCATCCGGCCGGGGCGGCCGACCGCCGAGTACCTCAACCACACCCTGACCCGGATCACCCTGCCCGGGTCCCTCTTCCTGGCCTCCGTCGCCCTGCTGCCGATCATCGCCCTGGCCGTCGCGCAGGTGCAGCAGTTCCCCTTCGGCGGCACCGCCATCCTGATCACCGTCGGCGTGGGCCTGGAGACCATGAAGCAGATCGAGTCCCAACTGCTGATGCGCAACTACGAAGGGTTCCTGCGTTGAGGACGAGAGGAGGCGTCGCTTGCGCGTCGTCTTGATCGGCCCGCCCGGGGCCGGCAAGGGCACCCAGGCGGTCCGCATCGCCGCTCACTTCGGCTGCGGCGACGTGGCCACCGGCGACATCTTCCGGGCCAACGTGGCCCAGGGCACCCCGCTCGGGCGCACCGCCCAGGAGTACATGGACCGTGGCGACCTGGTGCCCGACGAGGTCGTGATCGCCATGGTGATGGACCGCCTGGCCGAGCCCGACTGTGGCGCCGGCTTCGTGCTGGACGGGTTCCCGCGCACGGTGGCGCAGGCCGAGGCGCTGGACCGGCGCCTGGCCGAGCTGGACACGCCGCTGGACGCGGCGCTGAACTTCGAGGTCACCGAGGAGGAGCTGTTCCGCCGGCTGGTGGGACGCTCGGCGGCGCTGCACCGCTCGGACGACACCGAGCAGACCATCCGCCACCGCCTCGAGGTCTTCGCCGTCAAGACGCGGCCCCTGATGGACTATTACGCACACCGAAGGCTGCTGGTCCCGGTCGACGCGATCGGTCAGGTCGAGGAGGTCACCGTGCGCATCCTCGACGCCTTGGCGGCGAAGTCGACGTGATCATCCGCAAGTCCGCCGAGGAGATCGCCCGTATGCGCAAGGCGGGGCGGCTGGTCGGCCACACCCTCACCGTGGTCACCGAGGCCGTCCACCCCGGGGTCAGCCTGCTCGAGCTGGACGCGCTCGCCGAGCGGACCATCACCGCGGCGGGGGCGGTGCCGTCGTTCAAGGGCTACCACGGCTTCCCGGCCACCCTGTGCCTGTCGCCCAACGACTGGATCGTCCACGGCATCCCCAACGACTACCGCCTGCGCGAGGGCGACGTCCTCTCGGTGGACTGCGGCGCGATCGTCGAGGGCTACCACGGCGACGCCGCCGTGACCGTCCCGGTCGGCGAGATCGACCAGGCCGACCGGCTGCTGCTCGAGACCACCGAGCGCGCGCTTTGGGCCGGGATCGACCGCTGCCGGGCGGGCAACCGCCTGTCCGACATCGGCCACGCCGTCGAGCAGGTCGCCGCCACCGGCGGCTACGGGGTGGTGCGCGAGTACGTCGGCCACGGCATCGGCACCCGCATGCACGAGGAGCCCCAGGTGCCGAACTACGGCCGGCCAGGGCGCGGCCTGCGCCTCGACGCCGGGCTGGTGCTCGCCATCGAGCCGATGCTCAACCGCGGCGGTCCCGAGACCGAGGTGCTCGACGACCACTGGACGGTGGTCACCAGGGACGGCTCCCGCTCGGCCCACTTCGAGCACACGGTGGCGATCACCGAGCACGGGCCCGAGGTGCTGACCCTGCTCGACGGGCGGGTGCAGAGCGAGTGGCTGCCGGAGGCGATGGCCCGGTGAGCCGCGCGCGCCTTGCTGGCGGCGGCGTTCCGCTGCTATCTTCTGGCGTTGGTCCCGTGGTTTTCCACGGGCGTGCTGCCGTGGGCTTTGCCCCGGCGTCTCCCGCTCCAACGACTTACTCAGGTTCCGGGTGCGCACGCGTGCCCGCCGTTACGACGTGAAGGGAAGAGCTTGCCGAAGAAGGACGGTGCGATCGAGGTGGAGGGGACGGTCGTCGAACCCCTCCCCAACGCCATGTTCCGGGTCGAGCTGGCCAACGGACACCGCGTCCTTGCCCACATCTCCGGGAAGATGCGCATGCACTACATCCGCATCCTGCCCGGCGACCGGGTCGTCGTCGAGCTCTCACCCTATGACCTCAACCGCGGCCGCATCACCTACCGCTACAAGTAGGCGGCCAGGAGAAGAGGAGAGATGAAGGTCCAGCCTTCGGTCAAGAGGATCTGCGAGAAGTGCAAGATCATCCGGCGCCACGGCAAGGTGCTGGTGATCTGCACCAACCCTCGCCACAAGCAGCGGCAGGGCTAAGCCCAGGCTGGCTGGCTGCAGCGAGCTAGCCCATACAACGCGGAGGTTCAGGCAGGCATATGGCACGCATCGCCGGCGTCGACCTTCCCCGTGAGAAGCGGGTGGAGGTCGGGCTCACCTACATCTTCGGCCTCGGCCGCACCCGCGCCCTCGAGACGCTCAAGGGCACCAGGGTCAACCCCAACACCCGCGTGCGCGACCTCTCCGAGGAGGAGGTCGTGCGCCTGCGCGAGTGGATCGACGGCCACTACAAGGTCGAGGGGGACCTGCGCCGCGAGGTCGCCCAGGACATCAAGCGCAAGATCGAGATCGGCTGCTACCAGGGCATCAGGCACCGTCGCGGGCTGCCGGTGCGGGGCCAGCGCACCCACACCAACGCCCGCACCCGCAAGGGCCCGAAGAAGACCGTCGCCGGCAAGAAGAAGGCGACGAAGAAGTAACGACTGCGGGGGGCTCCGCCCCCCGCAACCCCCCCGAAGACCCAAACGCAGCCATCGCTAGAGACGAAGATCCAGAACGAAGATCTAGAGAAGATCGAGAAGAAAAGGAGAACCTTCTTGCCACCGAAGAAGGGCGGAGCCAAGAAGCCGCGGCGGCGTGAGAAGAAGAACATCGCCCACGCCCACGCGCACATCAAGTCGAGCTTCAACAACACGCTCGTGACCATCACCGATCCCCAGGGCAACGTGATCGCGTGGGCGTCGTCGGGCAACGTCGGCTTCAAGGGCTCGCGCAAGTCGACCCCCTTCGCGGCGCAGCTCGCCGCCGAGCAGGCCGCGCGCCGCGCCCAGGAGCACGGCGTGCGCAAGGTCGACGTGTTCGTCAAGGGCCCAGGGTCGGGCCGCGAGACCGCCATCCGGTCCCTGCAGGCCACCGGGCTCGAGATCCAGGGCATCCAGGACGTCACCCCGGTGCCCCACAACGGCTGCCGCCCGCCCAAGCGGCGCCGCGTGTAACGGCTGTAAAGGGAAGTGCACCCGCGGCCACGTGGCCCGGCTGGCGCCGGCAAGGAGCGCCCGGCCGAGGGAGCCAGGAGAGGAGCGAACGAAGAAGTTGGCACGATACACAGGCCCAGACTGCAAGCTGTGCCGGCGTGAGAAGACCAAGCTGTTCCTGAAGGGCTCCCGCTGCGAGGGCCCCAAGTGCGCGGTCGAGAAGCGCCCCTATCCGCCAGGTGAGCACGGCCGCGGGCGCATCAAGGAGTCCGAGTACCTGCTGCAGCTCCGCGAGAAGCAGAAGGCGCGCCGCATCTACGGCGTGCTCGAGACCCAGTTCCGCAACTACTACAAGGAGGCGGCTCGCCGTAAGGGCATCACCGGCGAGGTCCTCCTGCAGCTGCTCGAGACCCGGCTCGACAACGTCGTCTACCGGGGCGGCCTGGCACGCTCGCGCGACCAGGCGAGGCAGCTGGTGCGCCACAACCACGTGACCGTGAACGGCAAGAAGGTGAACATCCCCTCCTACTCGGTGCGGCCAGGGGACGTGGTGCAGGTCAAGGAGAAGACGCGCGGCAACCTCAACGTGCACGAGTCGATCCAGCTCGCCGTCGGCCGGCCCCAGCCCGGCTGGATCGAGCTGAACGCCGGCGAGGCACTGCTCACCATGACCGCGCTGCCAACCCGCGACCAGGTCGAGGTGCCCATCCAGGAGCAGCTCATCGTCGAGCACTACAGCAACAGATAGCGACTGCGGGGGGCGGAGCCCCCCGCAGTACCCCCGAAGAACCAATGGGGACCAGAGGCCAGGAACGACAAGAGCAAGAGCAAGAACCAAGCCCTGACGGGCTTCCTACGGGTCATATGGCGGGCCCGGGGAGCCGGAGGTGGAAGCAGACACATGGAGATCTCGCGCCCTCGCATCGAGACCAACCCACTCGCCGACAACCGCACGCGCTTCGTGATCGAGCCGCTCGAGCCCGGCTTCGGCTACACGCTGGGCAACTCGCTGCGGCGCACGCTGCTCTCGTCCATCCCGGGCGCAGCCGTGACCTCGATCAAGATCGACGGCGTCCTGCACGAGTTCTCGTCCATCACGGGCGTGAAGGAGGACGTCACCGACATCATCCTGAACGTCAAGGAGCTGCGCCTGCGCAGCGAGACGCCCGAGCCCGCCACGATGTTCCTGCGGGCCACCGGCCAGGCCGACGTGACCGCCGCCGACATCGTGCCGCCGGCCGACATCGACGTGATCAACCCCGAGCTGCACATCGCCACGCTCAACGGCAAGGCCAAGCTGGAGATGGAGCTGCGGGTGGAGAAGGGCCGCGGCTACCGGCCGGCCGAGCGCAACAAGTCGGCGAGCGACGAGATCGGCCGCATCCCGATCGACTCGATCTTCTCGCCGGTGCGCCGGGTCAGCTACACGGTCGAGGCCACCCGCTCGGGTGAGATGACCAACTACGACCGGCTCCTCCTCGACGTCGAGACCGACGGCTCGCTGAGCCCGGAGGACGCCCTGGCCTCCGCCGGCGGCACCCTGCGGGAGCTGGTCAGCCTGTTCGCCGACCTCACCGGCGGCGGCGAGGGCCTGCAGCTCGGCCCCGCCGAGCAGGTCGGGCCGCTGGGCGCCAACCTCGACACCCCGATCGAGGAGCTGGACCTCTCGGTGCGCTCCTACAACTGCCTCAAGCGCGAGGGCATCACCACCGTCGGCGAGCTGGTCACCAAGTCCGAGGCCGACCTGCTCGACATCCGCAACTTCGGCGCCAAGTCGATCGACGAGGTCCGCGAGAAGCTGCACGAGCTGGGCCTGTCGCTGCGCGAGGAATAGGCCCAGCGAGGCGCCGCGCCGCCGCCGCGCCGGCTGGGCTGAGGAGCGACAAGAGGAGCGACAAGAGGTAGGAGGAGGTGGCCCGCCGCCGCCGCGCCGGCTGGACTGAGGAGCGACGAAGGAGCGCCAGCGACTGAGGAGCGACGAGGGAAGCCGGCGCACAGGGCGGCGGCGGGCCACCGACGTTTCAATAAAGGAGCTAGAAAATGCCGACCCCGACCAAGGGGCCTCGCCTGGGCGGGGGACCGAGCCACGAGCGCATGCTGATCGCCAACCTGGCCCGGTCGCTGTTCGTGGAGGGGCGCATCCGCACCACCCAGGCCAAGGCCAAGCGCCTGCGGCCCCAGGCCGAGCGGCTGATCACCTTCGCCAAGCGCGGCGACATCGCCTCGCGCCGCCAGGTCCTCACCGTGGTGCGGGACAAGCAGGTCGTCCACAAGCTGTTCGCGGAGATCGCGCCGAGGTACGCCGACCGTCACGGCGGCTACACGCGCATCCTCAAGCTCGGCCCGCGGCCGGGTGACTCCGCGCCCATGGCCCTGATCGAGCTGGTCGACCTGGACGCCGGCGAGATCAAGGAGGCAGGCGGCGGCGAGGCCGGCCGCCGCCGGCGCTTCGGCCGCCGCCGGGCGCGCCCTGGCGAGGCCGCGCCCGAGGGCGCCAACCGCGCCCAGCGCCGCGCCGCCGCCCGCCGCCGCCACGTCGAGGAGGCCGAGGACGTCGACGCCGCCCTCGCCGGCGAGAGCGCCGAGGACGAGGAGCGTCCCGACGTGCCCACCGACGCCGAGATCGAGGCGGGCGTCCCCGCCGCAGGGGTGGACGAGGCCGACGAGGACGCTGAGGCGCTCGACGAGGACGCCGAGGTGGACGAGGCCGAGGGCGAGGCGCGGGCCGAGGCCGCCGAGGATGAGGCCGCCACGCCAGAGGCCAGCGCCGAGGCCGACCAGGCCGAGGCGGGCGAGGCGCAGGACGAGGACGGCAAGGACGACGGCGGGAAGGGCTGAGGCAGACGGCGGGCGGCGGCTGCGGCTGCTGGTCGCCTACGACGGCGGCGCCTTCACCGGCTTCGCGCGCCAGCCCGACCGGCGCACCGTCCAGGGCGAGCTGGAAGCGGTCCTGGCGCGGCTGGCTCGCGCGCCGGTCGAGACCGTCGGGGCGGGCCGCACCGATGCCGGGGTCCACGCCCACGGCCAGGTCGTCCACGCCGACGTGCCCGCTCGGCTCGACCCGGCGCGGGTGCGTCGCGCCCTCAACGCCGCCCTCGGCCCCGCGGTGGTGGTGCGGGTCGCCGACTGGGCGCCTGACGGCTTCGACGCCCGCTTCTCGGCCGTACGCCGCCACTACCGCTACCGGATCGACGACTCCGGCGACCCTGACCCGCTGACCAGGAGCTTCGTGCTCGCTTGGCGGCGCCCGCTCGACCTGGTGCCGATGCGCCAGGCGGCCGCGTGCCTGGTGGGCGAGCACGACTTCGCCGCCTTCTGCCGCGCCCGCGCCGGCGCCAGCACCACCCGCCGCCTGCGCTCGCTACGTGTGCGCCGTGTCCGCGGCCTGGTCGAGGTGCGCGTGGTGGCCGATGCCTTCTGCTGGCAGATGGTGCGCAGCATCGTCGGCTACCTGCTCGCCGTCGGCGACGGCCGCCGCGACCCCGCCGGCACCGCCGCCGTGCTCGCCGGCCGCGACCGGGCCGCCGCCGGCTCGGTCGCCCCGCCCCACGGCCTGGTCCTCGAGACGGTCACCTACCCACCCGCGCTGGCCCTGCCGGCCAAGCCGTGACCTCTGCCCGGTTGCCGTCAGCGGCGAAGACCGCTAGCCTTGACCGTCTGCACGGGCAGGCCGTGCCGTACGCGCGTGCACGTGCCCGCCCAACGCCCTCGCCCGTCATGGAGTTTGCTCGCATGCCCGTCGCCAGCCAGCGAACGTTCTCGCCGCGCCCGCAGGACATCAAGCGCACCTGGTACGTCGTCGACGCCGACGGCCTCATCCTCGGGCGCCTCGCCGCCCAGGTCGCACGCATCCTGCGCGGCAAGCACAAGCCGATCTTCGCCCCCCACGTCGACACTGGCGATCACGTGATCGTGGTGAACGCGGCCAAGGTCCAGCTCACCGGGAAGAAGCGGGAGCAGAAGATGGCCTACAGGCACTCCGGCTACCCCGGTGGCCTCAAGGCCACGCCCTACAGCGTGCTGCTCGCCCAGCGCCCGTCGCGCGCCGTCGAGAAGGCGGTCAAGGGGATGCTGCCGCACAACCGTATCGGCCGGCAGATGGCCTCCAAGCTGAAGGTCTACGACGGCCCCACCCACCCGCACTCCGCCCAGCAGCCGGTGCCGCTGGAGCTCGGCCCGGAATCAGGCGCCAAGCAGGCGTGACAGGAGGACTGCTCAGTTGGCTGCTCCCACTCAGCTCGCCCGTGGCACCGGCCGCCGCAAGGAGGCCATCGTCCGGGTGCGCCTGGTCGAGGGGACCGGCACGTTCAAGCTCAACGGCCGTCCGCTCGACGACTACTTCCCCAACCCGACCCACCGCCGGCTGATAACCGAGCCGCTGCGGGTCACCAACACCCTCGAGCGCTACGACGTGATCGCCAGCCTGACCGGCGGCGGCATCTCCGGCCAGGCGGGGGCGCTGCGCCACGGCATCGCCCGCTCCCTCATCGACCTCGACGAGGAGTTGCGCGGCGAGCTGAAGAAGCGCGGCTTCCTGACCCGCGACGCGCGCGAGGTCGAACGCAAGAAGTACGGCCTCAAGAAGGCCCGCAAGGCGCCCCAGTACTCCAAGCGCTGAGCGGGATCTATAGAAACGCTCGGTGGGCCGCCGCCGCTTTGTGCGCCGGCTTCCCTCGTCGCTCCTTCGTCGCTCCTCGGTCCAGCCGGCGCGCGGCGGCGGCCCACCTCGCTAACTTCATCACTTCATCTTGTCGCGCGCTTCGGCGGTGAGCTGGCTCACCCGCTGTGGCGTCTGGGTGCCGCTGAAGCCGAAGCCGACCACGTCGCCGTCGTTGAAGCGGCAGATCGCCACGGTCGCGCCGAGCTGTGACGAGGTGCAGCGGTACTCGACGTCGCCCTGCTTGTAGGTCTGGGCCTGGCTGGTCCCGCCGCCGGGCTGCTGTGTCAGCGCCTGGTCGAAGCCGTTGGTGATGTCCTGCCGTGTCTTGTCGTTGGCGTCGCGCACGGCGACCAGTACGAACTGGGGCTGGGTCTCGGTGCCGTAGGCGGCCACCACGAAGTTCTTGGCGCCCTTCTGGCGCAGCTGGCTCGACTGCTGGTCGAGCGTGGAGCGAATCGTGCCGGTGTCGATGCGGGCGAGCCCGCCGATGTTCGCCGGCGCCTGCAGCGGCTGGTTGGAGCGGGCCACCTTGCCGACCGTGCCGCCGATGTGCGTCGCGGCGATCCCTACCCCGACGAGCACCACCAGCGCCACCACGCCGAGCACGATCCAGAGCAGCGGCCTGCGCCGCCCCTGGGCCGGCGGCCCGGGTGTGCCCCACTGCGCCTGCCCGGCGCCGCCCTGGGCGCCCCAGCCGGCCTGCTGGCCGGAGGCCTGGGCGTCCTGGCCGTACCCCCACGACCCGCCTCCCGGCTGCCAGTCGCCTCCCGGGGATGCCGGTGGCTGCTGCGTCCCGCCCTGCTCCCAGGAGCCGGCGGGCTGCTGCCCGCCTGGCTCCCATGCGGCTCCCTGTGGCTGGCTCGGCGCCGCCTCCCACGAGCCACCCGACGGCTGCGCCGGGCTGGCGGGCGGCTCCCAGCCGCCGGCGGGCTCCCAGGCGCCGCCCCGCGGCTGCTGCGCTGGCCCTTCGGGCTCCCAGGCGCCGCCCTGCGGCTGCTGCTGGGTCGGTGCCGCGTCCCAGGAGCCGCCCGCAGGTTGCTCCGGCGCGGCGTCGCCGCGGTGCCAGCCCGCGGCGGGGCGCTGCTCGCCGCCAGGGGGCGGGACAGGGCCGCCGATCGGCTGGGTCGCGTCGTCGTCGAGCGAACGGCCGCACCAGGAGCAGGTACTCGCGTTCTGGGCGTTGGTGGTGCCGCAGGTCGGACAGGTACGTTGTCCCATGGGTGCTTCCGTTTCGCGCTGGCCCGACCGGGACGGGCGTGATGAACGGTCATGCGATCGATATCAGGTTCGGCCGTGACCCGCACCTCGGGCGAAGTACGCGAAGCGGTCAGCGAGGCCGTGGCACAATGCCTTCTCACCACGCTGACCGCCATCGACGACGGGAGCAGGCTCTTGGGGAAGCTCTTCGGGACCGACGGCGTGCGCGGAAGGGCCAACGGCGACCTCACCCCGGAGTTGGCGCTCGCCCTCGGGCGTGCCGCCGTCGGGGCGCTGTGGGCGGCCGGGGCTGACGCGCTTCAGCCAATCAGCCCGGCGCACGCCGGCCGGCCGGTGGTGGTGGTCGGGCGCGACCCGCGCGCCTCCGGGCACCTGCTGGAGAGCGCCCTGGTCGCCGGGATCTGCAGCGCGGGCGGGGACGCCCTGCTGGTCGGGGTGGTGCCGACCCCCGCGGTCGCCTTCCTCACGCGCCACTACCGGGCGGCGGCCGGCGCGGTCATCTCCGCCTCGCACAACCCCATGCCGGACAACGGCATCAAGTTCTTCGGCCCGGAGGGCTTCAAGCTGCCCGACGCGCTAGAGGAGCGCATCGAGGCTGCCCTCGGCTCGGCCGACCAGGAGGCGCCGCGGCCGCTGGCCGGCGCGGTCGGGCGGGTGCGGGAGGCCGGCGACGCGGTCGAGGCGTACCTCGCCCACCTGCTCGACGGCATACCGAACCTCGGCGGCCTGCCGCTGGTGGTTGACTGCGCCAACGGCGCGGCCGCCGCGGTCGCGCCGGAGGCGTACCGGCGCGCCGGCGCGCACGTCACCGCGCTGGCGGCAGAGCCGGACGGGGAGAACATCAACGCCGGGGTCGGCTCCACCCACCCGGAGCACGTGCAGGCGGCGGTGCGCCGCCTCGGCGCGGCCGTGGGCCTGGCCCACGACGGCGACGCCGACCGCCTGATCGCCGTCGACGAGCACGGCGAGCTGGTCGACGGCGACGTGATCCTGGCGGTGGCCGCGCTCGACGAGCGCGAGCGCGGCGCCCTGCCGACCGGCACGGTGGTCACCACCGTGATGACCAACCTCGGCTTCAGGCAGGCCATGGCCGCGCACGACGTCGCGGTGGTGCAGACCGCCGTCGGCGACCGCTACGTGCTGGAGGCCATGCGGGCGGGCGGCCACGCCCTCGGCGGCGAGCAGTCCGGCCACATCATCTTCCTCGACCGCGCCACCACCGGGGACGGCGTGCTCACCGCGCTGCGGCTGCTGGCGATCATGGCCCGCAGCGGCCGGCCGCTCTCCGAGCTGGCCATGGTCATGCGCCGCCTGCCACAAGTGCTGGTCAACGTGCGCGTTGCCGACCGCGACGCCCTGGCGGCCTCGGCGGCGATCGGCGCCGCCGTCGCGGCCGAGGAGGCCGCCCTCGGCGACCGCGGCCGGGTGCTGGTGCGCGCGTCGGGCACCGAGCCGCTGGTCCGCGTCATGGTCGAGGCGCCGACCGAATCCGGCGCCCGCGAGGTCGCCGAGCGCCTCGCCGCTGTCGTCGGCGACGAGCTAGGCCGCCTCTAGGAGGGAGGAAGCAGCCGATGCCGACCTGGCGACGTCACCTCCGCCCCTGGCTTGCCAGGCTGGCCACCGTGGTCGCCGCCGCCAAGGCGCTGCTGCTGCTGGCCGCGAGCGCGGCGCTGGCGCAGGCGAGCACCACCTCCACCACGATGCCACGGCCAGGGGCGGGCGCCCGCCGCATCAACCTGCCGTTCTTGCTCGTAGCGGTCGGCGGCGCCGCGCTGATCGTGGTGATGCAGCGCCGCGCCTCGCGCAAGCTCGGCGACCTCTTCCCGTCCGACCCAGACGAGGGCGACGGCCACCCCGACCGCTCCGACGGCTAGCCGCGCCCCCCAGGAGCCAAAGCCGTCCGAGGACCCCGCCGCAGAACCAGAACCCCAACAGGATCCCGCCGCCACCGCCAAGCCCAACTGGATCCCGCCGCAGAACCAGACCCCAACAGGATCCCGCCGAACCGACGTGCCCGCAAGGGTCCATGCGGCGGCAAGCGGCTCGCCGCGCCTTGCCCGCTGCCGGCCAGCTCGTACACTCAATCGGTACGGCGCCTGGTTGCAGGCGGTTCGGTCGCCGCCACGGCCTCCCGGCGCGTCATCCCGCGGCGATCCCTCTCGGCAGGTGCGATGACGAAGGGAATCAGGCAACCGCCGGACGGCGCCGAACGCAAGGTCGTCACCGTGCTGTTCGCGGACGTCGACGAGACCGTCCCCCAGTTCGGCGAGCGCGACCCCGAGGACGTCGGCCGCATGCTCGCCGGCCATCTCGAGCGGGCACGCGCCGAGATCGAGAGCTACGGCGGTTCGGTCGAGCAGGTGGTCGGCGGCACCACCATCGCCGTGTTCGGCGTGCCGCGGACCCGCGAGGACGACCCCGAGCGGGCGGTGCGTGCCGCCCTGGCCATCCGCGACGCGCTGCTGTCGGAGCGGGCGCGCGCCGGCCCGGGCGCGCGCCGGCCCGGCTGGGGCGTGCCCGAGGTGCGGCTGCGCATCGCCATCACCACCGGCAAGGCGCTGGTCCGCGCCGGTCGGGTCCGACCGGGGACGGCCTCGAGGCGCGGCGGCGCCGAGCCCGCCGACCCCGGCCGGGTCACCGGCGACCTGGTCAGCATGTGCGCCCGCATCCAGCAGGCGGCCCCGCCCGGCGCGATCCTGGTCTCCGACGCCACCGAGCGGGTCACCCGCCGCACCATCGCCTACGGCGGCGCCAGCCTGCTCGCGCTCGAGAGCCGCGACGAGCCGGTGGCGGTCTGGCCGGCGATCGCGCCGCTGAACGCCGCGCCCACCGAGCTCGGCCAGGCCGCCGAGCTGCCGCTGGTCGGCCGCGAACACGAGCTGGCGGCGCTGCTCGAGCGCTTCATCCGGGTCCGCACCAGCGGCCGCCCGCAGCTGGTGACCCTGCTCGGCGAGGCGGGGCTGGGCAAGAGCCGGCTGGTCGCCGAGCTGCGCCAGGCGGTCGCCGGCGACCTCGGGCCGGTCGCCTGGCGCCACGGCCGCTCGCTGCCCTTCGGCGACGGCGTCACCTTCTGGGCGCTCTCCGAGGTCGTCAAGGCCGAGGCCGGCATCCTCGAGACCGACACCGCCGAGCGTGCGGAGCGCAAGCTGGCGGCGGCGGCCCGCTTCGCCATGGCTGGCGACCCGGCAGGGGCCGCCTGGGTCACCGAGCACCTGCGCCGGCTGGTCGGCGCCGGCGAGGCGGCGCTGATGCCAGGCGGCCGCGAGGAGGCCCTCGCCGCCTGGCGGCGCTTCCTCTACGGGCTCGCGGCCCGGCGCCGCGCGCTGGTCCTGGTGGTCGAGGACCTGCACTGGGCCGACTACGCCCTGCTCGACTTCCTGGACAAGCTGACCGGCCAGGATGCGGCTGCCCAGCCCGGCCCGGTGCCGCTGCTGGTGCTCGCCACGGCCAGGCCGGAGCTGGAGGAGCGCTGGCCGCTGCGGCCGCCGGCCACCACCATCCCGCTCGGCCCGCTGTCCGACACCGACACCAGCCAGCTGCTGCAGCGGCTGCTGCTGCGCTACGGGCTGCCCGCCACCGTCGGGCCGGAGCTGCTCAGCCTGGTCGGCGGCAACCCGCTGTTCGCCGAGGAGTACGTGCACATGCTCCGCGACCACGGCTCCGGCCATGGCCGCCACGACGCCCTCGGCGCCATGCCCGAGAGCGTGCACGCGATCATCGCGGCGCGGCTCGACGCGCTGCCCGCCGACGAGAAGGCGGTGCTGCAGGACGCGGCCGTGCTCGGCCGGGTCGGCTGGGTGGGCGCCCTCGCCGCCATCGGCGGCCACGACGAGGCCTGGCTGGAGGACTGTCTCGAGCGCCTGGAGCGCAAGGAGTTCGTGCACCAGATCAAGCGCTCGTCCGTCGCCGGCGAGCGTCAGTACGGCTTCCGCCACGTGCTGGTGCGCGACGTCGCCTACGAGCAGATCCCGCGCGTGCGGCGGGCCGAGCGGCACCGCAGGGCGGCGAGCTGGATCGAGTCGCTCGCCGCCGCTCACCGCCGCGACCGCGCCGAGAACCGCGCCGAGCTGCTCGCCCACCACTACCAGCGGGCGCTCGCCTTCGACCAGGCCAGCGGGCGCGACGACGCCGCCCTGCCCGAGGCGGCACGCCTGGCCCTGCGCGACGCCGGCGACCGCGCCGCGGCGCTTGGCGTCTACGGCACCGCCGCCCGCTGGTACACCCAGGCGATCGGGCTGTGGCCGCCGGAGGACTCACAGCGTGCGGAGTTGTTGCTGCGCGCCGGCCGTGCCGCCTACCTCAGCGAGGGCGGGGGAGAGGAGCTGCTCACCGAGGCGCGGGACGCGCTGCTGGCGGCGGGCGAGCGGGGCCGGGCGGCGGAGGCCGAGATGTTCCTCGGCCGCTTCGTCTGGCTGCGCGGGCGCGGCGAGGAGCGCCTCGCCCACGTCGAGCGTGCCCTCGACCTGGTCGCCGACGCGCCGCCGTCGCGCTCCAAGCTGAAGGTGCTCAGCGAGGCCGCCGGCATGCTGCTGGTCAGCGCGACCAGGCAGGCCGAGGCGCTGGCGGCGGGCAGGGAGGCGCTGGCCATGGCCGAGGAGCTCGGCCAGCGCGACCTGGAGGCCGGTGCGCTCGGCATCATCGGCCTTGCCCGGATCGAGGGCGGCGACCCGAACGGCGCCGCCGACCTGGAACGGGCGGTCGCCCTCTGCGACGTGCACGGCTCGCCCTACGCCATCCGCTGGCGGGTCAACCTGGCGTACGCCTTCGCCGCCCACGGCGACCTGGCGCGCTGCTTCCACGCCCAGGCGGCCGCCTGGCGGGTGGCTGAGCGCTTCGGCGCGCTGCACGAGTTCCGCTGGCTCGAGGCCGAGCGGGTGGCCGAGGCGTACTGGACGGGGAGCTGGGACGAGGCGGCCGGCGTCGCCGACGAGTTCATCGCCGAGGCCGAGGGCGGCGAGGGCCACTACCTGCAGAGCTGGTGCCGGCTGTGGCGCGGCCGCATCAGCCTCGCCCGCGGCCGGGTCGCGGCCGCCCTGGCCGACGCGTCCGCCGCGCTACGGCTCGCGCGGGAGACCACCGACGCGCAGAACGTCCGCCCGGCCCAGGCCTTCCAGGCCGCCGCCCTGCTCGCCGACGGCCGCGCCGCCGAGGCCCGGGCGGTGGCCGACGAGCTGCTCGGCAGCCTCGGCGGGCTGCTGGAGCCGGCCCTCGGGGCGGACTTCGGCGTGGTCATGCGCGAGCTCGGCTACGAGCTGGAGGTGCTCGACGGGGTGGTCCCCTCGCCCTGGCTGGCGGCGGCCCAGGCGATGCTCGCCGACGAGCCGCTGCGCGCGGCCGAGATCTACGCGGCCATCGGTTCGCGCCCGGACGAGGCCGTCGCCCGCCAGCGCGCCGCCCGCCGGCTGCTCGAGAGCGGCCGTCCCGCGGAGGCCGAGGCCCAGCTCGACGCCGCCCTCGCCTTCTGGCGCGAGGTCGGCGCCGCCGCCCACCTCCGCGCCGCCGCCTCCCTGGTCGGCGCGTAACGGGTCGGGGGCTCGAGTAGCGGAGCGATAGCCCCCGACAATCGCTGGTAGCATTGGCCGGTCACAGCGCCCTGGGGGGGCCGAGGGCTTGGAAGCCGAGCGGTAGGAGCGCCTTCGCATGTGTGGGATCGTCGGCTACGTGGGGCCGCAGCAGGCCCTGCCCATCCTCCTCGCCGGGCTGCGCCGGCTCGAGTACCGCGGCTACGACTCGGCCGGGACCGCGGTCGTCGCCGACGGCCGCGTCAGCGTGGTGCGCAAGGCGGGCAGGCTCGAGGTGCTCGAGAAGGAGCTCGGCAGCGAGCAGGCCCTGCCGGGGGTCACCGGCATCGGCCACACGCGCTGGGCCACCCACGGTGCGCCGGTCGACGTCAACGCCCACCCGCACGTCGACTGTGGTGGCGAGGTGGCGGTGATCCACAACGGCATCATCGAGAACTTCCTCGCCCTGCGCCTGCGGCTCGAGGCCGAGGGCCACGTGCTCACCTCCCAGACCGACACCGAGGTCGTCGCCCACCTGGTCGAGGCCGCCCTGGCCGCCGGCCAGGCGTTCCCCGACGCGGTGCGCAGCGCGCTGCGGGAGCTGGAGGGCTCCTTCGCGATCGCGGCGGTGCACGCCGGCGACCCGGAGATGGTGGTCGCCGGCAAGCGCGACCTGCCGCTGGTCGCCGGGCGCGGGCAGGGCGAGAACTTCGTGGCCAGCGACTTCGCCGCCTTCCTCGACCGCACCAGGGACGGCGTCATCCTCGAGGACGACCAGGTGGCGGTGCTCACCCCCGACCGCTTCGAGGTCACCGACCTGGACGGCAACGCGGTGACGCCCTACGAGCACCGGGTCGACTGGGACCTGGGCGCGGCCGAGAAGGGCGGCTTCGCGCACTTCATGCTCAAGGAGATCTACGAGCAGCCGCTGGTCATCAAGCAGACCCTCGAGGGCCGCACCGACCTGGACGGCCGCCTGGTCCTCGACGAGCTGCGCATGAGCGAGGACGAGCTGCGCGAGGTCGACAAGGTGTTCGTGGTCGCCTGCGGCAGCGCCTACCACGCCGGCCTGGTGGCCAAGTACGCCATCGAGCACTGGACGCGGCTGCCCGTCGAGATCGAGATGGCCAGCGAGTTCCGCTACCGCGACCCGGTGCTCGACCGCAACACCCTGGTGATCGCGATCTCCCAGTCCGGGGAGACGGCCGACACCCTCGCCGCCGCCCGCTACGCGCGGCGCCAGCGGGCGCGGGTGCTGACCGTCTGCAACACCGTCGGCGCCTCGATCCCGCGCGAGTCCGACGCGGTGCTCTACACCCGTGCCGGCCCGGAGGTGTGCGTCGCGGCGACCAAGACGTTCGCCGCGCAGGTGCTGGCCATGTACCTGGTCGCCCTCTACCTGGCCCAGGTCCGCGGCACCATGTTCCCCGACGAGATCGCCGCGGTGGTGGGAGAGCTGGAACAGGTCCCCGCGAAGATCGAGACCTGCCTGCAGCGCGCCGACGCGGTCAGGGCGGTGGCCGAGAAGTACGCCAAGGCCGACATCTTCCTGTTCATCGGCCGCCACGTCGGCTACCCGATGGCCCTCGAGGGCGCGCTCAAGCTCAAGGAGATCAGCTACGTCCACGCCGAGGGCTACCCGGCCGGTGAGCTCAAGCACGGCCCGATCGCGCTGATCGAGGAGGGCACCCCGGTGGTGGTGGTGCACCCGTCCAGCCACGTCCACGCCAAGACGGTGACCAACATGCAGGAGGTCGCCTCCCGCGGCGCCGCCGTGATCGGCATCGCCGACGACGGCGACGCCGACGCCGCCGTGCACGCCCTCGACGTGCTGCGCGTGCCGGCCACCGCCAGCCTGCTCTCGCCGCTGGTCACCCTGGTGCCGCTGCAGTTGCTCAGCTACCACGTGGCCGAGATCCGCGGCTGCCCGATCGACAAGCCGAGGAACCTGGCCAAGAGCGTCACCGTCGAGTAGCCCGCCCTCACCGCCCCGCCTAACCGCGTCTGCTCGGTAGAATGCTCGATTGTCCGCCGATGCATGCGCTCCGCATCCTGAAGGCTGATTTCATCAGGTTGCGCGTGCTGGCACTGGCGCGGGTCCGAGCGGTCTTCGGGCGACGCGCGGACGAGCCGGCCCGAGCGTCGCCCGGGGGGGCAAAGGTGCATCGCGGACGCTGGCTGGTTGGGCTCACCTTCATCGCTGCCTGCGCGGTGCTCCTGGGGGCGACCCCGCTGGCGCCGGCAAGGCCGGCGCGTGCCTCGACGCTGCCGACCGGCTTCCAGGAGACGATCGCGTTCAGCGGGCTGACCGAGCCGACGGTGGTCCAGTTCGCCGGCGACGGCCGCGTCTTCGTCGGCGAGAAGAGCGGCCTGGTCAAGGTGTTCGACAACCTCAGCGACACCACCCCGACCGTCTTCGCCGACCTGCGCACCAAGGTGCACAACTTCTGGGACCGCGGGCTGCTCGGACTGGCCCTCGACCCGGCCTTCCCCAGCAGGCCGTACGTGTACGTCCTGTACGCCCACGACGCGGCCATCGGCGGCACCGCGCCGAGGTGGGGCACGGCCGGCGCCACCTCCGACGGCTGCCCGACGCCGCCGGGCGCGACCGACGACGGCTGCGTCATCAGCGGCCGGGTCTCGCGCCTGACCGCCAGCGGCAACGTCATGACCGGGTCGGAGCAGGTGCTGGTCGAGGACTGGTGCCAGCAGTACCCGAGCCACTCGATCGGCTCGCTGGCCTTCGGCGCCGACGGTGCCCTGTACGTCAGCGGCGGCGACGGCGCCAGCTTCAACTTCACCGACTACGGCCAGGACGGCAGCCCGCTGAACCCGTGCGGCGACCCGCCGGGCGGCGTCGGCGCCACCCTCACCCCGCCGACCGCGGAGGGCGGCGCCCTGCGCAGCCAGGACCTGCGCAGCGGCGGCGACCCGACCGGCCTGTCGGGCACGGTCCTGCGGATCGACCCCGACACCGGCGCGCCGCTGCCTGACAACCCCCTGACCGGTCCGGACACCAACGCCCGCCGGATCGTCGCCTCCGGGCTGCGCAACCCGTTCCGCTTCACCGTCAGGCCCGGCACCAGCGAGGCCTGGGTCGGCGACGTCGGCTGGAACACCTGGGAGGAGATCGACCGCGTCGCCAGCCCCACCGCAGGGGCGGTCAACTTCGGCTGGCCCTGCTACGAGGGCAACGGGCGCCAGAGCGGCTACGACGGCGCCAACCTCAACCTGTGCGAGAACCTGTACGCCCAGACGGGCGCCGTCACCGCCCCGTACTACACCTACGACCACAGCGCCAAGGTGGTCTCCGGCGAGTCCTGCCCGACCGGCAGCTCCTCCATCTCGGGCATGGCCTTCGCCGCTACGGGCAGCAGCTACCCGGCCGCCTACGACGGCGCGCTGTTCTTCGCCGACTACTCCCGCGACTGCATCTGGGCGATGCGCAAGGGTGCCAACGGCCTGCCCGACCCGTCGCTGCGGGAGACCTTCGCGGCCGCCGCGGCCAACCCGGTCGACCTCAAGACCGGGCCGGGCGGCGACCTCTTCTACGTCGACCTCACCGGCGGCACCATCAGGCGCATCAGCTACCAGGGCGCCAACACCCCGCCGACCGCGGTCATCCAGGCAAGCCCGACCAGCGGCGCGGCCCCGCTCACCGTCAACTTCGACGGCCGCTCCTCCAGCGACCCGGACCCCGGCGACGGCATCGCCGCCTGGTCGTGGGACCTCGACGGCGACGGCGTCTACGGCGACGCCACCGGCTCCACCGCCAGCCACACCTACAGCGAGCCGGGCAGCTACACCGCCAGGCTGGTGGTGACCGACCGCCACGGGGCCAGCAGCGCGCCCGCCACGGTGACCATCACCGCCAACAACACCCCGCCCGTCCCGGTGATCGCCACCCCGGCGGCAGGCACGACCTGGCAGGTCGGCGACACGATCAGCTTCGCCGGCGCGGCGGGGGACGCCCAGGACGGCACCCTGCCGGACTCCGCCCTCTCCTGGTCCCTGACGATCGAGCACTGCCCGTCCAACTGCCACACCCACGTGATCCAGGGCTGGGACGGTGTGGCCAGCGGCTCGTTCGTCGCGCCGGACCACCAGTACCCGTCGTACCTGCTGCTGCACCTGACCGCGACCGACTCGGGCGGTCTGTCCGCTTCCACCAGCGTCCGCCTCGACCCCAGGACGGTGGTCCTGACCTTCACCTCCGACCCGAGCAAGGCGCAGCTGGTGGTCAACGGCACCAGCGGGACGACCACCTTCACCAGGACCGTGATCGTGGGCTCGAGCAACTCGCTCAGCGCGTCGTCGCCGCAGCGGGTCAGGGGCAAGAACTGGGTCTTCGCGTCCTGGTCGGACGGTGGCGCCCAGACGCACAACATCGTCGCCCCCGCCAGCCCGGCGACCTACAAGGCCACCTTCCTGCGGCAGTAGCCCTGGTACCGAGCAAACCTGAATTGGCGTGGCACTGAAGTGCGCGGGGCTGAAGGTTGCCAGCCGGTGCTCTAGGATTGCGACGCCATGGCTTCCTTCGAGATCGATCCGGAACAGTCGGTCAGCATCGTCGCGATCCTGCTGTTCATCGACGCCGCCTTCGTCGGCTTCCCGCTGCTGCAGAGCCTCGTGCTCTCCTCCGGCAACGCCCCGGGCCTGCTGCTGTTCTGGTTCGCGCTGGTCGCCGCGCTGGTCGCCGGCGGCATCGGCCTGCTCAAAGGTGAGCGCTGGGGCTGGTACCTGGGGGTCGTCGGGACCGGGCTGCTGACCCTGATCCACCTGTCGCAGCTCAGCCTGCTGGCGCTGCTGTTCGACGCGCTGATCCTCTTCCTGCTCACCCGGCCCGAGGTCAGGGGTCGGTTCGGCGTTCGATGATCGTCGGCATCGGCGTCGACGCCGTCGAGGTCGCCCGCATCGCCCGTGCCCTGGAGCGGCATCCCCGCTTCGCGGAACGGGTCTTCACCCCGGCCGAGCGGGCCGCCTCGGCCCGCCGCGGCGTCGGCGCCGCCGCCTACCTGGCCAAGCGCTGGGCGGCCAAGGAGGCGGTCTCGAAGGCGCTCGGGGTGGGCTTCTCCGGCTTCCGCTACACGGACCTGGAGGTGGTCAACCACCCCTCGGGCGCACCGTCGATCGCGCTCGCCGGCGAGCTGGCCGAGTGGGCCAGCTCGCTTGGGGTGAGGCAGTGGCACCTGTCGCTCTCGGACACCAGGGACACGGCCGTCGCGGCGGTGGTGGCCGAGGGCGAGCCGCGCCGCCCCGACGGCCCGCCCCCGTGGGTGCGCCGCCGCCGCGAGCGCCAGCGTGCCACGGACGGGCCTCCGGGGGGCTCGAGTGGCGGAGCGGTAGCCCCCCGGGGTCGGGAGCAGTTGGGGGGTCCGGGGGGCTCGAGTAGCGGAGCGGTAGCCCCCCGGGGGAAGGGTCCCCGGCCGTGAAGCCAATCGCGGAGGTGGCGGCGGTCCAGGCCGCCGACCAGGCGGCCGCGCGGGCCGGTATCCCGGTGGCCGTGCTGATGGGCCGGGCCGGGGCGGCGGTGGCCGCCGCCGGGCGCGAGCTGGCCGGCGGGGCGGCCGGGCGCCGGGTGGTCGCGCTCGCCGGCAAGGGGCACAACGGCGGCGACGCCCTCGAGGCCCTCGCCCGCCTCGCCCGCCGCGGTGCCGGTGCCGAGGCGCTGACCACCCACGCCCCCGAGGAGCTGGGGGAGGAGGAGCGGCGCTGCGTCGCCCTGGTCGAAGCGGCCGGCGGCAGGGTGCGGCGGTTCAGCCCCGAGCTCGCCGGCCGCCTGCTCGACGGGGCCGACCTCGCCATCGACGGGCTGCTCGGCACCGGCGCGTCCGGCGCGCCGCGCGGCGCCGCGGCCGCGGCGATCGACGCCGTCCGCGCCGCCCGGACGCGGGTGGTCGCGGTCGACATCCCCTCGGGGGTCGACGGCGCCAGCGGCGCGGTGGCCGCCGCGGCGGTCGACGCCGACGTCACCGTGACCTTCCAGGCCGCCAAGCCGGGTCACCTGCAGCCGCCAGGCAGCGAGCTGGTCGGCCGCCTGCTGGTGGCCGACATCGGCCTGCCGCTCGAGGCCTGCCGCTGGGGGGTGAGCGAGGCCGCCGACCTTGTCGGGCTGGTGCCCGTGCCCCGCGGCGAGCTGCACAAGCGCTCCCGTGGCGTGCTGCTCGCGATCGGCGGCTCGAGCGGCATGGCCGGCGCGCCCACCCTGATGGGCCTCGCCGCCCGCCGTGCCGGCGCCGGGCTGCTGGTCCTGGCCGTGCCGGCCTCGGTGGCCGCGCGGGTGGGGGCGGCGGTGCCAGAGGCCCTCACCGTCGCCCTGCCCGAGGCGGACGGTGGCATCACCCCGGACGCGGTCGACGCCTGCGCACGCTGGCTGGACGAGGCCGCCGCCGTGGCGCTCGGGCCGGGCCTTGGCCGCTCGGCGGCCACCGGCGAGGCGGTGCGCGCGCTGCTCGACCGCTACCGGGGAGCGCTGGTGGTCGACGCGGACGGCCTCTTCGCCCTCGGCACCGGCGAGCCCGTCGCCGGCAGGGAGGGCGCCACCCTGCTGACCCCGCACGAGGGCGAGTTCGCCCGTCTGTCGCCCACCGCCGAGGGCACCCGCCTGCACCGGGCGGCCGACCGCGCCCGCGCCTGGGGCGCGACCGTGCTGCTCAAGGGCAACCACACCGTGGTCGCCGAGCCGGACGGCCGGCTGGCGGTCAACCCCACCGGCGTGCCGGTGCTCGCCTCGGGAGGCACCGGCGACGTGCTCACCGGCCTCACCGGGGCGCTGCTCGCCCAGGGGCTGTCCAGCTTCGACGCGGCCCGCCTCGGCGCCTGGGTCCACGGACGGGCCGGCGCCCTGGCGGCCGCCGCCCTCGGCCCGGTCTCGGTGGCCGCCGGCGACGTGGCCGCACACCTGCCCGCCGCCTTCGTGGAGCTGCTCTCCCGTGCGGGGGAGACCCTGTTGACGGACCCCCCATGAGCCCCACCGCCTGGCCGGGCCTGCGGCCCGCCTGGGTCGAGGTCGACCACGGCGCCGTCGCCCACAACGTCCGCACCCTGATCGCCGAGGTCGCCCCCGCGCGGCTGCTGGCCGTCGTCAAGGCCGACGCCTACGGGCACGGGGCCGTGCCAGTGGCCCGCACCGTGCTGCGCGCCGGCGCCTCCTGGCTCGGCGTCGCCCTGGTCGAGGAGGCCCTCGAGCTGCGCGCCGCCGGCATCTCCGCGCCCGTGCTGGTGCTGTCGGAGCCGCACCCCGCCGCCGCCGACGCCTGCGCCGAGCACGCCATCGCCGTGACCGTCTGCACCCCGATCGGGGTGCAGGCGTTCGGCGCCGCCGGCAGGCGCGCCGGCGCCAAGGTGGCCGCGCACCTCAAGGTCGACACCGGCATGCACCGCCAGGGCTGCGCCCCGGCCGAGCTGCCAGGGCTGGTGCAGGCCGCGCTGGCGGAGCCGGGGCTGGAGCTGGACGGGCTGTGGAGCCACCTCGCCGTGGCCGACGAGCCGGCCAAGAAGGCCACCACCGACGCCCAGGTGGCGCGTTACCGGGCGGCGCTGGCGACGGCCGCGGCCGCCGGCCTGGTGCCGCGCTGGCGCCACCTGGCCAACAGTGCCGGCGCGACCCTGCGCGACGACGCCCGCTTCGACCTCGTCCGTGCCGGCATCGAGCTGTACGGGCTGGCGCCGAGCCCTGAGCTGGCGGCCGAGGTCGCCGGCCGCCTGCGGCCGGCGCTCGCCCTGCGCGCCGCCGTCTCGGCGCTGCGCACCGTCGAGGCCGGTGAGCGCGTCTCCTACGGCCACCGCTGGGCCGCGCCGGCCCGCACGCGCGTCGCCACCCTGCCGGTCGGGTACGCCGACGGGGTGCGCCGCGCCCTCTCCGGCCGCGTCCGGGTGCTCCTCGCCGGCCGGTCGGTCCCGCAGGTCGGCACGGTCACGATGGACCAGGTGATGGTCGACGTCGGCGAGGCGGAGGTGCGCGTCGGCGAGGTGGCCACCCTGCTCGGCGACCCCGCCCGCGGGGAGCCAGGCGTGGGCGAGTGGACCGCCACCCTGGGTACGATCGACTACGAGGTGACCTGCGGGCTGTCCACCCGGCTGCCCCGGGTCCACCTGCACCCGGACCACGCCGCTACCACGGTCGGCGCCGAGAGGCCGGCCTGAGCCCGGCGGCGCCGGGCCGACGACGGGGAGAGGGGTTCCGGAGGATGGCGACTAGGAAGAGCCGCTCGGCACGGCCGGCCGCGGCCGCCGAGCGGGCGGGCGCTCCCGCGGCGCCCGACGCGCCGGGGGCGGGGCCGCCGCTCACCGCCAAGGGCATCGGGATGGTCCTCGGCGGTCTCGGCCTGGTGGTGGGCGTCGGCGCCGGCATCGCGGCGGAGCGGGCGCTGGTCAGGCGCGACCGGCGCCGGCCCGACTCCGAGGCCGGCGAGCGCTTCGGCGCCCTGCGCGGCAGGCCGGCGACGGTCACCAGCCACGACGGCGTGCGGCTGCACCTCGAGGAGCTCGGCAGCGGGCCCTGCCTGGTGTTCGCCCACGGCTTCTCGCTCACCCAGGACGTCTGGCACTACCAGCGCCGCGACCTGCCCGCAGAGTTCCGCTGCGTCTTCTTCGACCAGCGCGGCCACGGCCGCTCGGGCCGGCCCGCCGACCACGACTACTCGCTCGACGCCCTGGCCGGCGACCTCGCCGCGGTGCTCGACTGGACCGGCGAGGAGCGGGTGCTGCTGGTCGCGCACTCGATGGGCGGCATGGCCGCCCTCAAGCTCGCCGAGCTCGAGCCCGAGCGCATGGGCGGCCAGGTGGCCGGGCTGGCGCTGGTCGATTCCACCTACGCCGACGCCCTCAAGGGGATGAGCGCGGCGGTCACCGCGCGCGGCGCCCTCACCGTGCAGCGCTCCGCCATCAAGCTGGCCTTCAAGTTCTTCGGGCAGGACCCGGTGCGGGCCGCGCAGCTGCGGCGCCGCGGCAGCGACCTCGGCTACCTCGGCACGCGCCTGTTCGGCTTCGGCTCCAACCCCTCGCCCGGCCAGGTCGCCTTCGTCGACCGCATGCTCGCGGGCACCGACATCGAGGTCTGGGCCAAGGTCTTCCCCAGCCTGATCGACTTCGACCTCTCCCACGTGCTGGAGACGCTCGACCTGCCGACGCTGGTCGCGGTCGGCGACGCCGACCGCCTCACCCCGCCGGCCAGCGCGCGCCACATGGCCGAGCGGATCCCCGGCGCCCGCCTGCTGGTCCTCGAGGACGCCGGCCACCTCGCCTTCCTCGAGGAGCACGAGGTGCTCGACGCGGAGCTCACCGTGCTGGCCCGCGAGGCGCTCGCCCCGGCGCGGCGGCGCCGCCGCGCCGTCCGCCGCCTGCGCGGCCGTGGCGCCGTCCGCGGCGCGCCCGGCGCATGACACGGGGCGTGGCGGTGACCGCGCCGTGAGCCTCGGCCTCGACGACCTGGCCGTCGGTCACTGGACCGACCCGGTCGGGCTGACCGGCTGCACCGTGGTCATCCCACCGGCGGGCAACGTGGCCTCGGTCAGCGTCCGCGGCGGCGGCCCAGGCACCAGGGAGACCGACATCCTCCAGCCCCAGTCGCACCTTCAGGGCGTCTCGGCCGTGCTGCTCACCGGCGGCAGCGCCTTCGGGCTGGCGGCGGCGCAGGGGGTGGTCGCCTGGTGCGAGGCCAACGGCATCGGCTACGACCGCTTCGGCCCGCCGATCCCGATCGTGCCGGCCGCGGTGCTGTTCGACCTCCCGGTGGGGAGCTGGGACGCCCGCCCGGGGCCGGCCGAGGGCGAGGCCGCCTGCGAGGCCGCCTCGCCGGCGGAGGCGCGCATGGGCAACGTCGGCGCGGGCATGGGCGCCACCGTGGGCAAGACGGCCGGCCCGGAGCACATGATGAAGGGCGGCCTCGGCCATGCCGTCGTCACCATGGGCGAGCTCACCGTCGGCGCGATCGCCGTGGCCAACGCCGGCGGCGACGTGGTCGACGCCGACGGCGGCGTGATCGCCGGCGTGCGCCTGCCCGGCGGGGTCGACGCCGCCCTGCGCGCCTGGGCGGAGCGCGAGGCTGCCGGGGTCCAGGGCAGCTTGCCGTCGCCGCCCGACGGGCCGCCGCCCCCGGGCGGCAGCACCACCCTCGCCGTGGTCGCCACCAACGCCGTGCTCGACAAGGGGCAGGTGCACCGCGTCGCGGTGCAGGCCCACGACGGCATGGCCCGCGCCATCCGCCCGGCGCACACCAGCTTCGACGGCGACACCGTCTTCGCGCTGGCCGTCCCGCGCGTCGAGGCCCTCCCCGACATGGTCGCCTTCCTCGCCGAGGAGGCCCTTGCCCGCGCCATCCGCGCCGGCGTCAGGGCGGCGGCCTCCGTCGCCGGCATCCCCGCCGCCCCTGGCTGAGCGCTCCGTGGCGCAGGCCGTCCCGTCAGATGGTGCGCAGGCCGTAGAGGACCCGTTCGAGCAGGGCGAGGTCGGGCCGCTCGCCGGACCGGGTCGGCCGGTACACCGCGATGAAGCCGCCGTCGGCCATGTCGCCGACCAGGATCCGGGTGACGCCGAGGGGGAGGTCGAGGCGGGCGGAGATCTCGGCGACCGAGAGGACGTCGCGGCACAGGCTGACGATGGCGCGCTGCTCGACGCTGAGGTTGGGCGCCCGCTCCCCGAGCGAGGTGGTGGAGACCAGCGCCTCGATCTCGAGGTTGGTGTGGGAGGGCTGGGTGCGGCCGCCCGTCATCGTGTACGGCCTGACCCTGCGGCGGCCGGGTACGGGCTGCTCGTCCTGGGTGACCATGTCAGCAACCAAGGCGCGACGGGCTCATGGGGCTCATGCCTGGAGGGCGGCCTGCAGTTCGGCTCGGAGGGTAGGGGTCAGCAGGTGGCTGGCGCGGGCGACCAGGACGGCCATGCCATAGGCGACCACGCTGATCTCGCACGACTTGGTGGCGATCACCGACAGGCAGGAGCCGTCGCTGATCGTCATGACGAACAGGAAGCCCTCGTCCATGTCGACCACCGTCTCTTTGACGGTGCCGCCTCCTAGGTGGGTGGCGGCGCCGGCGGCGAGGCTGGCCAGACCGGAGGTGATCACCGCGAGCTGGTCGGCGCGCTCCCGGTCGAGGCGCTCGGACGCGGCGATCAGCAGGCCGTCGGACGTGACCACCGCCGCGTGGGCAACACCCGGCGTGCTCTTCGCGAAGTTGCTCACGAACCAGTTCAGGTTGCGAGCTTCGGCGCTGAGCTGTGACATGGTCGCTTCCTCCCGATGCGGCCACGGCCCTGCAGGGTCAGGGCACCTCGTCAGGAAGGTCGCTTGCCTCGATGTCGCCGGCGGCCAGGCGACCCCGCTCGAGCCCGCTGCGGTAGTCGGACAGGATGCTGCGGACCTCGTCCGGGGAACGGCCGCCCCTGTCGGGCAGGTCCGTCGGCGGGTCGGCGGTGATCCCGGGGGCGAGGTTGGCCCGTGGCACGCGCCGTGGCAGCCCGGCGCCGGTGACGCGCACCGACTGGGGGTCGGGAACGTCGCGAGGCGGCGCCGCCTCCGTGCCAGGAGGCTCCGTGCCAGGAGGCGGCGGGGCGCCGACATCATCCGCCGCCGGCCTCGAGCGCTGGTAGCCGGGCAGCCGGAAGGGCAGCGCGGGGCGGTCGACCTCCGGGATCAAGGGCGGTTCGGAGGCGGGCGGCTGCCCCTGCTCGGGGACGGCGTGGGCCGGCGGGCGCGGCTGGGCCTTGGAGCGCACCGGCAGCGGCGGAGGGGGCGGCGGCGGAGCGGGCGGCTCCTGCCGCTCACGGGGCTCGTACGGCTGGAACGGCTGGAACGAACCAGGCGGCTCGACCGGCTCGGGCTCCTGCCGCTCGGGCGGGCCGTGCTGCTCGGGCCGCCCGTTGGGGGGGTCCTCGACGAACCACTCGGACCGGGCGGCCTCGAAGATCGGCAGGCGGTCACCCGCCTCGACGGCCGGCTGCACGGGCCGCCGCCGGACGGCAGGGCGCTCGGGCGGCGGCGGTGGCAGCTCGCCCTGGGCGACGGCCACCGGCTCGGGCATCGCCTGCAGGTCGTCGGTCCAGGCGATCACCGAGTGCGGCAGCAGGGTGAGCGCGGTGATCCCGCCGTACCAGGAGTGGCGCAGCTGCACCCTGATGCCGTGCCGCTGGGCGAGCCGCCCGACCACGTAGAGCCCGAGCACGCGCGAGAGGGCGAAGTCGATCTCCGGCGGGTTGGCCAGCCGCTCGTTGGCGACCAGCAGCTCCTCCTCGCTCATGCCGAGGCCGCGATCCTCGATCTCGATGACGTAGCCGTGGGGCACCGGCTGGCCGGCGATCTGGACCTTGGTGGTCGGCGGCGAGAACACGGTGGCGTTCTCCACCAGCTCGGCCAGCAGGTGGATGACGTCGATCGAGGCGCTCCCGGCGATCTCGACCTCGGCCAGCGGCAACAGCTCGACGCGCTGGTACTCCTCGACCTCGGCGACCGCCGCCCGCACCACGTCGACCAGGGTCATCGGCTGGGACCAGTGGCGGCCCGTCTCGGCGCCGGAGAGCACGATCAGGTCCTCCGCGTTGCGCCGCATGCGGGTGGCCAGGTGGTCCAGGCGGAAGAGCTGGTCGAGCAGCTCCGGCGACTCCTCGTTGCGCTCCAGGTCCTCGATCAGCTCGAGCTGGCGGTCGATCAGGGTCTGGGAGCGGAGCGCCAGGTTGGTGAACATGTCGCCGATCGACTGGCGCAGCGCCGCCTGCTCGGTGGCGAGCCGCACGGCGACCTGCTGGATGGCGTCGACGGCCTGGGCGACCTGGCCGATCTCGTCGCGCGACTGGATGCCGATCGGCTCCACCCGGACGTCCAGGTCGCCGCGTTCCGAGGTGCTCAACCGCTCCACCGCCTGGGGCAGGCGCTGCTCGGCGATCTCGAGCGCGCGCGAGCGCAGGCGCTGCAGCGGCCTCGCCATCGAGCGCGCGACCACCAGCAGGGCGAGCAGCGCGACGCCGAGGATCACCGCGATCACCAGCACGTTGGTGGTGGAGCGGCGCTTGGCCGCGGTGCTGAGGTCCTGGCTCTGGGTGATGACGTCCTCGAGGAGCTGCGACTCGACCGCGCGCATCAGCTCCACCTGCGTGGTGGTGGCCGCGAACCACTGCTGCGGGTCGATGCCGAGGGTGGGGCTCGACGCCCGGTCCTGGGCGGCCTGCTGGGTGCGGAACGCGATCAGGACCGCCTGTCCCCTGACGAAGTTGGCGAACAAGGTCCGCTGCCGCTCGTTCGCGTCCGCCTGGAACTGGTCGAGGGCCGTCTGCTGCTGGGCGAGCAGGTCGGCGAACCGCTGCGACTCGCCGAAGGCGAAGCTCCCCCGGAAGGCGATGGCGTAGAGGTTGCCGCGGATCTGCGCGGTGACCTCCTTGGCCCGTGAGAGGTCGTTCAGCGCCCGCACGCTCTGGTTGAGGTCCTCGTTCCCGCCCGGCTGGGCGATCTCGGCGTCGACGTCGAGCAGCGCGGCGATGATCTGGGAGTACTCGTCGAAGACGGCCTGTCGCGTCAGCGAGCCGGAGAAGACGGCTCCCCGGAGCCCGTCGAGCTTGGCGAGCTGCGACCTGACGTTGTCGAACTTGCCCTGCAGCCGCGCGCCGAGCCGCTCGTGCTGGCTGGACTCGGCCGCGCGGTAGGCGAACACGGCCTGGTCGGCGGCCTTCTGCTCGGCGGCGAGCTCGTTGCCGCCCGCCCGGCGCCTGCTGTCGATGTAGCCGGCGGTGCGGTCACGCTCCGACTGCAGCTCGTGGACGAGCGCGGTGGCCTGGCGCCCGAGTCCGGCCAGGCGGCTGCCGCGGTCGAACGCCCTGGCGTCGCGGACCGTGGTGCCGATCCCGAAGCCCGCCACCACCAGGAAGGCGAGGGCGGGGATCACCAGGACCGCGATCAGCTTCGAGCGGACGCGCCAGTTCCGTAGGCCGGCCACGCGCCAGCCCGCCTTGCGCACGCCCTTCCGGCGGCTCGGCGGCTCCAGGGGTTCGGAGCCGTGCTGTGCCTCCCTGCCTGTCAGCCGTACCTGGACCACGTGCTCACCCCCTCACGGTCTCGCGCCTGACCCTGTCAAGGGCGTGCTGACCACGCACCGGCGTGGATAGGGTGTTCCACACCGGCGCTGAGACGTTCCCGAGCCTGGCCGTGCGTGCCCCAAAGGCACGGACCAATCCCCGGACCCGCGGGGGACGAGTGCGTGCCTTGGGAGCTTGGTCCGGGGAAGTTGACACCATCTCGCGCGCCAAAGCAATCTAGCGCGTCGAGCAACTAGTGCCCTTTATGAGAGGGATACCAGTTATGCGCGCTTGGATCCGCCCTCTGCTCGTCGCCACTGTGCTGGTGGCGACCTCGTGCACGGCATCGCAACCCGGCGGCCAGTCGAGTCTTGGTCAGGTCAGGATCGGACTGCTCGCGCCCCTCTCCGGAGTCGACAGGGCGGCAGGCGTCGACGCGCTGCACGGCGCGCAACTGGCCGCCGCGATGCTCGGCGGCGAGGCCGGCGCGCAGCTCGGCGACAGCGCGATCGGCGTGCCCGGGCTGGAAGGCACCAGCGTGACGGTGATCCCGGCGGACACGGCGGACAACTCCGACCGCGCCGTCACCGAGGCGGTCCGCCTGGCCACGAGGGACCAGGTCGCCGGGCTGGTCGGCGCCTACGACCCCGAGGTCACCTCGGCGGCCAGCCAGCGCACCGAGCGGCTGCGGATCCCGTTCGTGAACGGCGACTCCTCGGCCGGCTTCCTCACCGAGCGAGGCCTCGACTGGTTCTTCCGCACCGGGCCCACCGACCGGCTGCTCGGCGAGGGCGTCTTCTCGACCCTCGGGCAACAGGCGGCGGCCGGCGCACGGACCAGGCGGATCAGCATCCTCTACGCGAACGACGCGCCCGGCAACGGCTTCGCCACGGCCACCGCCGGGCTCGCGAACGAGGGTGGCTACCAGGTCGTCCCGCAGGGCCCGGTGAGCTTCCAGCCGGGGCTTGGCGCCAGTCCCGCCGCGGCGGTCCAGCAGGTCCGCGCGGCGCGGCCCGACGCGGTCGTGCTGATCGCCAGCTCCCCGGTCGACGCCGACAAGATCGTGCGGGCGCTCGCCACCCCCGGCTTCACGCCGGCGGGGATCTTCACCCTCGGCGCCGGCTTCCGGCAGCCCCAGGGCTTGCAGGCATTCGCCCAGGCCGGCGCCGGCCTGCTCGGCTCCACCGCGTGGTCGCGCGAGTCGGCCACCAGGAACCCGACCGCCAAGGCGGTCGTGACCCTCTACGAGCAGCGCTACCGCACCCGCATGAGCGACGTCGCGGCCGGCAGCTTCACGGCGGTTGTCACCCTGGCCACCGCGATCGGCCGCGCCCGCTCGGTTGACCCGGAGCGGGTGCGCGCCGCCCTGCTCAGCCTCGACGTCCCCGGGCGCGCCACCATCATGCCGTGGAGCGGCATCCGCTTCGACGCCACCACGCACCAGAACTCGCGCGCGACCGGCGTGGTCGAGCAGTTCCTGCAGGGATCCTTCCGGGTGATCTTCCCCCAGGAGCTTGGGCTGACCCGGATGGTCTGGCCAGTCGCGAACGCAAGGAATTGATTGATCGCGGCGGGTGGAGAGATCCGCCCGCCCGGATCAATCCAATCCCCTGGCCGACTCGTGCCAGCCGCCGATGACCTGTTTGGCGAGGAAGCCGAAGAGCCAGAAGACCACGACCCCGAGCAGCGACGAGAGCATGATCGCCGCGACCATCTGCTCCGATTGCAGCCTGGCGCGGTACACGTCGATCAGGATGCCGATCCCCGGGTCGCCCTGCTTGAAGAAGAAGTCGCCGACGATCGCGCCGATCACCGAGAGCCCCGCCGAGATCCGCAGCCCGGTGAAGATCGACGGCAGCGCGGCAGGCAGCTGCAGCTTCCAGAGGCGGGTGAGGCGGCCGGCGCCGTGCAGCGAGAACAGGTCGTGGTGCTCCTGGTCGACCGACTGCAGGCCGAACAGCGTATTGGCGATGATCGGGAACAGCGCGATCAGGATGCACACCAGCACGCGGCTGACGAAGCCGAAGCCGAACCAGAACCCGAAGATCGGCACGCAGGCAAGGATCGGGACCGTCTGGACGACCACCGCGTAGGGGTAGATCGAGCGCTCGATCCAGCGGGCCTGGCTCATCGCGATCGCCAGGGTCATGCCGAGCACGATCGCGACGGCCAGGCCGATCGCGGCGACCCTGGTCGACAGCCACAGCGCCGAGAGCAGCTCCCGCAGGTTGTCCGGGTCGAGGAAGCTGACCTGGACCACCGCGTGCGGCGGCGGGACCAGGAAGCGGCGCTGCGGGTCGAGCAGCAGGTAGCTGACCCCGTACCAGATGCCGACCACCGCCACCGAGACGGCGAAAGGCGGGCCCCAGTGGGCCAGCCAGCGCCCGCGGCCCACTGGGCGGCGGGCGGCGGGCGCCGCCGGGCCGAGCGAGGTCGCCTCGGCCGGCCCGGCGTGGTCGGCGTCGAGGGTCATCGACCAACGGCCCGGTTGGCCGGGCTCCGCTGGCCGCGAAGGCAGGCGGACACCTGGCCGGCCAGGTGCGCGAAGCGCTCCGCGAAGCGCAGCTGCGGCGAGCGTGGGTACTCGAACGGCACGGCGAAGTCGCCGCGCAGCTGTCCCGGCCGGCCCGACATCACGACCACCCGCGTGGACATGAAGACCGCCTCGCTCACCGAGTGGGTCACGAACAGCGCTGCGAAGCGCTTGGTGAGGAAGAGCTGCAGGAGCTCGTCGTTGAGCCGCTCCCTGGTGATCTCGTCGAGCGCCCCGAACGGCTCGTCGAACAGGAACAGCTCCGGTTCGAGGGTGAGCGAGCGGGCCAGCGAGACGCGCATGCGCATGCCCCCGGAGAGGGCTCGCGGCCGGTGGCCGGCGAACTCGCTCAGGCCGACGAGCTTGATCGCCTCGTTGGCGCGGCGCCGGCGCTCGTCCTTCGGCAGGCCGTGCAGCTCGGCGAAGAGCTCGACGTTGGCCTGCACCGTGCGCCACGGCAGCAACGTCGGGTCCTGGAAGACGTAGCCTGGCCTGCCGCTGCGGACCGCGACCGCTCCCTCGCTCGCCTCGCTCAGCCCTGAGGCGATGCGCAGCAGGGTGCTCTTGCCGCAGCCCGACGGTCCCACCACGCTGACGAACTCGCCCGGGGCGACGCGCAAGTCGACGCCGGCGAGCGCCACCGTGCCGTCGGCGAAGCGCTTGCTGACCTGGGTGAACGCGAGGATCGGCTCAGCCATGTGGCCCGTGCGGGTCGCGTCGGCACAGCGGCGGGGGGCACAGAGGGCGCATGTGACGCATCTCCGTCGATTTGGGGGTGCTTGCGTAGGATTCTCCGGCCCGGCAGTCGATGTCAACAGGTCCGGCGTGAGCGGGTTTGACAGGGTCTACAAAGTAAGCAAACCTCTGCCAGAATCGCACGCAATGGGGGGGAAGCCCGACTTAGCGCCCCCAAGCTCGTTGACGCTGTTGACGTGGCCGATACCCCCTGCTCGCCGCCCCCCGGAAAGGAGCAGCATGCGCACCAGACGAGCCCCCCTCGTCGCGATCCTGGCGTTGATGCTGGTCGCCGCCGCCTGCAGCGGTGGCAAGGACACCACGGCTCCGGCCCCGGCCGCCGCCGGCGGGTCGAGCGACCTCAAGGGGGTCTGCCCTGACCCGGTGGTGGTACAGACCAACTGGTTCCCCCAGTCCGAGCACGGCACTGTGTACCAGCTCCTCGGACCCGGCTACACGATCGACTCCGCCAAGAAGCGGGTCACCGGCCCGCTGGTGGCCGACGGCAAGTCCACCGGCGTGCGGCTCGAGATCCGCGCCGGCGGGCCGGCGGTGGGCTTCCAGTCCTCGGCCGCGCTGATGTACCAGGACCCGAAGATCACCGTGGGCATGCTGCAGTCCGATGAGATCGTCCAGTTCTCCAAGAAGCAGCCGGTGCTCGGGGTGATGGCGCCGCTCGAGCTGGACCCGCAGGTGCTGATGTGGGACCCCAAGACCCACCCGGACTGGAACACCATCGCGGACATCGGCCAGTCCGACGCGAAGGTGTTCTACTTCCAGGCCAACACCTACATGGAGTACCTGATCGGCTCGGGGATCCTGCGCCGCTCCCAGGTCGACGGCTCCTACGACGGCTCGCCGTCGGCGTTCGTCTCCTCCGGCGGCAAGGTCGCCGTGCAGGGCTACGCCACCAACGAGCCGTGGACCTACGAGCACGAGATCAAGGCCTGGGGCAAGCCGGTGAAGTTCCAGCTCATCTACGACACCGGCTACCCCAACTACGGCAACGTGCTGGCCGTGCGCGCCGACAAGAAGGACGAGCTGGCGCCGTGCCTCAAGAAGCTGGTGCCGATGCTGCAGCAGGCGCAGGTCGCCTTCGTCGGCAAGCCCGACACCGCGATCGACACCATCCTCAAGACCAACAACGGCTACAAGGGCGCCTTCGTCTACAGCAAGGGCAACGCGCGGTTCGCGGTCGACCAGATGCGCCGCCTCGGCATCGTCGACAACGGCGACGACAGCACGCTCGGCAACTTCGACAACAGTCGCATCAAGAAGCTGATCGACATCGTCGGCCCGATCTTCGCCGGGCAGAAGAAGCCGATCAAGAAGGACCTGACCCCGGACGACGTCGTCACCAACGAGTTCATCGACGAGTCCGTCAAGCTGCAATGACCACGAGGGACACCTCGCCGCCGGCCGGCTCCTTCGACCCGATCGCGCAGCACTTCGACCGGTTCATCGAGCTGGTCGGCGGCCCCCTCGACCAGTACCTGGAGGGCGTCTTCCCCCAGCGGGGAGAGCGCGCCGTCGACCTCGGCTGCGGCACCGGCCGCCACGCGGCCCTGCTCGCCCCGAGGTTCCGCCAGGTCCTCGGCGTCGACGTCTCCGAGCCGATGCTCGAGCTCGCCCGCGCCCGCCGCGGCCTGCCCAACGTCACCTACGAGCACCGCGACCTGCGCGAGGTGCGCCCCGCCAGCGACGGCCGCTTCGACCTGGTGATGAGCGCCTACGCGCTGCACCACGTCGACGACCTCGACCAGACGCTGCGAGACGTCAGGGAGCTGGTCGCGCCCGGCGGGCGGGTGGTGCTGATCGACAACGTGGCGGCTCGACCGGCCGTGCCGCGCTGGTGGTTTCGCAAGGAGGCGCTGCGCCTGCTGGCGGGGGACCTCGTCGGGCGCCGCCGGCCGGCGGCGGAGGCGGTCGAGCTGTACCGCCTCAACGTCGACTCCGGCTGGCTGGACCACGTCACCAGCGACCGGTTCCTGAGTCCCGCCGAGTTCGGGCGACGCTACGACAAGGTCTTCCCCGAGGGCCGCTACACCGACATGTACCGGGCACGGGCGCTCTGCTGGGACGCGCCGCCCGCCGACTGACCGCCCGGCAATTCAAGCCGCGCCACAATCACGGCAGGATCGACAGGGTGGTGGCCGGCCTTCCGGCCCCTGTAGATCCGGCTGAGGGGGAGGCGTGGGGGCGGACAGGCCGGATGCCCGGGAGATGGTCGAGCCCGTGGTGGAGAGCCGGCACCGCTGGCTCGCGGGGTTGCTCGCGGTCGAGCCGGGCAGCCGGGTGGTCGACCTCGGCTGCGGGACGGGCAGCTCGCTGCGGTTCGTCGTCCCAGCGCTGCGGAGTGGCCTGGCGGTCGGCGTCGACCGGGCCGCAGCGGCACTGCGGGAGGCGGCAGGCGCGCTGGGCCCGGCCGACCGCGCCCGCCTGCTCAGGGCCGACCTCGGACGGCCGCTCCCGTTCGCGGCCGCCAGCTTCGACCGGGCGCTCTGCCACAACGTGCTCGAGTTCCTCCCCGATCCCCAGTTCCTGCTGCGCGAGGCGTACCGCGCGCTGCGGCCTGGCGGTCGCCTGGTGCTGAGCCACTCGGACTTCGACACGCTGGTGTTCGCCTCGGAGGACGTCGCCCTGACGCGGCGGCTGGTGCGGGCGTACAGCGACACCCAGCAGGACTGGATGGACGCGGTGGACGGGACCATGGGCCGGCGCCTGCTCGACGTCGCCGGCCACTCCGGCTTCGCCGTAGCGGACGTGCAGGCCGCGGTCGTCCTCAGCCGCCGCTTCCAGCCGGGGGAGCTGGGCTACGGCTACGCCCACAACCTGGCCGAGGCGCTACTGGACGCGGGCGTCGCCGACGCGGCCGAGCTCGAACGCTGGATCGCGGGGCTGCGGCGGCTGGACCAGCGCGGCGCGTTCTTGTTCAGCCTCAACGACTACGCCGTAGTCTGCACGCGGCCGGGGCGCGACCAGGCCTGACCGGCCCGCCCGTCACGTATCGGCCGGAGCGCCGGACGAGGGTGGGTTCGTCCCGAACCGCCAGGCCAATCTGCTAAGAAGTGTCGCCGGCCAGCCGACGTACGAGGTAAGACCGCCACGACGTCGGAGCTCGCCGATGACCGCTGTCCTGCCAGGACGCCGCCGTCCCACCGTCGCCACGCTGCGCTGGCTGACCGTCGCCAGCCTGGTGCTGTTCGCAGCGATCGTCGTGTTGCGTGGCCCGGCCTGGGCACAGCAGAGCATCTGGCTGTCGATCGTGGTGGCGCTCGCGTCCGCGACGCTCTGCCTGACACGAGCGGCGCTGGAACCCCGGCGCGAGCGCGCCGCCTGGTTGTGCATGGGCGCCGGCCTGGTCGCCTACGTGGGCGGCAACGTGGTGTACCAGCTCTGGCTCAGCCACCTGGACCCGGTGCCGTTCCCGTCGGTCTCCGACGCGCTGTTCCTCACCTTCTACCCCTGCGCCTACTGCACCCTGGTGCTGCTGGTGCGGCGTCGGGTCCGCAGCTTCCACTCGAGCCTGTGGCTGGACGGCGTGGTCGGCGGCCTCGGCGCCGCCGCGATCGGCGCCGCGCTGGCCTTCCAGACGATCGTGAACGCGACCGGCGGGGCGCCCCGCGCCGTGGTCGCCACCGAGCTCGCCTACCCGCTCGCCGACCTGCTGCTGCTGGTCCTGGTCGTCGGCGTGATGGCGCTGACGGGATGGCATCCCGGCCGAGCCTGGTGGCTGCTCGCCAGCGGGTTCGTCCTGTTCGCGGTCGCCGACACCCTCTACCTCTTCCGCCTGGCCGAGGGGACCTACCAGCCGGGCTCCCTGCTCGACCTGCTCTGGCCGGTCGCGATCGTGATCGTCGGCCTGGCCGCCTGGTCGCCGCCGCGCTCCGAGCAGAAGCTGCGCATGGGGGGCTGGACCGCCCTGGTGGTCCCTTCCCTGTTCGCGGTCAGCTCGCTCGGCGTGCTGCTGCTCGACCACTTCAGCAGGGTCTCCACCCTGGCCGTCGCGCTTGCCACCGGGTGCCTGCTCGCCTGCGTGGTGCGCACCGTCGCGGCCTTCCTCGAGGTGCGGTCCCTGGCCGACTCGCGCCGCCAGGCCCACACCGACGACCTCACCGGCCTCGGCAACCGCCGGCTGCTCTACACCGAGCTGCACGCCGCCCTGCGCTCGGCAGGCAAGGACCCGAGGCTGGCGCTGCTGGTCGCCGACCTGGACCGCTTCAAGGAGGTCAACGACGCCTTCGGGCACGAGATCGGCGACCAGCTCCTGCGCATGGTCGGCCCGCGCCTCGAGGAGGGCCTCAGCCCACGCGACGTGCTCGTGCGGCTCGGCGGGGACGAGTTCGCCGTGCTGGTCAGGGACGCGGACTCGCACCGCGCCGCCGAGGTGGCCGCCCGCCTGCTCGCCACCCTCGAGGCCCCGTTCACCCTCGAAGGCGTCGGCCTCCACATCGACGCGAGCATCGGCATCGCCTGCTACCCCGACCACGCCGCCGAGGCCACCATGCTGCTGCAGCGCGCCGACGTGGCCATGTACCAGGCGAAGGCGGCGCGCACCGGCTGGCACCTCTACGAGGCGGCGCCGGCCGAGTACGGCCGCGGCCGGCTGCAGACGATCGAGGACCTCCGCGGGGCGCTCAGCGACAACCAGCTGGTGCTGCACTACCAGCCGAAGATCGCCGCGGCCGGCGGCCAGGTGGTCGGCGTGGAGGCGCTGGTCCGCTGGCAGCACCCCACCCAGGGCCTGCTGTACCCGGACAGCTTCCTGCCGCTGGCCGAGCAGACCAGGCTGATGCGCTCGCTCACCTCGGTGGTCCTGCAGAGCGCGCTGGAGCAGGTCGCGGCCTGGCGGCAGGAGGGTCTCGACCTCTCGGTCGCGGTCAACCTGTCGGTGGCCAACCTGCTCGACGCCCACCTGCCGGTCGAGGTCGCCAGGCTGCTGGCCGCGTTCGGCCTGCCCGCCAGCGCCCTCGAGGTGGAGATCACCGAGGGCACCCTGATGGTCGACCCGGTGCGCAGCAAGGAGGTGCTCGACGCCCTGCGCGCCCTCGGGGTGAGCGTCTCCGTCGACGACTACGGCACCGGCTACTCGTCGCTCGCCTACCTGCGGGAGCTGGCCGTCGACGAGCTCAAGCTGGACAAGTCGTTCGTGATCCCGATGCTCGAGGACAGCGGCGCCGCGGCGATCGTGCAGTCCACCGTCGAGCTCGCCCACGCGCTGGGCCTGCGCATGGTGGCCGAGGGCGTGGAGTCCGAGGCGCACCTGCGCGAGCTCGCGAGGCTGGGCTGCGACGTGGCCCAGGGCTACCACATCAGCCGGCCCGTCACGGCCGAGCAGCTCGGCGTCTGGCTCAGGTCCTCCGATCGGGCCGTGCTGGCCGGGGACGGGGCGGCGGGACAGGCCACCACCACGCAGCCGGCCACGCCGCCGCTCTGAGCGGCGGCAGGGCAGGCGGCTCCGCCATCCGCGGCATTCGGGTTCCGACCTGGTAGCCTTCTGCCGAGGCTGCCCCGGCGGGCGACGGTCGTCCGGTCCGGCCGGAGCGGCGGCAGCCAGCTTTCGGAGGGAGGGAGCGTGCCGCTCTACGAGTACCGCTGTGCCGGCTGCGGGCACGAGTTCGAGGCCCTTGTACGGGTCGGCGAGGCCGACGGGGCAGGCTGCCCGTCCTGCGGCGAGGGGCCTGCGCGCCGGCTGTTCAGCGTGGTCGCGGCGGTGCGGCCGGGCACCGAGCCGGTCCGCCGTGGGGGGGACGGAGCCTCCGCCGGCGGCTGCTGCGGCGGCGCCTGCGGGCACTGCTGATGGCCACCGAGCTGGAACGGCTGGCCGCCGAGGCGGCGACCTGCACCCGCTGCCGCTTGCACGAGACCCGCACCCAGGTGGTGTTCGGCGAGGGCAGCCCCAGCGCCGAGCTGATGTTCGTCGGCGAGGCCCCCGGCTACCACGAGGACAAGCAGGGCCGGCCCTTCGTCGGCCCCTCCGGGCAGTTGCTCGACCGCCTGCTCGCCGGCATCGGCCTGCGCCGCGAGGACGCCTACATCTGCAACGTGCTGAAGAGCCGGCCGCCGCGCAACCGCGACCCGCAGCCCGACGAGATCGCCGCCTGCCGCTACTGGCTGGACGCGCAGGTTCGCCTCGTCGACCCCAAGGTGGTCGTGACCCTCGGCAACTTCGCCGCCAAGACCCTGCTGGAGACGACCACCGGGATCACCAGGCTGCGCGGCCGCAGCTACCCCTTCCAGGGCCGCGTGCTGCTGCCGACCTTCCACCCGGCGGCGGCGCTGCACGCCAGCGGCCGGGTCGGCCCCAGCCCGCTCGACGGCATGGAGGAGGACTTCCGCCTGCTGGCCAAGCTGCTCGCCGAGCGCGGCGCGGCCCCGCCGAAGCAGCCGGCTTCGGATTCCACGGCGACCCCTGAAGGTGCCGAGGCCTCCGAGGGTGCCCGGGCCTCCGAGGGCGCCCAGGGGCCCGAGGGCGCGCCGGCGTCCGAGGCCGCACCGGCCGCCGGGGGCGAGACCGGCGCGCCCGGGGAGGCGCCGGACTCCGAGCAGCTCGGGCTGTTCTGAGTCGCGCATGGGCGAGCACGAGCTGCGCCTGCTGGCCGCCGACGAGGCCACCACCAAGGCCGTCGGGGCGGCCCTGGCCCGCATCCTGGTCCCGGGCGACCTGGTCGGGCTGGCCGGCGACCTCGGCGCCGGCAAGACCCGCCTGGTGCAGGGTGCCCTGGCCGCCCTCGGCGTGCGCGAGCCGGTGATCTCGCCCACCTTCATGCTGGTGCGCGAGTACGAGGGCGACCTGCCGGCGAACCACGTGGACGCCTACCGCCTCGCCGGCGCCACCGAGCTCGAGGACCTCGGCGTCGAGGAGGTCTTCACGCCCGACGCGGTGGTGTTCGTCGAGTGGGTCGACCGGGTCCTTGCCGCCCTGCCGGAGAGCTGGCTGGAGCTGGTCCTCCAGACCCGCCCCGACGAGGTGCGCGAGCTCGTCGTCCGCCCCCACGGTCCCGCCTGGCAGGCTCGCTACGAGCAGCTCGAAGCCGCCCTCGGCCCGTTCACCGGCTCGATGGCCCATCCCGACCCGTTCCCCGACGCCGGCTGAGGCCGAAGCCGATCCTCAGCCGCTCGGGCCGGCGAGCAGGCGGGCGCGCAGGCGCTCGTCAGCGGCCGCGTCCAGCGCCGTCCAGGCCATCGCCACGGCCCCGTCGAGCAGGGCCTGCTCGGCCGCGGGGCTGACGCAGTGGGCGGTGAACTCGCGCTGGTGGTTGACCGCTGGCAGGGAGTCGATGCTGATCGACGGGTGGATCGCGGGCAGCGCCCGGGAGACGTTGCCCATGTCGGTCGACATGGGCACGCGCCGGCCGTCCTGGTCGTCGAGCAGCCGGCGCCCGAGCGCCTCGGCGTTGCGGCGGTAGGCGACGAGCAGGTCGGGATCGTGGCGCATCTCCGCGTAGGGGCTCCCCTCCGCCACCACTTCCAGGCTCGCCCCGGTGGCCAGCGCACCCGCCTCGAAGCAGCGCAGCACCTTGGCGCGCACCCCGGCCAGCTCCTCCAGGGTGGCGGCGCGGACCATGTACCGCGCGCTGGTCTGCGCCGGCACGATATTGGGTGCGTCGCCGCCCTTGGTCACGATCCCGTGCACCTGGTCGCTCGGCCGCAGGTGCTGGCGGAGCAGGCCGATCCCCGTCTGCGCGACCACCAGGGCGTCGGCCGCGTTGATCCCCAGGTCCGGGTAGGCCGCCGCGTGGGCCGCCTTGCCGGCGTAGTGCACCTCGAACCCGGTGGAGGCGATCACCGGCATGGCGGCCCGCTCGAACGGGGCCGGGTGCACCATCATGGCCGCGTGGGCGCCCTCGAACGCGCCGCGTTCGAGCAGGATCACCTTGCCGCCGCCGTTCTCCTCGGCGGGAGTCCCGAGCACGGTCACCTCGATGCCGAGGTCGTCGGCCACCTCGGTGAGCCCGAGCCCGGCCCCGACCGCCATCGCCGCGATCAGGTTGTGCCCGCAGGCGTGGCCGACACCCGGCAGCGCGTCGTACTCGGCACAGACCACCAGCCGCAACGGCCCCGACCCGGCCCTTGCCGTGAACGCCGTCGGCAGCCCGTACGCGCCCGCCTCGACCGCGAAGCCGACCCCGGCCAGCGCCTCGCACAGCCAGGCGCAGGCCCGCTCCTCCTCGAACGCCAGCTCCGGGGCCCCGTGGATACGCCGGCTGAGCGCCACCAGCTCCCCACGCGCCTCACCGATCCGCCGCCGCACCCGCTCCTTCACGTCGCCCGCCATCCCACCTCCTTACGGGGATCGTAGAGACCGCGCTGCCCGTCCAAGCGGCGAGCGATCCAAGTCGGCGCGCGATTGTGGGGCTCGGCACTAGGTCATCCAGACAAGCCGCAGCAGAACGACGACATCGTGGCCAGCCGGCAGCCAGTAGGTCAGGAACCCTCGGCCATGTGCGAACACGACTGTGTAATCCTCACCGTCCCGGCTGGTCGTGAAGGCAACAGTGGAGGCGGTGGGGTTGACGCGGAGGACGGCAACAACCGCGCTGACGTAGCCAAGAAGTTCACCAGGCGCATTGCGAGCCTGCTTGGTGAAGTACGAGGTGGCGAAGACGCTATAGCTCAAGCTCCGCCGCCAGCTCGTCCCAGGGCACCAGGTCGGACACGTCTCCGGCGAGCACCTTAGCCTTGATCGCATCCCACTCGGCGCGTTCCTCCGCCGTAACCGGGGGGATCTCGATCGGCTCTGGGGTCGGCTGACCGCTCATGGGAACGAGCGTACTCCGGGCACCGTCATCCGTGAAGTGTGTTACGCAGCACCGGTATCGCGCCTCGTAGATCACCGCCAGGAAGTCCTCCAGCTCCTCTTCCGACTCGAAGAGGTTCGATCGTCCGAGCGCCTCCAGCTCCTCTCTCGTCATGGGCTTGCGGCCGGAGCGGGCGATGTCGGCTTCGACCTCGGCGCGGAGCCGTGCCTGCTCGCTCGGGTCGATGTACGGATTGGCCATCGGTATCACCTCCCTCGATGCCACGGTACGAGGCGGGAATCCCGGCAACAAGGCTGGCGGGGCGATCTGTGGAAACACGGGCGATGGCCGGGTTGTCGCTCGGGCCGCCTACCATGTCGGCCGGGCGGTGGGCTTGGGCGGCGACGACCCGGAGGGAGCAATGGAAGAGCGCATCGTGGCGGCCGATCCAGTCGGGGATCCGCAGGGCTACCAGAAGGAGCTGCTGGCGTTGCTCGGCGGGCAGGACCCCGTCCAGGTGCTGACCTCGACGCCGCTGACGATCCGGGAGCGGACCGGCGCCCTCTCCGAGGAGCTGCTCGCCAGGCGGCCGGCGGCGGGGGAGTGGTCGGTGGCGGAGCTGCTCGGGCACCTCTGGGACGCAGAGATCGCCAACTCGTTCCGGGGTCGCGCCATCCTGGCGCAGGACACTCCCCGGCTCGCCGGCTACGACCAGGACGCCTGGGCGACGCTCGCGAAGCCGCCCTTCGGCGAGCTGCTCGACGCCTTCACCGCGCTGCGGCGCGCCAACCTCGCGCTCCTGCGGGGCACGCCCGAGGACCGCTGGGTCCGCTACGGCATCCACGAGGAGCGCGGCCCGACCAGCTACCGCCTCCTGATCGAGACGACCGCCGGCCACGACCGCGCCCACCTGCTGCAGCTCGAGCAGACGATCGCGGCGGTACGCGGCTGAGACCGGTGCCGTAGGCCCGGCGCGGCCACGCCAGGGCGTGGCCGCGCCCGGGGAAGCTCAAACGGCCTTGCGGTACTGGCGCACGGCCAGGGGGCCGGCGACCAGCACGATGGCGGCGACCCAGGCGAGCGACTGCCAGATCGGCGTGGCCACCGCGCCGCCGCCGCTCAGGCCCCGCAGAGCCTGCACGAAGATGGTGATCGGGTTTGGCCTTGGCGAACCCCTGCAGCCAGCCAGGCATGGTCTCCACCGGCACGAACACCCCGCTGGCGAAGACCAGCGGGAAGATCCAGATGCCACTGGCCGCCTGGGCTGACTCGGGGTCGCGGATCAGCAGCCCGACGAACGCGGCGATGCAGGAGAAGGCCAGCCCGACCAGCACCAGCAGGCCGAGCCCGACGACCGCGCCAGGAACCGTGCCGTGGAAGCGGAACCCGACCAGCACGCCAACGACGGTCATCAGCAGCACCTGGAACACCATGTTGGTGGTGGACGAGGCGACCCGGCCGACGAGCACCGCGGAGCGGGCCATCGGCAGCGACCGGAAGCGGTCGATCATGCCTTTGGAGAGGTCGTCGGCCAGGCCGATGGCGGTGCCCATGGAGCCGAAGGCGGCCGTCTGCACGAAGATGCCGGGCATCAGGTAGTCGACGTAGTTGCCGCGCACGGGGATGGCGCCACCGAAGACGTAGCGGAACAGCAGCACGAACATGACCGGCTGCACGGTCGAGAAGAGGATCAGCGAGGGGATGCGGAAGTAGCGGAGCAGGCTCCGCCTGGTGAGGACCAGCGCGTCGGACACCGCCCAGGAGAGCGGCACCCTGGACGGCGCCGGCGTGGTGACAGCACTCATCATCGGCTCCTCGGAGTCGTCGGCGTTGGCGCGCGCTCAGGACCGGGGTGCGGCGGCTTCGCGGTCGCGCCGTCCACGGCCCCGGCCACGGCCGGCCGGTGATGCGGTCGGCCAGGCGGTCGGCCTCCTCCAGGTACTGGGTGCACAGCAGCAGCGTGGTGCCGTCGTCGACCAGCTTGCGGATGACCTCCCAGAGGTCGATGCGGCTGCGCGGGTCCAGCCCGGTGGTCGGCTCGTCGAGGAACAGCACCTGCGGCTGCCCGACCAGGCTGGCGGCCAGGTCGAGGCGGCGGCGCATGCCGCCCGAGTAGCCCTTGGCCATGCGGTCGGCCGCGTCGAGGAGGTCGAACCGGCGCAGCAGCTCGTCGGCCCGGCGGCGCGCCTCGGCCCGGCCCAGGTGGTAGAGCCGGCCGACCATCTCCAGGTTCTCGCGGCCGGTGAGGGTCTCCTCCACGGCGGCGTACTGCCCGGCCAGCCCGATCGAGCTGCGCACCTCGGCCGCCTCGGTGACCACGTCGTAGCCGCAGACCGTGGCCCGGCCGGCGTCGGGTGGGAGCAGGGTGGTGAGGATCCGGACGGCGGTGGTCTTCCCGGCCCCGTTCGGGCCGAGCAGTCCCAGCACGGTGCCCGGCTCGACGGTGAAGTCGATCCCGGCGAGGGCCTGGACCGAGCCGAAGGACTTCGCCAGCCCCTCGACGACCACCCCTGGTCGCGGCTCGCAGCCGTTTGCATTCTTAACTTCTCTCTTGACAGATTGTCAAGTATCGGTTTCTACTTTGGAAACGACCTTACGAAGACCCGGGAGGTCCACCATGAACGAACGCCAGCGCGCCATCCTTCAGGAGGTGGCCGACGGCCAGATCAGTCCCGAGGACGCCGTCCAGCTCCTCGACGAGGCCGAGGAGCCCGCCGCCGACGGCGACCCGGACGGCCCCGAGCCGGGACGGCCCTCGCCCGACACCGCCGGCATCCAGCGTGTCCGCCTGGTGCAGGCATTCCGCCAGGCACGCGTGATCGGCGACCCGGACGTGGCCGAGGCGGTGGTCGAAGGCCCGCACCTGGCCGAGCGCGAGGACGACGTGCTGGTGGTCCACGGCGACGAGATGCCAGGCGGCCACGGCTTCGCCTTCTCCCGCGGCGACCGACCCTGGTACCCGTCGAGGCCAGGGCGTCCGAGGCGCCCGGGGCGGCGCGAGTCGAGCGGCCACTGGCACCACGGCCAGTGGGAGGCGAACTGGGCGCCCGGCTCCCGGGGCGGTCCGCCTGGCGCTCCCCAGCCGGGGCCTTGGGGTGGTCCGGGTTGGGGCGGCCGCTGGGGCTTCATGGACGCCTTCCGTCGCTTCGGCGAGGACCTGACCGTGCGCATGCGCCCCGACCTCCCCCTCGACGCCAGCGTCACCGCCGGCTCGCTCAAGGTCGCCGGGGTGACCGGCCCGCTGCGGGTCGCCGTGGCCGGCGGCTCGGCCAAGCTCGACCAGTTCCGCGGCCCGCTCGACCTCTCGGTCGAGGCGGGCAGCGTCAAGGGCAGCGGCCTGCTGGCCTCGGGCTCCTCACGCATCCGCTGCCAGGCGGGCACGGTCCGCATCCACCTCGAGCGCGGCTCGAGCGTGAAGGTGCGGGCAAGGGCCGAGCTCGGCAACGTGGTCCTGCCCGGCGACGCCGAGGGCGAGCGCTGGCTGGCCGGCGGCGGGGCGGCCCGCGAGGTCACCGTCGGCGACGGGGCGGCCCTGCTGGAGATCGAGGCCAACATGGGCAACGTGGTGGTGAGCGCCGAGCGATGAACGGCTCCCACCGCCCGCCCAGCGACTGCCCCGTCTGCGGGGAGCCGCTGGCGCTCACCCGGCTCGGCTGCCAGGCGTGCGGCACGGAGCTCTCAGGCGACTTCCGCACCTGCGAGTTCTGCGCCCTCTCCGACGAGGACCGCGAGCTGCTGCGGGTCTTCCTCGCCTCGCGCGGCAACACCAGGACCCTGGCCGGCCACCTCGACGTCAGCTACCCGACCGCCCGCCTGCGCTTCGACGCCCTGCTCGCCAAGCTCGGCCTCGACCGCGCCGGCGGCGCACCCTCCCCTCGCGAGGAGGTCCTGCGCCAGCTCGCCGAAGGCAGCATCGACGTCGACGAGGCCGCCAAGAGGTTGACCTGATCGGGAAAAGTCCGGATCCGCGGGCGAGCATGGGTGGTGGCCGGGGAGCAGCGCGATCCAGGGACTGCTCACGCCACTTCGCAGCGGTTGCGGCCGGTGCGCTTGGCCCGTTGCAGCGCGTCGGCGGCGCGGGTGAGGAGGCCGTCCCAGGTGTCGTCCGGGTTGTGCGCGGCCACCCCGAAGGAGGCCGAGAGCGCCGGCCCGGCGCTGTTGCTCTGCATCACCGCGCCGAGCGTGACGGTGCGCTCGCGCACCCGCTCGGCCACGTGCCAGGCCTCGTCGAGCTTGGTGCCCGACAGCACCAGCAGGAACGCCTCGCCCTCGAAGCGGGCGATGGTGTCGTCGCCCCTGCAGGACTCGTGCAGCAGCCCGGCGAAGGCCTGCAGCACGTGGTCGCCGACGGCGTAGCCCCACTGGTCGTTGACGCCGGCGAAGCCGTCGAGGTCGGTCAGGACGATCGAGAGCGGTCCGGCGCCGGCGCGGGCCAGGTCACTGGCCAGCCGCAGCCGCTCCTCGGCGGCGCGGCGGTTGGCCAGCCCGGTGAGGGAGTCGGTGAGCACCGCCGTGCGCAGCCGCGGATCGCCGAGGCGCAGCTCGTCGTGCAGGTTCTTGGTGCGCAGCGCCAGCCCCAGCCGGGTGACCAGGTCGACGCCGGCGTTCTGGAACGAGGTCTGGCCGGGCTGGCGCCTTCCCGGCAGGAACAGCACCGGGATCGCCACCGTGTCCGGGTCGCGCTGCAGCGCGGCGTAGACCTCGTAGCCGGAGCGGTCGGGCAGCATCGGGTCGAGCAGGATGATCTCGGGCTCGGCGTCGCGTGCCGCGGCGACGCCACGGTCGGCGGAGGACGCCTCGACCACGTCGTGGCCCTCGGCGCGCAGATCCGCCACCACGTTCGCACGCCGCTGCTCGTCCGCCTGAACGACGAGGACCCGTGCCATGCCAGCATCATCGGTCGTCAGGCAGCGGGCTTGAGCCGGTACGGGCGTCCCACTACCCGCAAGTGCCACAATAGGCCGCCGGCAACAAGCTACCGGAGGCTCCCGCGTGTTCGTGCTCGGCATCGACACCGCCACCGCCGTCACCAGCGTGGCGGTGGGCACAGAGGAGGGTCCGTGCGCCTCCGTGGCGGTGCGCCACGAGCGCGCCCACGCCGAGCTGCTCGCCCCCTCGGTGCGCTGGGTCCTCGACCAGGCCGCGGTGGAGCCGAGCTCGCTGGCCGGCATCGCCGTCGGCACCGGCCCCGGCCTGTTCACCGGCCTGCGCGTCGGCGTCGCCAGCGCCAAGGCGCTGGCCCAGGCGTGGAAGCTGCCGATGGTGGCCGTGCCGAGCCTCGACCTGGTGGCGTACGCGCACCGGCACGCCGCCCGCACCATCTGCGCCACCATCGACGCCCGCCGCGGCGAGGTGTTCGCCGCCCTGTACCGCCACGCGCCCGCCGGCATCCAGCGGATTACCCGCTACGCGGTGATGCGGCCCGACCGGCTCGCGGCGGAGCTGGAGGCCAGGCGCGAGGACGTGCTGCTGTGCGGCGAGGGGGTGCTGCGCCACGCTCCCCTGTTCGAGCGCATCTGCCAGGAGCTCGGCGGCTCGGCCCAGGCGGCGCCGTCGGCCGGGTCCCTGGTCGAGCTGGCCCTGCCCCGCTTCCACCGCGAGCAGACCAGCCGGCCGCTCGACGTCACCCCGATGTACCTGCGCCGCCCGGACATCGATCCCTCGGTCGAGCGCCGCCTCGCGGCCGGCCGACCCGGCCGCCCCGGCGGCGGTGCCGTGGCGGCGGAGGCCTGAGCATGGCCACCCTGTACCCGCCCCGCCGAGGGCTGGACGGACCCGCCTCGCCGCTGGCGATCGAGCTGGTGCCGATGCGCCGGCGCCACGTCGGGCAGGTGCTCGACATCGAGCGGCGCGTCTACCCGCGTCCCTGGACGATGACCCTGTTCCTGTCCGAGATCGTGCAGCGCTCGACGCGCTACTACATCGTGGCCAAGGCCCACCGGCGCGTGGTCGGCTACGCCGGCCTGATGGTGTTCGGGGACGAGGCGCACGTCACCAACATCGCCGTCGACCCCGACCACCACCGCCGCAAGGTGGCAGCCCGGCTGTTGTTCGCCCTGGTCAGCGAGGCGCGCCGGCGCGGCGCCGGCGCCTGCACCCTGGAGGTCCGGGTCACCAACCACGCCGCCCAGGCCCTCTACCACCAGTTCGGCTTCGCCCCGGTGGGCATCCGCAAGAACTACTACGCCGAGACCGGTGAGGACGCCCTGATCATGTGGGCCGAGGGCCTGCAGACCCAGGCCTACACCGCGCGCCTCGCCGAGCTGGCCCAGCGCGTCCCCGAGCCCAGGGAGGTCACCTGACCATGCTGGTGCTCGGCATCGAGACCTCCTGCGACGAGACCGGCGTCGCGCTGGTCGAGGACGGCCGCCGGGTGCGCTCCAACGTCATCGCCGACCAGCAGACCCTGCACGCCCGCTACGGCGGGGTGGTGCCAGAGGTCGCCTCCCGCGCCCACGTCGACCTGCTCCACCCCGCCGTCGAGCAGGCCCTCGCCCTCGGCGGGGCGCGGCTGGAGGACGTGGACGCGTTCGCGGTCACCATCGGCCCGGGGCTGGCCGGCGCCCTGCTGGTCGGGGTGGCGGCGGCCAAGGCCTACGCGCTCGCGCTGGACCGGCCCCTGATCGGCGTGAACCACCTGGTCGCGCACGTCTACGCGAACGTCCTGGAGCACGGGCGCCTGCCGCTGCCCGCGGTGGTGTTCGTGGTCTCCGGCGGCCACACCAGCCTGCTGGTGATGGACGAGCGCGGCGGCTTCCGCGGCCTCGGGCAGACGATCGACGACGCCGCCGGCGAGGTGCTGCGCCACGTGCGCGCGGTCGAGCAGGCCGGCGAGGAGCTCGACGTCGCCGACGTGGCCGCCTCCTTCCAGGAGGCGGTGGTCGACGTCCAGGTCAGCAAGGTGGTGGGCGCGGCCAAGCGCGAGGGGCTCGGCACGGTGCTGCTGGCCGGCGGGGTGGCGGCCAACTCGCGGCTGCGCGGCCGCGTCACCGCCGCAGCGTCCGACCTGGGCATCAACGTGCTGGTGCCATCGCCGGCGCTGTGCACCGACAACGGCGCCATGGTGGCCTCGGCCGGCTGGTTCGCCCTCGAGCGGGGCGAGCGCACCCCGCTGGACGTCGGCGCCGACCCCAACCTGCCGATCGCCCCTGGCATCGCCAGGCGCGCCCAGCGCCGCCCGCAGGGCCGCCGCCGCCGCTGAGGCCAGCGGGCGGACATGCGCCGCGAGGAGGTGTCCAGCGACTAGCACTCTCATGAGGCGAGTGCTAGCATCCGGCGCAGCGTCGTACCTGGCCCACTCGTGGGCCGAACCCACAGGCAGTGTGCTCGGCGGGCTCACACGCGAGCCCGCGACACCGCTCGTGCGCCGTCTACGCGGCACGCCGCACAAGGAGGAATGGATGAGCGTCAACCTGCAGCCGCTCGAGGACCGGATCGTGGTCAAGCCGGGCGAGGGCGAGGAGAAGACCGCCTCCGGGCTGGTCATCCCCGACACCGCCAAGGAGAAGCCCCAGGAGGGCGAGGTCATCGCGGTCGGCCCGGGCCGCTTCGAGGACGGCAAGCGCGTCCCGCTCGACGTCAAGGTCGGCGACACCGTCATCTACTCCAAGTACGGGGGCACGGAGGTCAAGGTCGGCGGCGAGGAGCACCTGATCCTCTCCGCCCGTGACGTGCTCGCGATCGTCACCAAGTAGCCGAGGTCGGGCTCCGGGCCGGCGCGGTCGCTCAGGCTCAGGGCCGAGCGCCCGACGCCGGCCCGTTTCGTGCCGCTCGGGAATGGAGGAAGGAAGCTCATGGCCAAGCAACTCATGTTCAGCTCCGACGCCCGGCGCAAGCTGGAGGCGGGCGTCGACCACCTCGCCAACGTGGTCCGCGTCACCCTCGGCCCCAAGGGCCGCAACGTGGTGCTCGACAAGAAGTGGGGCGCCCCCACGATCACCAACGACGGCGTCACCATCGCCAAGGAGGTCGAGCTCGAGGACCACTACGAGAACCTCGGCGCCCAGCTCGCCAAGGAAGTCGCGACCAAGACCAACGACGTCGCCGGTGACGGCACCACCACCGCCACCGTGCTCGCCCAGGCCCTGGTCCACGAGGGCCTGCGCAACGTCGCCGCCGGCGCCAACCCGATGAGCCTCAAGCGCGGCATCGAGCGCGCCGTCGAGGCGGTCGCCGAGAACATCCGCGACCAGGCCCGCGACATCGAGGGCAAGGAGGAGGTGGCCTCGGTGGCCACCATCTCCGCCCAGGACGCCGAGATCGGCCAGACCATCGCCGAGGCGATGGACAAGGTCGGCAAGGACGGGGTCATCACCGTCGACGAGTCGAACACCTTCGGCATCGAGCTCGAGTTCACCGAGGGCATGCAGTTCGACAAGGGCTACATCTCGCCCTACTTCGTCACCGACCAGGACCGCATGGAGGCGGTGCTGGAGGACCCCTACATCCTGATCGCCAACCAGAAGATCTCCTCGGTGCAGTCGCTGCTGCCGGTGCTCGAGAAGGTCATGCAGTCCGGCCGCCCGTTCCTGATCATCGCCGAGGACGTCGAGGGCGAGGCCCTCGCCACCCTGGTGGTCAACAAGATCCGCGGCACCTTCAAGTCGGCCGCGGTCAAGGCCCCCGGCTTCGGCGACCGCCGCAAGGCCATGCTCGCCGACATCGCCACCCTCACCGGCGGCCAGGTGATCAGCGAGGAGGTCGGCCTCAAGCTCGACAACGTCGGCCTCGACCTGCTCGGCCGGGCGCGCCGGGTCACGGTGACCAAGGACGACACCACGATCGTCGAGGGCGCCGGCTCCGAGGCGGACATCAAGGGCCGCATCTCCCAGATCAAGCAGGAGATCGAGACCACCGACTCCGACTGGGACCGCGAGAAGCTGCAGGAGCGGCTGGCCAAGCTGGCCGGCGGCGTCGGCGTGATCCGCGTGGGCGCGGCCACCGAGGTCGAGCTGAAGGAGAAGAAGCACCGCATCGAGGACGCCGTCTCGGCCACCCGGGCGGCCATCGAGGAGGGCATCGTCCCCGGCGGCGGGGTCGCGCTGCTGCGCGCCCAGGCCGCCCTGGACAAGCTCGACCTGGTCGGCGACGAGGCCACCGGCGCGGCGATCGTGCGCAGGGCGCTCGAGCTGCCGGCCTACTGGATCGCCCAGAACGCCGGGCACGAGGGCGCGGTGGTCGTCGCCCGCGTGCGCGACCTGAGCGACGCCCACGGCTTCGACGCGGACGGCGGCGAGTACACCGACATGTTCAAGGCCGGCATCATCGACCCGGCCAAGGTGACCCGGTCGGCGGTGCAGAACGCCGCCTCGATCGCGGCCCTGCTGCTCACCACCGAGACGCTGGTGGTCGACAAGCCGGAGGAGAAGGAGGCGGCGCAGGGCGGCCACGACCACGGCGGCGGCGGCTTCGGCATGTAGCACCAGCAGCCCGATTCGAGGACCCCGGCCGCCGGCCGGGGTCCTCGGCGTCGTGGCCGGATGGCGGAACGAGGCTCCAGGCGGCGTGCGCGCGCTCCGAAGCACCACATGGCCGCGCGTACGTGTCCGGGATCCCGGAGGCGACCAGGATTGGCCGGGGTTCGGACATTTTGGTAGGGCTGCCCGGCCTTTGCGCGCATGTCGTAAGCTACGAACCCCCACCTCCCCGGTCGATGCCGTCGGAGCCCGAGAGCCTGGAGGTCATCCTGTCAACAGGCCGTTGGGGCGGTTCGGCGATCGCGTCGCTGGTGCTCGCCCTCCTTCTGGCGGCCTGCTCAGCCGGTCACGACTCGACCGCCGCCTCGTCCGGCCAGCTGGGGGCGAGGCCGGCCGGGCCGACCATCCCGAGCACGCTCCCGTCCGGCTCGCACAAGCGCTGCCTGACCTCCGAGGAGATGCGCGACGAGGTGTGGTTCGACGCCCCCGACGGCGCGCACCTGTCCGGCGTGGTGCTCGGGCAGGGCAGGACCGGCGTGATCCTGGCCCACCAGCGCTGGTTCAACCTCTGCTCCTGGGTGCCGTTCGCCCGCACCCTCGCCCAGCAGGGCTTCCGCGTCCTCGTGTTCGACTTCCGCGGCTTCGGCATCTCCCCGCCGCTCACCGGCAGGGCCGGGCGGAGCCTCGACCTGGACGTGGCCGGCGGTCTCGCCTACCTGCGCGGCCAGGGCGTCGATCGGGTGGTGCTGGTCGGGTCGTCGATGGGCGCCACGTCGGTCCTGATGGTCGCGTCCCAGGACCAGCCGGCGGGCCAGGCTCCGGTGGCCGGGGTGGTCAGCATCTCGGGGCCGTCCCGCTTCTACGAGATGGACGCCGGCCAGGCCGTGAACCGCCTGCGGGTGCCACTGCTGCTGATCGCCTCCGAAGGCGAGGGCAACTACACCCGCTCGGCGCGGCTGCTGTACCACAACGCCCGCTCGCACTCCAAGCGCATGGTGATCGTGCCCGGCAAGGTCCACGGCATCGGCCTGCTGTCCAGCGGCGCCAACGGAGCGCAGCTCCGCCAGCTGGTGACCACCTTCATCCAGGAGCACGCCGCCCCGGTCGCGGCCCCCCGCTGACTCCTATCGAAATAGGCGGCCCTCCAGGTAGGCGGCCCAGTAGCGGGCGCGGTCGCGCAGGGTGGCGGGGAGGTGGCGGCTGGAGCTCGCGTCCCTGAGCAGCCAGGCGACGGTCTGCAGGTCGCCACGCTCCATCTCGGGGCTGACCTCGGACGACCAGAAGCCGGCGGCGTCGGCGATGTCGTTCGGTGCGCCGCCGGCCAGCCCGATCTCCCGCAGCAGCCCGGACACGGCCTCCGCGTCGTCCCGCCCGATGGTCGGCTGGATCACCAGCCCGCTCCTCAGATCGGCCATGTACCCGCTCTCCTCGTCGATACCCTGCCCGCCGCCCGGCCATTCCGCCACCGAGCCGGTCGGGTAGCGGTTCGCCCTGTCGGTGACCCCGTGGCTCGACAGCGGCGGGCACGTCCCGGCGCATCGCCGCGGGTGATATGGGGTGTGGCGCCCGATACTCGACCGTGCCCGGCCAGCTCCGTCGAACATATGTTCGAGCACGGGCGGCTCCCCGTCAAGCTGGCTGCTCGTCCTGTCGAAACGGACGGACGGCGGCCCCGGCGGGCGACAGCGACCCGCCGGTGACCAGGGGCTGGCCGCCGCCATCCAGGGGGCGATCATGAGCCGGGCGCAACTCGACAAGGCGTTGAGCGAGGGCGAGCGGACCGCCGTGCACGGGTCCCCGGTGCAGGCCGTCGAGCTGCTCGCCGTCGCCCTTGCCGCGGCCGTCGAGGCCGGTGACCGCGCCGCGACGACCAGGGCGCGCTGGCTGCTCGGCGTGGCCGAGCAGGGCGCCGGCCGCTGCGGCGAGGCCCTGCGCGTGCTCGAGGCCGCCTGGTCGGAGGCCAAGGCCACGCCGCTGGCCGTCGACGTCGCCGGCGCCCTGGCCGAGGCCCACCGGCAGCTCGGGGAGCACGCCACCGCCCGCACCTGGGACCAGCGGGCGCTCGACCTGGCGGAGGGCGAGGCGATCGTCTGGCCGCTGCTCGGCCTCGCCGCCGACGCGATCGGCAGCGGGGACGCCGGCGAGGCCGGCCGCCGCCTCGCCGCGGCCGAGCCGCTGGCGGTCGACGGCGACTGGCAGCTCGAGGTCAGGACGGGCTGGGTGGCGGCGGAACTGGCCCTGCTCGAAGCGCGGCCGCTCGACGCCGCCGGCGCGGCCGCGGGCGCCCTGGCCAGGGCCGAACGCGCCGGCGCCGCCCCCTACGTGGCCAAGAGCCTGCTGTTCCAGGGCGGCGCGCTGGCGCAGGCGGGCGAGGAGGAGGCGGCCGCGGCCCTCACCCGGGCGGCCAGCCTCGCCGAGCTGCTCGGCGCCCTGCCGGTCGCGTGGCCGGCGCGCGCCATGCTCGGTGCCCTGCTGGCACGGTCCGGCCGTCCCGCCGAGGCCGCGGCGGAGCTGGCCGCCGCCCGCGGCTCGCTCGACGTCATCGCCGCCAGCCTCGACGAGGAGGCCCGCCCGCGCTGGCTCGCCCAACCGGCGGTCGCGACGGTGCTCGGCGCGACCGGGACGGCGGCATGACCCAGAACGGCGGTCAGGCGCGGGACCGGTGGCGGCGCAGCGCCGTCGCGACGCTGCCGGCACCGACCAGGAGCACCACCGCCGAGGTGAGCGCCACGGTCACGGGGATGCGCTGCCTGCCGGCCGCGGAGCCGGCTGGCGGCTCGATGGCGACCTCGGCCGGGCTCGCCTGGGCCACCGCGCTCGCTCGCGGCGGCGCCAGCAGGGTGTCGACGTCCGCCGGCGGCGTGTACGGGGGCAGGCGCAGGCCGCTGCGAACCTCCCGCCCGGCGCCGAAGCCCCAGTTCATCAAGTGGGTCGCGTCGCCAGGAGGATCGGGGCTGCGCAGCACCACCGCGATCAGGGTGCGGCCCCCGCGGGTCGCCGCGGCGGCCAGGCAGCGCCCGGCGTCGTCGGTGAAGCCGGTCTTGACGCCGACCGCCCCCGGGTAATCACGGAGGAAGTTCGAGTGGCTGAACAGCGTGTGGCGGTGCCCGTCAGGGGTCACGAAGCCGAGCCGCCGGGTGCGCACCATCCGCGCCAGCCACGGGTCGCGCAGCACCGCCCTGGCCAGGATCGACAGGTCGTAGGCGCTGGAGACGTGCCCGGCGGCGTCGAGCCCGTCCGGGACGCGCCAGCGCGAGCGGCGCAGCCCCAGGCGCCTGGACTCGGCGTCCATGGCCTTGTTGAAGCGCGGGACCGAGCCGGCCGCGGTGTCGGCGAGCAGGACGGCCATGTCGTTGGCCGAGACGATCAGCGCGGCGGCCAGCGCCTGCTCCACCAGGATCTTCTGGCCTGGCTTCAGCGAGAGCCTGGTGGCCGGCCTGGTGGCGGCGTCCTTGCCGGCCACCGCCACCTGCCGCTGCGGCAGGGTGGCGTGGGCCACCAGCGCGGTCAGCATCTTCGTCAGGCTCGCCGGCGGCCTGGCGACGTGCGGGTTGCGAGCCCAGAGCACCTCGCCGCTGCCCGCGTCGACCAGGATCGCGTAGCGGGCGGCGACCTTCGGCCCGGCTGCCACGGCGGCCGCCCGCGCGACGGCCGGCCGGCCGGCCGCCAGCGCCGGGGGCGCGGCGGCCAGAGTGGTGGTCAGGGTGAGCAGCAGCAGGGCGGCAGTGCGGCGGCGTCGCGTGGTGGTGCGGGCTGGCGCGGGGTCGGGCCGGACTGTCATGAGGCGTAGGAGTCTCCATGCCTTTGCGGGCGGACGTCGGGAGGGGCAGTGTGTCATCGTCACCCCAGTCGGACAACCAGGCTTTTCCAGCCGGATGGGGGACGGCGCGGCCGCCACGGCGCCACCTCGATAAAATCACGTGTCCTCCAGCCGACCCCGGTTCGGGGGCCCGTAGCCCCGGAGCCCCAGATGCGGTAGCGAGGTGGCCCGTAGCCGCGCGCTGGCTGGACTGAGGAGCGACGAAGGAGCGACGAGGGAAGCCAGCGCATAAAGCGGCGAAGGGCCACCGAGCGTTTGAGTAAAGGAGCGAAGCGAATGCGCGTCACGGTCATCGGAGCCGGCCACGTCGGGCTCGTCACCGCCGTCTGCCTGGCTCGGATCGGCCACGAGGTCGTCGCCGACGACGACGACCGGGCCAAGCTCGAGCTGCTGCGCCAGGGCAAGGCCTGGTTCTACGAGCCCCAGTTGCAGGAGCTGATGGCCGAGGCGCTCGACGCCGGGCGGCTGGCGTTCACCTCCGACAAGGCCGAGGCCGTGCGCCACGGCGAGGTGATCTTCATCTGCGTCGGCACCCCGAGCCGTGACGACGGCAGCCCCAACCTGCGCCTGGTCGAGGCGGTCGCCCGCGACGTCGCCCGCCACCTGCCCGTGGGCCAGTTCCGCCTGGTGTGCGAGAAGAGCACCGTGCCCGTCCAGACCGGCCAGCGGGTGGCCCAGGTGATGTCGCGCGAGGCGCCGCCCGGGGCCGACTACGAGGTCGCCTCCAACCCCGAGTTCCTGCGCGAGGGCACGGCCGTCGAGGACACCCTGCGGCCCGACCGCATCGTGGTCGGCACCGACTCCGAGCGCGCCACCGACCGCTTCCGCGAGCTGTACGCCCCGATCATCGAGGCCACCGGCTGCGACTTCCTGGCGACCGACCGCGCCACCGCCGAGCTCATCAAGCACGCCTCCAACGCCTTCCTGGCCACCAAGATCAGCTTCATCAACTCGGTCGCGGCGGTCTGCGAGCGCTCCGGCGCCGACGTCGACCTGGTCGCCCGGGGCATGGGCCTCGACCCGCGCATCGGCCCGAGGTTCCTCCAGGCCGGGGCCGGCTACGGCGGGAGCTGCTTCCCCAAGGACGTGGCCGCCTTCGCCCACCGCTCGCGGGAGCTGGGTGTGGACTTCGGCATCCTGCGCGAGGTCGCCAAGGTCAACCGGGAGGCGCGCCGCAACGTGGTGGAGAAGGTGCGCGACGCCCTCTGGCACCTCGAGGGCAAGCGCGTCGGCGTGCTCGGCCTCGCCTTCAAG